>Ga0210410_10003220_pt1 | contig 14520 bp, 12 predicted proteins | sample IncBWC4MmetaG_FD_161058 | JGI IMG/M metagenome (GOLD analysis project Ga0210410, IMG submission 161058) | Forest soil microbial communities from Barre Woods Harvard Forest LTER site, Petersham, Massachusetts, United States - Inc-BW-C-4-M | ecosystem: Environmental > Terrestrial > Soil >... | reverse complement strand
CGCGCGGATATTGCGACCAATCCTGCAAGAAAGCCGGACTTCGGCGATCCCAGAGTGCATCCGACGGCTGGGGCGACGGTGGTGGGCGCGCGCAAGTTTTTGATCGCTTACAACGTTTTTCTCAGCACGCCGGATGTCCAGATTGCGAAACATATTGCGAAGGCGGTGCGCTTCTCGAACGGCGGATTGCGTTTTGTAAAAGGGGCGGGATTCCTGGTGCGCGGGCTGGCGCAGGTTTCGATGAACCTGACGGATTTTGAGCAGACGCCGATCCATCGTGCGTTTGAGTTGGTGAAGCGTGAGGCTGCGCGTTACGGAGTCTCGCCGGTTAGCAGCGAGATTGTGGGGTTGATTCCGAAGAAGGCTTTGGAGTCTGCGGCGGAATGGTTTCTGCAAGTAGAGAATTTCGATTCGTCCTTGATTCTGGAGAATCGGCTTAGCGCAGTGATGGGTGGCAAGGCCGCGGTCGGCGGATTGCGGGCTGGCGTCGAGCCGTTCGTGGAACAGTTGGCGGCGCCTACGGCGACTCCGGGAGGCGGCAGCGCGGCGGCGGCGAGCGGGGCCATGGCGGCGGGGCTGGCGGCGATGGTGGCTTCGATGTCGCGGGGCAAGAAAGCCTACCTGCAATACGAGCCCGAGTTGAGTGGGGCCATTGCGCGGCTGTCACAATTACGCGAGGAACTGAAGGCGGCGATCGATGCGGACGCGGAGTCTTACAATTCCGTGATGAAGGCCTACAAGCAGGCGAAGGAATCGGCGAATGCGGATGGAATTGTTGACGCGGCGCTGAAACAGGCTACCAGCGTGCCTTTAGGCGTGGCCGAGCGAGCGACTGAAGTGGCGCGGATCGCAGAGAATCTCAAGCCCATTACGAATCCGAATATGAAATCCGACTTGACTACGGCTCTGGCCCTGGCACGGGCTGCAATCGAGGGGGCGCTGGCCAATGTGGACATCAATCTGGAGTCGCTCAAGGATGCGGCGTTCGCAGCGGAGGTTCGGAAGAAGGCTGCGGGACTGGCGGTTGGGTAGTTGGCTGGAGGGTCAGGTGCTGGGCGTACTTTCGTTCCTATCTTGTTGTCCCCGTTGGCATACAATGGATCTACGATGCAAGTTTGCGGATACTGAGCGTTCTGCATCTAAGTACCCATAGCCAGAGGCAAATTTATTTATGAATCGATTGCAGAGTGTTTTGTGGTTTCTGCTGTTTTCGACGGCGGCTGCTTTTGCGGCTGCGATGGGCAGTTCCGCCCGAGCGGTGATTCCGTCGGATGTGCAGCAGGTCATCACCGTGGACTACCGGTCGCTGAAGAATTCCAGCACGGCGATGGCGTTGAAAGACCAGGTGCTGCCGCCGAACTTGAAGGAATTTGAAACCTCGCTCAAGGGTGTGGGAATCGATCCGGAGAAGGATGTGGATCAACTCACCTTTGCTTCCTATCGGGAGGGTAAAGAAGGAGTGAAGGTGGTCGGGATCGCGCAAGGCTCGTTTTCGACTAAGGTTTTCCTCAAGAAGATGAAATTGAATAAGGTGAAGGCGCTTAAGTATCGCGACTCCGACATTTATCCGATGTCGGGCGGTATGCAGATGACCTTCCTGGACGAGAGTTCGCTGCTGTTTGGCGATGGCAGCGCGGTCAAGGGTGCGCTGGACGCGCGCGACGGTTATACGCCGGCGCTCGACTCCAATAGCCAGGTGGTGGATATGATCGGCTCGGTCGAATCTGGCACGGTGTGGAGCGTGCTTGATCAGCGGGGAACCCAAAACATGCTGCTCTCGGCTTTGGGCGATGCTGGCAAGCTGGCGGATTTCGAGACCGTCAAGAAGCACGTGATCGGCTCGCGTTACGCCATGAACTTTACCAGTGGGGTGAACTTCGATCTCGATGTGGTGACTTCGGATTCGGTAACTGCGGCTACCCTTTCTTCGCTGGTGAAAGCTGGCGTGCTGTATCGGAAGATGACGGCGACTCCGATTGAGAAGGTGGCGCTGGAGAATGTTTCCATTAATTCGGATAGTTCCAATTTGCAGATGCACTTTAAGGCCGACGACAAGCAGTTTCAGTCGCTGATGCACTCGGATCTGTTTGCGGCTGTGTCGAAGTAAGTCGCGTACCCATAACATCAACTTTACGAACAGCGGGCGAGGGCGCCCGTCCGCACACAAACTGGGTCAAGACAGTCGCCGCGTCATTCGTGTAAAATCAACAGCGGCGAGTATGAATTCCCAACCCTAGACACTGCTCCCGAATTCTTATTTAGAATTGTGAGTTCGCGCAGGCGGTGGCCTGTGGGAGAGTTTTGCCGGGAGACCAGGAGATAACGAATGGCGAAGATTGCAAAAACAGCAGACCGTAAGAAAGTCATGGACACATCCAAGAGCACGGACTGCCCAAAGTGTGGCAAGGCAACCCGCATTGTGAAACGGGTGAAGGACCGCGAACGCGGCGTGCCGGGCGGAGTATTTATTTCGTGTTCGGCGTGTGAGTTCTTCGAGAAATTGTGAGAAAAGCGCTTCTAGCTTCTAGCTCTTAGCTTCTGGCTTGGAGCTTTCTACAATGCCGCGATGGGTGAGATATTGATCGCCCTTGCGGCTTTTCTCTTTTCCATCTTCTGCTCAGAAACTGATCTGTCCCAGAATCGCTCTGGCTTCTCCAGCAGGATCGGCGGCAGCGGTGATTGGGCGACCTACCACGATGTGAGTCGCGCCTGCGGCGATGGCTTCGGCCGGTGTAACAACTCTCGCCTGATCGCCGGGTTCCGTGCCCGCGGGACGCACTCCTGGGGTCACGATGGCGAAGTCGCCCTCCAGTTCGCTGCGTAACGCAGAGGCTTCCTGCGCCGATGCAACTACGCCGTGGCATCCATCTGCCAGGGCCAGGGCTGCCAGGCGTAGAACCTGATCCTGGACCCTTCCGTGTACGCCTAATTTATCGAGATCGCGATCGTCGAGGCTGGTGAGGACGGTGACCGCCAGGACCATCAGGGCGGCGTTGGTGCTGCGCGCGGCATCGGTTGCGGCGCGCATCATTTTGCCTCCGCCGGAGGCGTGGATGGTCAGCATGCTCACTTGGAGGCTGGCGGCTTCACGGACGGCGGCGGCTACGGTGTTCGGAATGTCGTGGTATTTCAGATCAAGAAAGACCCGGCGTCCCGAGGCCACCAGGTCGCGAACTATTTGGGGGCCTTCGGCCGTGTAAAGCTGCATCCCTACCTTGTAGCAAGAGGCGGAGTCGCCCACGGCCGCCACGATTTTGTGGGCGGCGACCGCGGACGATACATCCAATGCGACGATCAGGCGCTGGCGCGGATCGTACATCCCATCAGGAGTGTAAAACGAATGCGGTTAATAGGCTACTGGCTGGAGCAGAGCCACCTGCGCGGGTTGAGCTTCCCGGGGCGAGATCAGGTCCAGCCGCACGCGCTGGAGGCCTTTGTCCTTGAAATTGAGCACCAGGGCGGCGCCATATGAGAGGTCGATAATCCGGCCCGGGATGATCGGTCCTCGATCATTGATGCGGACGTGGACCACTCTTCCATTGTGAAGGTTGGTCACGCGCACCCAGGTGCCGAGAGGCAAGGTTGGGTGAGCCGCGGTCAGTTCATGCATGTTGTAGGGTTCGCCGCTGGCGGTGGCCCGGCCTTCAAAGTATTCTCCGTACCACGAAGCGGTTCCTACCTGATACGGCGGATGGTGGATGGATTTAGCCTGAGACCCGGATTTGGATCCCACGGCCGCGTTTCTGGGTGTCGTACTTTGGGTGTCTTTCGACCCTGAGCTGGTTGGCCCCTGAGCCGCCCCCAGGCTGACGACCAGAAGAACGCTCGCCAGTCCATGAGCTAATCGATTCTGCATTCAGTGTCACCTCGTCTCTAAAGTCTTGTCATCCCTAAAAGTCGTCCTCCAGCGACCCAGTCCGTGAATGATCTGACGATGCTATAGGGGCGGCGCAAGGTCTGTCAATCCAAAATTCAGCGTACGAATGTAACCATATAGTTATGGATATCTCACGTAACCTGCTGTACAACTTGAGCAAACGTAGTCATGTTACTGTGCTAGCAGCAACTTAGATGTTTATATAATGGTAACTGCCCTAGGGTTGGGGCAGGTGTGCAGTATTTGCACTGCTTTTGTTTCTATGCACTTAGGGACGGATTTTGTCTTGCAGCCGTGATTTCAGGTTACTTGCGTGCAAAGACGTTGAGCGTTTGCCATGGTGTCACGCGCCGGAGTTCGTTAACCGGCCTCTCCCGCCAGGCGTAGTGATGAAGGCAGGCGGGTCCCATATCAACGGCAGGGGACGGTGGCGTCCGCTGTACACTCTGAAACAAATTTGCAAAGGATGAGGTTTCCGATACATTTTGACCATGCCTCTGGCGCCACCGATTGTGCTGACCATAGCCGGCTTTGATCCCAGCTCCGGAGCTGGGGTCACTGCGGATATCAAGACTGTCGCCGCCCACGGCTGCTACGGGGTAGCGTGCATCACGGCCCTGACCGTGCAATCGACTGTGTCCGTTCGACGCGTGGAGGCGGTGGACGCCGAGCTCGTGGCTGAAACGCTTGCCGAAGTGGCGTCCGACCTGGAAATCGCGGCCGTACACGTCGGAATGCTGGGGTCGGGAAAGGTTGCCCGAGCGGTGGCAGACTTTCTGGGGGCGCGGAAGCTGCCAAACATCGTGCTGGATCCCATTCTCAAGAGTTCTTCTGGAACCGCCTTGGTGGATGCTACGGGCCTTCGCCTGCTGACCGAGGAGTTGCTTCCGCTGTCTGCGGTTGTGACTCCGAATATCGACGAAGCGTCGGTTTTGACTGGATTGGCGGTCACTGATGTCGAGCAGATGCGGGCGGCAGCGAGAAAGCTCCACGAGATGGGCGCTTCGGCGGTAGTCGTAACCGGCGGACATCTCGAAAAAGCGATTGATCTGTTGAGCTTCACCACGAAACGCGGTATCGAGCAGGAGTTGTTCAAGTCGGCGCGGCTTCGCTCCAACTCGACGCATGGCACGGGTTGCGCGTTTGCTACCTCGGTGGCCTGTCATCTGGCCATGGGACGGGGATTGCCCGAAGCCGTGTTGCTGGCTAAGGCCTATGTTTCGGCCGCGATCAGTAATGCTCATTCGCTGGGGCATGGCACGGGGCCGGTTCATCATCTTTATCGCATGCATCAGCAGCGACGGGTGATCGCGGCGGACCCGGAGCCGGTCAATTAGCCGAGGTCCGAGCCGAGACATTGGAAGCTACGTCTCAGGCTGGAGAATCTTAAATCGCAGAGGGCGCGGAGAAGGCTCGTGACTACGAGCACAGCTCTAATGAAAGCGGCTGGGATGAGAAACCGGGGGAGGGATCTCAATCCGCGCTGGACCTACTTCTTGGCCGAACCAGCCTGCTTCAGCAGTATGCCGGCTACGAAGGCGACCAGCGCCGCCAGCAGCCACTGCATCCGCCAGGACTGAATGGCTTGAAAATCTGCCAGGTTCTGGACCGAGTAAATGACGCCTACGGCGATCGCGGCCAGAAGGCATCCTAAGCCAGCGAAGAAGGCGATGAGCGAGGCCATGGAAAGGCCAAGCCATTCCTTCACGTTCTGGAATTCCAAGACCCTTAGAAACTCCAAGGACCGTGTCCAGTAGTGTTCGCCGGACGGGTTGGTTCTTATTTTACGTGCCGCCCCGCAATCGTGGCAGAACTTGGCGCCGACCATGAACTCGGTTTCACAGCGATCGCAAACTTCGACCATGGCCGGGACGGCGGCCTCGGGCTGGGCAACCGGAGGACGCCAGAATTCCTGCGGTGCGTTATCGATAACCTCAGACATAGAGCTCTCCCCAAGTTAAGTAATCGCAAGCCAGTGACCAAACCAACCTGCGGCAATTTGTTGCAAATCAACAACCTTGGGAGGCTTCAAATCCCTCCCCCAAGCCCCCAACCGGCAAGAATTACCGGCTGCGGGCAAAGATGCCTACTTAAGGCAATTATGCTGCTCCCAGGGGCCCCTTCCGACAGTCAAATGTCACGGGGAAGTGATGCTCTTGGTTCTGGCGCTCCAAGCTTGCGGGCATCAGATAAACTCAAAATAACCAGACCGAAACTAGAGGAACGCCCATTTGTTTCCGCGCAAGATGACCCATTGCAATCTGCTGCTCTGCCTGATCCTGCTCGCGCCACCAGCCTCAGTGGCCGCTCCCCAGGCAAACAAAGGAACTGACGCGGCTGCGAGTTTGTCGTTTCGTCCTAACGACCCGCTGAGCCGCACGGCCTTCGACCATTTTTACAATCTCGACTATGACCGCGCGGTGCAGGAGTTCGATCAGGTGCTGCAGAAGCATCCCGACGACCCGTTTGCGGTGAATCACCTCCTGACGGCGGTTCTGTTCCGCGAACTGTACCGCATGGGTGCGCTGAACACTGGGGAGTACACCAATGACAGTTTTATCCGGGCGGCGCATCGGTCGGCCGATCCAAAGGCCAAGCAGCAGGTCAAGGACTTGGTTCAACGAGCGCTCCAGCTTGAAGAGAAAGTCCTGAGTACAAACTCGAAGGACGTGGAAGCTCTGTATGCCCGGGGAGTAACTCGCGCCCAGTTTTCAACCTACACGGCGATGGTGGAACACGCCTGGTTTTCGGCTTTGCGAAACGCTGTGGGAGCGCGGCGCGATCACGAACGGGTGCTCGATCTGGCTCCCGCGGACACGCAAGCGAAACTGATTGTGGGAGCGCACAACTACGTAATGGGCAGCCTGCCCCTGGCGCTGCGAGCGGGCGTAACCATGATTGGCATGGGTGGAAATAAGGAGAAGGGCCTTCGCTTCCTCGGCGAATGCGCTCAGGGAACGGGCGAGACCAGCACCGATGCAAAAATCCTGCTGGTTCTCTTCTTGCGTCGCGAACATCGCTATCAGGAAGCTCTGCCGATTGCCCGTGGCCTTATCCAGAGCTACCCGCACGATGTGCTCATGGCTCTCGAAGAAGGGAATCTGCTTAGGGCAGAAGGTCAAGATCAGGAAGCTGCGGCGGTTTATCGAAAGGTATGGCAGGCTGGGCGCGATGGTTCCTACGACGGCTTGCACTATGAGATCGCGTCGCTCAGTCTGGGCGATCTCCTGCGTGGCCAGAAGAAATATGCGGATGCCGTTGCCGCGTACGAACAGTTGAGTGAGGTAGCCGAGCCTGATCCGGAGATACTGCAAAAGGCGAATCTAGCTGCCGGTCAAATGTATGACTTGCTGGAGAAGCGTGAGCTTGCGGTGAAAAAATACCACGCGGTTGTAGTTACGGATGCCACGACGCCGTTCGCGGAAAGCGCCAACCGATATCTGAAGGAAGCTTATCGCGGGGAGTAAATCCAGCGCCGAGAGGTAGCAAGCTACGTCTCAGCCCAGACTGTCATTCCGTGCGGAGGGCGCGAATGGGTTCTATCGAGGCGGCTCGGCGCGCGGGCACGACTGCCGCAGTGAATGCCGCGAGGCTGAGCGCGGCTGTCGTCAGGAGCAGGATGTTCGGATCATAGGGCTTTACGCCGAAGAGTTGCGTCGCCATAGCTCGCCCTCCGAGGATGGTTGCAGGAATGCCGATCGCCAGCCCGATTCCAACCTGTAGAAACGCGCCCCGCAGCACCAGCTTTAAGACGTTGAACCGGTCCGCGCCCAGAGCCATGCGAATCCCGATTTCGCTAGTGCGGCGTTCGACCGAATAGGCGGTTACGCCGTAGAGCCCGACCGAGGCCAGCGCCAGCGCCAGCAATCCGAACAGCGAGGTTAGTTTCGCGATCATCCTCTGTTGGCTGAAGTTGTCCTCCACCTGATCTGCAAAGCTCGTAAAGTCAATTACTGCCAGGTCGGGATTCACCTGAGCCAGCGCGCGCCGCACCTGCGGCTCCAGCCCGGCCACATTGCCCACAGTCTGCAGCACGATCGCATTCAGGTAGTGGTTGCGGTTCTCGAATGTGATGAAGCGCGGATTATCGTAGACGACAGTCTGCACACCCGGCAAAAAGTAGGTGGGGCGAATCGGGCGGGTTGGCCCCTGGTAGTGCGTATCCTCGGTCACCCCAACAATCTCAAAGCTTCCCGCGTATTTCTGATCAATGTCGCCGAAGTGTTTTCCAATCGGGCCCTCGCCCTTAAAGAACTTTTTGGCAAACGTCTGATTCACCACCGCGACATGCTGCGAGGTGGCTGTGTCCTGGTCGGTAATGCCGCGCCCCTGTACAATTTTCGTGCCGATCGCGTCAAAATAACCGTCGCTCACGCGCACCCAGGATGCATTGTTCTCGTCACTGTCTGGTGCCGGGGGGGCCTGCCCCTCCAGGTAGACAGTTTCACCCCAATTGTCTCCCTCCATCGGGGTGTACAGAGAAAAGCTCACACGCTGCACGCCTGGAATCGCCGCGAGGAGATCGTGGAGTTGACGATAGAATGCCATCAGTTGCTCGGGTTTGTATCCGGCCATCTGCGGGTCGATGTGGGAGATGTAGCGATTCGTAGTTTCAAACCCGAAGTGTTGCCGCTGCATATTTCTCAAACTCTGGGTCAAGAGTCCGGCCGCGCAGAGCAGAACCAACGACAGCGCGGCCTGCGCTACAACCAGCGACTTTTGCGTCCACCCGGCACTCTGCCCGGTCGAGCGGTTGGCCCCGCGCAGTGCGTCAGCCGGATTCGCCGTGGCCGTCATCCACGCTGGAGCGACGCCGAACAGGATTCCGGTGAGCAGGGCTACGGCAAAGGTAAAGGCCAACACCGGGAACGAAGGCGTGGTTTGGATCGCAACATAGTCTTTTTGAAACGCGAGGTGAAGGATGAGCTGGGTTCCGGCAAAGGCAAGGCCAACTCCAGCTACTCCGCCAAGCAATGCGAGCAGAGTGCTTTCTGTCAGTGCTTGCGCAATTTGCCGCGATCGCGGCGCGCCTAGCGCGGCGCGCACCGAAGTCTGCTGCTTGCGAGTGGTCGCCCGCACTAGTGTCAAGTTGGCCACATTCGCGCAGGCGATCAGCAGAACAAAGGCGGAAATTCCCATGAGCAGATGCAGCCCGCTCTCGTATTCATCGCGCATCATCTGTACCCCGGCGCCGCCATGCGCCAGGTGCAGGGCCTGCTTCGGAACCATCGCCTGTTCCCCGGGCTGGAGCTTGCTCACCGGGCTGAGGAGCCACTGCTGCAACTCCACTTGCATCCGGGCTTCCATGCTCTTCACATTGGCGCCCGGCCCGAGGCGGCCAATGATATCGAGCCAGTCTTGCTCGCCAAAATCGAGGATGCTGCTGGACGCGTTAATTAACGGCTCATCCGCCAGCGGAAGCCAGAACGCAGGCGCGCTCTCGATCCGGTCGCCAAAAAATCCGGGTGGCGCGATTCCGACGACCGTGAACGGTTGACCGTTCATGATGAAGCTTGCCCCAATCACCGATGGATCTTGTCCATACTTCTGCTGCCAGGTGCGGTAACTCATCACCGCGACCGGGTCGGCTCCCTTGTGATCGTCCTGCGGAGTGATCACGCGCCCGGCGTACGCGCCGACGCCGAACATGGAGAAATAGTTTCCGGAGATGAACTCGCTGCGCTGCGATTCCGCCGGCTGATTGCTTCCGTTGCGGCGCACGCCAATCAGGCTGCGCCCGGCCTGGAAACCTGCAAGTTCGACGAAGCCCGGCGTCCCGTCGCGGAAAGTCTTGTATTTGTCATAGGAGAAAAGTGACCAGTCGTCTTGCAAGCCGCCGTTCACACAGCAGTTCTCGATATCGCCCACCCGATAGAGTTCGCCCGGCTTGGCCACCGGCAGAGACTTAAGCAGCACCGCATGTACCAGGGTGAAGATCGCCGTAGTCGCTCCAATGCCCAAGGCAAGCGTCAATACGGCTGTGGCAGTGAAACCGGGGGCGTTAGCGAACTGCCTTATTGCGTAACGGATGTCCTCTCGGAGTTGCATAATATTCCAGCCTTATGTACGCGTAGGTTCTGGTCTTTGTTCCGATGCGGGGCCACTGCTTTGACGCGCGCTGGCCCCATTCGTGAGCAATCGCCCTGTCGAGACATAGCTTGCTACGTCTCAGCCTGAGGGAACGTTTTCCCCACGAAACGCGTATCCTATGTTGTGGAGGGAGAACCATGTATTGCAATTACTGCGGGAAGGTAATTCAGGACGACGCTAACAACTGTGCCTATTGCGGTACACGGGTAGGTGCAGTGATTGGTCGCAAGCGGCTTGTGCGTCCGCGGGCGGACCGCAAGATTGCCGGCGTGTGCGCCGGATTCGCGGAGTATTTTGACGTGGACGTCACCGTGGTGCGCCTGGTTTGGCTGTTCGTTTCCCTCATGACCGGCGTGGGTCTGCTGGCTTATCCGGTGGCGTGGATCGTTATGCCGGAGGAGCCATTGCGGCTTGCAGCCCCGGCAGGGGCGCAGCAAGTGATCAATCCTTAACGATTCGGCTCACGGCCCAATTTGCGGAATTGGCCGCTTGGCCTCTCACTGTGTTTAAATCTGGCGATGCCCCAGTTCCTCAGCGGCGATGCGGACATTTCCTATGAGGTTCTAGGAAGCGGTCCGCCGCTCATCCTGCTTCATCCTTTTCCGGCCAATCATGACCTCTGGAAGCCTGCCGCGCAGGCTCTGCTGTCGACGTACCGCGTCATTCTCCCCGATTTGCGTGGACATGGAGACTCGGGCATCGGCGAAGGTCCGGCCACCATGGAAAAGCATGCTGCGGACCTCGCTCGAGTTTTGGACCACGAGCAAGTGGGGCGCGCCCCGTTTGTGGGAGTTTCGATCGGCGGCTATGTGCTGTTCGAATTCTGGCGAAAGTACCGCGGGCGCGTTGAGGCGCTGGTGCTGTGCAACACCAAAGCTCAGGCAGATAACTCCGTGGCACGGACGGCACGGCTGCAAGCGGCGGCTGACGTGATCGAGCGTGGCACTGAGCCGTTCTTCGAAAGCCTGGTGCCTAAGCTGATGGGGGAAACGACCCGGAGCACTCGTCCCGACCTGGTCGACGGAGCGCTCCGCATGATGCGGAAAATGTCCGCTGAAGATGTTGCCATGGTGCAACGAGGCATGGCAGAGCGCCCGGATTCCATGGAGACACTCAAAACGATTAGTGTGCCGACTCTGCTCGTGACTGGCGACGAGGACGCTTTCGCCGGTCCGTCTGAGGCCGAGTTGATGCACCAAAACATACGCGGCAGCCAGGTGCGAGTGATCAACAAGGCTGGGCACTATTCTCCGTGGGAACAGCCGGAGGAAGTGGGGAACCTGTTGCGCCAGTTTCTGGATACGGTGCGCGGAAGCTAGTCATCCCCTCCGTAGAGACGTAGCTTGATACGTCTCGGTCGGCAGACGGCCCCTTAGCCACCCGTGACCAGACACGCCGCCCACGCCGTTTTGTTACAATGCTCGCGCCATGATTGATACTTTCCTTGTTCCAGAAAAGACAGTGGTCAACGCCAAGGGCGATGGTCCGGCGGCGGATGTGAGCAACGCGTCGAATAGTGTTTTCCTCCTGAGCCTGAACATCACCGGCATCGTCGAACAGGAATCATTGGACGTGAGCATCTACGGATCGGCGGATGGCGCGACCTGGGGGATGAAACCGGTGACGAACTTTCCCCAGAAGTTCTATCAGGCACAGCATCCTCTGCTGCTGGATTTGACCGGGCACCCGGAGGTCAAGTTTCTGCGGGCCCACTGGGAGGTCGCCCGCTGGGGCCGCGGGAGCGAGACACCCATGTTCGAATTCCACATGACCATGAAGGAAGTGCCACCCGATATTCTGAAAGAAGCCACCGCCGAGGCGAAAGCGATGGTGTAGCGGATTGACGATTAGCAGTTCCGAATGGAAGTCCTTCCGTTTTGGCTGGCATCTCGAGATGGTCTGATTAAGTCCGCTTCGCTTTGAAAGGGCTCGCCTTCAGGCCGCGCCGTCCATTATCTTTCTGGATTTGGAATTTTTCCTCTGTTCCCTGCCCGCCCGCATCCCACTGGAATAAACCCGCCCGGCCTTGCTAAACTCACTCCAATGTCCGAGCTCCGCCAGGTCGTGGTCTACTCTCGCAAAGGCTGCCACCTCTGCGAAATCGTCAAAGAGACTCTCACCAAGCTCCACCGCCGCGGCGGCTTCACCTGGCAAGACATCGACGTAGACAGCGACGACCAACTCCGCCGCCAGTTCACCGACGAAGTCCCGGTAGTCTTCATCGACGGCCGCAAAGCCTTCAAGTACCACATGGACGAATCCGACTTCCTCCGCAAACTCGCCAGCTGACGCAAAGCCATCCGGAAATCCCACTGCAGTCTGCTTCTGCAACCGAGAGGTTCTGCATCGGAGTAGAACAGCCATGCCGGCGCTCGCCGTGTGAATTCTGAGCTGAGGAGGAATCAAACTCTCTCTTGACAACTTGAACACCCACCATTATTGTCACCCTGCTACAAGATTTCCTGCTGGCCATGCAGGTATGGGTTTAGTTTCTGGCTGGCGCAGACCCCGCCTTTTTCCCCAAGGCAAGATGGATGGTTTTCGTGAATTTCCTTCGGTGAGATCCATTATGTTCATTCGTTGCTCCTTTGCGGGGTCTGCACTTGCGCTACCTGCGGTCCTGGGTTTGTTTTTTCTCCCGGCCACCGTCAGCGCACAAATGAGTTTCCAACCGGTGGCCTCGGAAGAGTTAACCATGGCCAGCGAGCCCCAGGCTCCAGGTGCACCTGCCATCATTCTGTACCGCCAGGTTGACCGCGACGACAACGCGCACACCCCTCACGAAGACAACTACTTCCGAATCAAGATTCTGACCGAAGAGGGGCGTAAGTATGCCGACATCGAGATTCCTTTTTTCAAGCAAAATCAGGATGTAGTTCATGTCCGAGCGCGGACCATTAAGCCCGATGGTTCCATCGTCAATTTCGACGGGCAAGTTTTCGAGCAGTCCATCGTCAAATCGAGGGGAGTCAAGTACCTGGCGAAAACCTTTACCCTCCCCGACGTCCAGGTTGGCGGCATCATTGAGTATTACTACACCATCGATATGAAGGAGAATTTCATTTACGACTCGCATTGGATTCTCAGCCACGAACTGTTTACCAAGCGAGCCAGGTTTTCTCTGAAACCCTTCATCAGCCATGCGTCCGACTTGAATGCAATCATGCACCTCCGCTGGAGTTGGCAGGCCTTGCAGCCCGGCTCCGAACCGAAACAGGACCCTGCTGATCCCAATCACACAGTGCGGATGGAAGCCACCAACATTGCCGCCTTCCAGACGGAAGACTTCATGCCGCCGGAAAACGAACTGAAATCACGCGTGGACTTCATCTACAGCGACGAGCTCTACGCCAAGGACGCCGACACCTTTTGGAAAAGAGTGGGCAAGCAGCGGAACGACCAGTTGGAAAGTTTCATCGGAAAGCGCAAGGCCATGGAAGAAGCCGTGGCCCAGATCGTTTCGCCGGCGGATTCTCCGGAAACCAAGCTGCGAAAAATCTATGATCGCGTGCAGCACATCCGCAACACCTCCTACGAGGTACAAAAAACCGAGCAGGAGACGAAGCGCGACAAAGAGAAGGCAGCGGAGAACGTCGAGGACATTTGGAAGCGGGGCTACGGCAACGGTGTGCAACTGACTTGGCTTTTCCTCGCTCTCGCCCGGGCTACGGGGTTGGAAGCTTACGGATGCTGGGTCTCCAGCCGTAGCCAGTATTTCTTTTCACCCAATACCATGCAAAGCCAGAAACTGGATGCCAACGTAGTGCTGGTCAAGGTGGATGGGAAAGACCTTTATTTCGATCCAGGCGCAGCGTTCACCCCCTACGGGTTGCTGACCTGGTACGAAACTGGGACGCCCGGATTGCGGCTGGATAAGAACGGCGGAACCTGGATCGTGACCACTCTTCCTCTTAGCTCAGAGTCCCGGATCGAGCGCAGCGCCAAGCTGAGGCTCTCCGACACCGGCGACCTCGAAGGGACGCTTACCGTCGCCCACACCGGCCTGGAGGCCATGTATCGGAGGCTCGAGTTCCGCAATGCCGACGAAGTGAGCCGGAAGAAGTTTCTGGAAGACGAAGTGAAAGGGCAGGTCCCGGCTGCCGTCGAAGTGGAACTGACGAGTAAGCCTGACTGGGGCGGCTCTGGAACCCCGCTGGTTGCGGAGTTTCAGGTCAAGATTCCGGGCTGGGCTGCAGGCGCCGGGAAGCGGGCTGTGATGCCCGCCGGCATCTTCACGGCGGCGGAGAAATCCATCTTTGAGCATGCCAACCGCATCCACCCAGTCTATTTCCAGTACCCGTTTGAAAAAGTGGATGATGTCACCATAGATATGCCCTTGGGTTGGCTGGCAAGCAGCGTGCCACGGAGCCTGTCGGACGATGGTCACGTTGTTACCTACAGCATGAAGGTTGACAATGCCAAGAACACATTGCGCCTGCAGCGGAAACTGAGCGTGGACTTTATGGTTCTGGATCAGAAGTACTACCCTGCCCTGCGGCACTTCTTCCAGACGGTGAGGACCGGAGATGAGCAACAAATTGTGTTGCAACCCT
>Ga0210410_10003219_pt1 | contig 14523 bp, 13 predicted proteins | sample IncBWC4MmetaG_FD_161058 | JGI IMG/M metagenome (GOLD analysis project Ga0210410, IMG submission 161058) | Forest soil microbial communities from Barre Woods Harvard Forest LTER site, Petersham, Massachusetts, United States - Inc-BW-C-4-M | ecosystem: Environmental > Terrestrial > Soil >... | reverse complement strand
CGCCAACCGCAAAACCCAAGATAAGGCCGGTGCCGAAGCGGAAGCCAGCGCTGTTGGCGGCCTGTGCCCGCCCGGTGGATAGGATAGTGTCCACGCGCAAGCCAGGAGTGAGGCAACCTGAGGAGTTCACCAAGTCGCAGTTGAAAGCAATGTTGGCTGAGGCCGCTGCTAACACGGCGAGACTGACTCGATGATGCGTTCAACGAGCACGTGATCCGGGAACTATCGCAGCATGGACATGGTCGCGATTGGTACGGTCGTGTTGACGAGCCGCCGCAACTGATCGTCGCTGGCATGCCTCGAAAACGCTGCGGCGCTAACCCTTATGCAGAAATCATAGCAGAAGGGGTAAAAATCCCCCAGGGTCCAATTCCGAGGAGCAACACCATGAGTTTGATCGACTGGCGTCCCTTCGTGATCATAGGCAACACGATGCCACCCCGAGACCCTGATGAAGACGAAGAGGACGAGGACGAAGACGAGCCCGCAGACGAACCGCCGGTCGTGCGCGAGCCGGACGAAGACTAGAGCGCGATACTTTTAGGATTGGGCATAGCGCCCCGATGCCTCGGCGAGTGCCTTATATGCTACCGGGTGGCGACAATGCTTCTCCGCGAGATTGGTTCGCGAATATTAGTGATTGACCGATGCCGAGCTGCGGCTCGACCTGCGGAAATCTCCGGACGAAAGAAGCGGACGTCTCGCCAATTTCCAAAGGCTTGAGAATATCGTTTTCGCCTCCGTCGCGGTAAGCAACGCGAGCAACTGTTCATCTACCTCTCTTGAACGTTTCCTTAAGACTTTAAGAAGCTGTGCGCCCGGCTTGGTTAGTTGGATGATCCTGACGCGCCCGTCAGCCTCCAACGCAGTTCGCTTGGCGAGACCGCGCTTCTCGAGCTTATTTAGCGTCGGAACAATGCGCGGCCGCTCGACGTCGAGAGCCTCAGCAAGACAGGCCTGGCTCACGCCTGGATTGTCGGCAACGACCACCAGGATGACAAATTCAATAGCCGTAATTTTGTGTTCTGCAAATGCGCTATTGAGATCGTTCATTGCCGACAGACGGGCACGATGAAGAGCAAAACATAGCGCCTTGTCCAAAAAGGAGAGATCCGTCGCGAGCGGGGACGAACGTGATATTTCGCGCACAACCTTCAGGACTTCCTCCAAGTCTTCATCTATGAGACCGCATTGAGCGGGTGACCGCAAACTTGGGTCAAGGTAGAATTTTATGTAGAGCAGAGCATAGCTACCGAGCGGTAGACACGCAACAAACGATCTGCAGTTAAATAACTAAATTACCTATTCGTGGCAGAAAGGGCACGGTCTTAAGCCCCGTGGATGTTGGCCACGCTTGCGCACATCGTGGACAAATGTCTGCGGCTAGGCGCTGCTCGCGCCTCCTGCACGCTGAATCTGGTCTTACTAAAATGGACGGAGCTACCCTGAGCCCTGGCGTGACCCTGCTCCCAACTGGCCATCCCAAAAACACCGAAAATATAGGGCGGACGCGGGGCGCTCTGCAATCGGCGGAGCTCGAAGATTTACGGGCAAAGCGATCATGATTTGACCGCTTTGCCATCGCTAATACTGCTGCTTCCAATCACGCGCTGATTTAGCTTCAGTGCGTTATCGCTTCGCAGTCAGTTTTGAAGCGGACCTGTGATGCCTTGTCGGCACTGACATTCGGACGTCGGCATTGCCTACGGATGCCATCGCGCTCTGCGGCGCGGTCGGTTTGACACCCAAGCTCTCGTAGAACGCTTCCTCACCCGGCTCCTGCACAGCCTGTTGCGCGATCGCGGGCATGGCAAACAGAACCGGGAATACAACCGCGGTCGCCGTCAGAAGCTTGAAACTCGTCATCACTGATTTCCTTTCTTGTTGATCAGATTAGGACCGTCACGAATTCATTTGTTATTGCGAGGGCCCGCCTTCAACACATAAGAGGACGCAGCGCGGAATCAATCCAATTGATAACAACATTATCTATCGTCTTAGCTAATATTTCTATCCTTAGACTCCTCGGAGTGCACCGGCTTCAAGCGAGACGATTGCCTCAACGCCGTTTCGAAGGACGCCGCCGAGATTAACAAGCAAGCTGTCGAAGCAGTTTCGCAGGCGGGTTCTCGCCGGAGCGCGCAGGATCTATTGAATCAGCAGGGAATCCGAGATCTCATCTCGGCAAACGAAAGACCTCCGGCGGGGGCATCGCCGGAGGTCCCTGGAGGTCAACAAGAAGTGCCGCTATTGCGGTTTCCGTCGACGTTCGTGGAAACGAAAAAACACGCTCTTCCGTTCTTCCATCAGAAATTCCGCTGCACACGGAACTGAACCAACACCGTATTCTGATCCTTGTACTCATACGTCGTCGACGGCTTTGGAGCGGATGGCGTCAGCGATGCGGTACCGGTGAAGTTCTGATCAAGACGCACATACTGCACTTCACCCGTGAACGTCAGATTCTTGACGGGTGTCCAGCGGGTGTTGACGCCGACTTGATAGACCGCGAAGTCGGGGTTGCAGCTGAAGTCAGCCGAGGTGTTGGCAGCAGTCAGCTTGTTGCTGGTGACGTATGCAAGGCAGTACTGGCCTTTGGCCGTGGTCGGATCGGTAGACGAGCCGTTGTAGTGCATCCAAGAAGCTGCGCCAAAGACGCTCGAGCTCCAGTAAGCATCCCAGTTGTGGGTAAACGCGCCGCTGGTGCCCCAGGTCTCGGTCAGCTTCAGATCACCCGTACCGCCGTTCAATGTCGGGAGGTAAACCGCGTCCGTAGTGGCGCCGAAACCGATGCTCTGGTAGGCGCGGTTGCTTCCACCGAACATCGCGAAGTTCGGCGTGGCAGCGGCCGTCGAGAACACGCTCTTGGAATCGCCCTTGGCGTAGCTGCCCTCGATCTTCAGATCATCGCCCGGTCCGGTCGGCAAGTTCTTGATATTGAGTGCCGCCTGGACTGCTCCGCCCCACTTGGTGTCAGGATGCCCGGAAATTTCCGAGAGGTTGTTTGGCGCGGCGGTCGAGGCGGTCAAGATATTATAGGAGCCATCGACCTCATGCGCCGCGGCTGAAATCTGGAACAATCCCCAAGCCTGGTCGACGCGGATATTGCCGACGACGTCAGGCGCGTGTGTACCACCGTAGGCGTAGCCAGAGGTGCCGACCGCGTTGAGACCCACTGCCAGGTTGTAGACCGAGGTGCGATCCCAGACGGACGGATCGTCAAGGCCGATAGACGCCGAGACACCATTGCCAAATTGTGCAGTGTACTGGATGTTGTTGACACCCGTGTCGCTATCCTCTCCGCCCATCAAGTACGACGAAATATTGCTCGGGAAGCCGTTCCAAGGCGTGGCATAGGCCGAGGAGGACTTACCAAAGGTGAAGCCGGCGAACTGGAGGAACACATATTCGACGGCGACATACCCACCACCAACACTGTCAAGCACCGTGCCGCTGAGGCCGCCGGGCAGGCTGGTTGCGAAGGTGCCCGCTGACGGGTTGGAGGTGCCGTAGTTGTTGAACTGGAAGTCACCCTGGGCGAAGGTGCGCACGACGCCATATTCCGTCGCGGTACGGGTATCGACCTGCAAAGCAAAACGCGTACGGGCGATGAAATTGTCGAAATACCGGTTCTGCTGGCCGGAGTCACCGCTCCACGCTGCCCCACCGTGAGGTGCGCTGGCATTGAAACCGATGTCGGCGCGGACGTACCCGCCGATCTTGATGCAGGTGTCGGTGCCTGGAATGTACCAGAAGCCGGCGCCATAGAGTGAGCAGACCCTCACATATTCCACCGCCTTGGCTTTCACCGGCAGGTCAGCGGCGTGCGCGCCACTTAGGACTGCAAGGCTCGCTGCCCCGCCGAACACGAATTTCCTTATCGCAGACATTAGCTCAACACTCCTGATCTGTTCGGCGGGATGTCAAGACGAAGCGCGCTCGCAAAGCCCAAGCAACCCAGCCCCATTTCGCTTTTGAAACGACGCTTCACATCGACGACTGGATTTCCTGTCGCGGAAAGCAAACTAGCTCAGGCATTATAGATAACGCAATTACCCATTTATATTTCGATAATCATATTATCTACTCTGTGCCAGAAAGAACACACGGAGGGGAAGCCAACTGACCGAATCTCAATCACACATGATTTGGAGAATGGGATTTCGTCGTTACGTTGATCGACAGGACGTATTCTCTTCATCGCTCTGAATGGGGCACGCACCGACACGCGGCCATTTAAGCGACGACGGGCAGCACGAACAGCGCGCCACGCAAACGACCTGCTGCTAGCGGAAGGTTCTGTTCATGCGAGAGCGTTTAGGCAGGCTCTTTCCAACTTTCTTTTGAGGAGAGCTAATTTGCCGGTCAACGCCTCGAATTCGCCGGAGCCAAACCCGGAAAAAATGAAGTCGTCGACGAACTCTTGCTGCGAGGCCAGATCAGCCAAGTGTTTTCTTGTTGCTGCTGTTAACGACATAATGACGATTCTGGCATCGTCGATCGAAGTTTCTCGACGGATCAAACCTCTCTTCTCAAGAAGCTTCGATTGGGTGGTAACGAAAGACGGCGCGACGTGCAGCACCTTTGAAACAGCCATGACCGGCATTCCGGCCCCCTGATCCGTATCCGCCAACGCGGCTATGATCCTGAATTGCGGTCCGCTGATACCGAGTGTCTGCGCCCAAGAGCGATGAAGTCGGTCGAGATAGAGGCTGATCGCCGCGATTTCCAGATCGAAACGTCGAATGAGCGTGCGTTCTTTCCCGAGTATCCCGCGTTCGCCAGACCCCTGCATGGTAACCGTCGCCTCTACGTCGCCCAATCGCACAATCGATAACTTAACTATCTACTCTGTTTGGTAATGACATTACCGAAGTCATGCATTTTTGAAGACGCTGGCATTCGGCCATCCGTAAGTACTCACCGAATCCGCAACGCGACAGTCGTTGAGCCACCGTCGCTCGGTAGAACTACCGGCCAAAACAGAGGGGCCCTTCACGAACGTGGGTGGACGAGTTGCCGAGCCTGGGTACGCACAAATCGCGAGCCAAGCGATTGCTGCCGTCAATGGGCGCGTCGGTTGGTCGAGCGCCTGCAGCTCTTCCTTCATGGCCACGATCTCCCGCCTGTCTTCGCAGAACGCGCGTAACGGGCTGCCGCTGGTGGCCGGCTATTCTGTTCCCCCACTGGTTCGCAGGTTGTGACAAAGAAGACCGTACGACTACATTGCCATTCCTTTCCCAGGAGCGGTTCAGATACCAGGTGCGGACGACCGACGGCGACAGCGGCACCCGCAGCCACCAATGCGACTCCTGCGATCGCGAGTGTTCTCGACCTTTGCCAAACGAATTTCACAAGGACGTTGAAGGCACTCATTTTCCACCGCTCGTGGCCGATGAGGCGAGTGTCTTGCTGATGAACGAGCGCAGTTCCATGCTAACCTCCACAATCAACGAACTTCATAGATTGGGAGATAAAGCGTTGGACGCGATGGCCGATTTCCCATGTTTTGGTTGAAAGTCTTTCAATCGCTATGCGTGCTATCGGAATCTGCTGCACAACTCTTCGATGGTATGGGGAGTTTCGACATCCTATTCCAGGAAATCAGGGAGAGCAGATGTGAGTCAACTTTTGAGCTGGGTGCTGCAGCAATTGCCGGCGCAGCCTTCTTCCCCGCGGCTCGACCGGCGGCAGCGAAAGACTTCGAGTACCGCCACGAGGACCTGACATCTTCTATGCTGCAGGGCGGCTTCGAGAGATCGCTCTTACCACGCTGGACCATCCGCCGGCTGCTCGCCGGATCAAAACGTGCTCCCCGCCGAACACCTTCGCAACAGTTTCGTGCCGTTCATCGTCATCGCGTGTCCGAAAATGTGGCGAATATGACGTATCGTCGCATGATGATCGGCATATAATAGATGCGAAACGTGGACCATTGCTGAGGGACGTCGCCAATGTCTACTGTGTTCGAAAGATAAGTCGGTTGGCTGAGCTGGTCGCAACGGCTATCAGCCGGAAGTCGCGCTCTTAGAACAACAACTCCGCCAACCCGAACAGAAGCTCGACCGACTGGTGCATGTACTCACAAGGACTCAGCGCCTATGCGCATATGCCGACAGCGCCCAAAGGTTCTCACAGCCCACTAGAGGAGTGCTCTATGTCTTGGAAGTCGAAGTCGGGTTGGTACATCGCCACCAAGGACCGCACTGTCCAACCAGAGCTTCAACGTTCTGTCGTAAAGCACATCGGCGCCACCGTCTTTGAGACCGGCAGCAGCCTCATCCCCATATTGTTCCAGCCCGACCTCGTACTTGATGTGATCCGCAAGGCTGCAAACGCTGCTCAGCATCTAAGGCGGCATAAAGTGAATCGCAGCGAACCAGACGGAAGTCTGGGCCACCCGAAGGGCGAAGCGACACTGCAGACCTCAGCGGAATTTGTGCGCACCCATAGTGCCATCGTCAACGCGCTCACGGCGACGGCCATTAATGCAGAGGCCGGGTTGAACTGGCTGAGCGCTAAACCGCCAGATCTAGAAGAAGTCCGACGAGCACTCAACACCATAACTAACGACGCTACGCGGGCAGGCGAAATCGTCGTGCGACTTCATGCGCCAGCGAAAAGGTCCTCCACGGCGGATGACGCCTTTGATTCTTGAGCTGATACCTTTGAGGTGACTGGAGCGACCTCGCCTTTTGAGCTGACTCAGACCTCCGGCGATGCCCGCTTTCGCGCCGTTGCTAAGGGCAAAGTAGACATCAAATGCTGCCCGATCCGCAGAGTCTCGATTTTGTGGCGTTAGCTACGACATTTCTGTCGCGTCGTAGGACGATCAGCAAAACGGCTAAATTGCAACTCAACATAATTTCTCGCGGCTACAACGAGCTCACCAGCTTTCCAGGGACGTGCGCACGTCTACCTCGAAGGACCACGCCTTAGGGGGTTGCCGGTAGAGAAAGGCGTAGCACTCGACGATGCCCTCGATATCGATCAGGCGGCCCTGGCGTTGGTCAGCGTCCGGGAAGTGTCTGCGTATCTTCTCGCCGTAGATGGCACCGTCGACGACGACGTGGCCGACATGGATGCCCTCGGGCCCATATTCCTTTGCCATCGCCTGGGCGAGCGTACGCAGGCCGGCCTTCGCTGAATTGAAGGCCCCGTACCCTGCCCGGCCGCGAAGTGAAGCGCTCGCTCCGGTAAACAGAATGGTGCCACGCTTGCGCGGGACCATGTGGCGAAGCGCCTCACGTCCGAACAGGAATCCGCCGTAGCAGGCGACCCGCCAGCTTTCCTCGAAGTAGTCCGCTTTCATCTCGAGAATTCGACCGGGAGTGTTGTTGCCCGCGTTGTAGATCGCGACATCGACGTCGGTGCCCATGTCTGAAAAGAGCGCCGCCACGTCCGCCTCCTTCGTCGCGTCGGCGACAACGGACGAAGCTTCGCCTCCGGCCTTTCGGATGCCGGTGACGACGGCATCCAGCGAAGCCGGTGTGCGTCCGACCGCGACAACGTGCAGCCCTTCCTTGGCGAAACGCTTGCAGAGTTGCGCGCCCAGCCCCCGATCCGGGCCGACTCCGATGATCACGGCCTTATGCATTGGCTTTCCTCCGGAACCTGTCACTTCGACAGCAGTTTTTCGACATATGGCTTGAGATCCGGTCTGAAGTGCTCATGGTCTATCAGTCGATCAAAATGGGCAAAGACGAGCGGATATTCGTTTCGGACGCCGTCATGCAGGATCCTGTCCAGGCCGCGCTCGTTCAATTGCGCCGCACGCGCCTGCTCGTTCATGAACAAGGCGAGCTCGGCGGCAAAGCAGATGTCGGCCAGCGAGATTTGCTCACCGACGAGCGTTTTCCGTTGCGCGGACAAAGCCTGCTCGAGCCCGGAGGCATAGATTGCGAACGCCTGCTTGGCGCGGGCGTGGATCGCCGCATCGACGGCGCCATCCGATAACGCAAGGAGGTAGATCTGCGAATCCCGGGCAAAGACCAAGCTGACATCGAGGAAGCTGTCGATCCTGGAGGCTTCCCAAGCGTCACATCCGTATAGCGGGAATGTCCCCTCTCCCAGCCGCGCTACGGCCCGCATGATGCTGTTCGATTCGAAGATTCCGATCCTTCCGTCGGGGCCGAATGCCGCTGGAACGTTGCCGAACGGCTGGGCTTGCAGGAATGCATCGGTCTTCAACAGCTTCACGCCAGTCAGCCCGACCCGCCCGGTCCGGGCAAGGGAAGACAACGATTGGCTCTCCTGCTCAGCCAGCGGCCGCGCATCGTAGTCCCACAGCCAGTCTCGCAACTCCTTGGGCGGCGCACCCCTGACCTCGACGTCCACGCCGCAGAAACGTGCAGCAATGGTTGCCTTCCAGACGCGCGGGTTCGGCAGATAGGAGAATATCCGCAAGTCGGCCATCTGTGATAACTCCCATAGCCCCGAAGAATGCACGAAGGTCAGGCGACCTTCGAGAAATCCGGCGGCCGTCGCTCGGCGAACGCGGCAAAGGCCTCGCGGGCCTCCGGGGTCACCAGGCGTTCCTTGAACAATTGCGATTCTTCGCTGATTTGCGCCGCGATACGCTCGTGATCACGCATCAGCTTCTTGGTCGACTTCAGCGCGCCTGCCGGACGCTTGGTCAGCGTGATGGCCGCATCATGCGCTTTCTTGCGCAGTTCAGCCTGCGGCACCACGGCGTTCCCGAGGCCACAAGCCACCGCAGCAGATGCCTCCATCGGCTCGCCCAACGCAAACATGGCGTAAGCACGCGCATGCCCGATCCGCAACGGCAAGAGCCAGCTCGACGCAGCTTCCGGGACCAGCGCGAGATTGACGAACGGCGTGATCAGCTTCGCGTTATCTGCGAGGTACACCAGATCGCAGTGCAGCAGCATGGTCGTGCCAACTCCGACGGCGTTGCCCTGCACCGCAGCGACGATCGGCTTGCCGATCTTGCTGATGGTCTCGATGAAGTGATGGGCTGGGCTATCGACCGCGCTTTCGCCGCGCGCCTGGCTGGCGAAATCGGCCAGGTCGTTGCCGGCCGTAAAGCTGTCGCCGTCACCCTGGAACAGGATGACGCGCACGGACGGGTCCGCCTCCGCCTTGTTGAGCGCATCTGACAGAGCGTTGTACATGGCTCCGGTCAGCGCGTTCTTCTTCTCCGGCCGCTGCAATGTCAATGTCAGCACGCCGTCTGATATCTCGGTCTTCACATGTTCAGTCATGGCATTCTCCCTCAGGCGACCGCGCGCGCCGGCTTGGTTGTTGCAACGGTACCATCAAGGAAGCCAGTCAACCGCTGCCGGATGATCTGTTCGGCCTCAGCCATGATACGATCGATCAGTTCCTTGACCGTCGGGACGTCATTGATCAGGCCGACCACCATGCCGCAGCTCCAGGCGCCCGCCTCCATGTCGCCCTCGATCATGACCTTCGGATAGACACCGGCGACCTGGTCGTGGATATCATCGATCTTTAAAGCCCCGCCTTTCTCGCGCTCGATCTCCAGCAACTGGTCGACGCCCTTGTTCTTGAGCACACGTTCGGTATTGCGCAGCGCGCGCATGACTAGCACGGTGTCAAGCTCGGTGGCCTTGACCAGCGCCTGCTTCACGTTGGCGTGGACCGGCGCTTCCTTTGTCGCAATGAAGCGGGTGCCCATATTCATGCCCGCCGCGCCCATCGCCAGCGCGGCAACGAGGCTGCGCGCATCCGCCATTCCGCCCGAGGCGACAAAGGGAATTTTCAGCTCATCGGCTGCGCGCGGCAACAGAATCATGTTCGGGATATCGTCCTCGCCGGGGTGGCCGCCGCACTCGAAGCCGTCGACGCTGACCGCATCGCAGCCGATCTTCTCGGCCTTCAACGAGTGCCGCACCGAGGTGCATTTGTGGATCACCTTGATGCCAGCCGCCTTCAGCGCAGGCATGTACTGCTCCGGACTGCGGCCCGCGGTCTCGACGGCCTTCACGCCGCCCTCCCTGATGGCCGCGATATATTCCGGGTAAGGCGGCGAACTGAAGGTCGGCAGGAAGGTCAGGTTCACGCCGATCGGCTTGTCGGTCATGTCGCGGCAGCGCGCGATCTCCTTGGCCAGCAGTTCCGGGGTCCTCTGGGTCAGTCCGGTGATGATGCCGAGGCCGCCGGCATTGGACACCGCGGCTGCGAGTTCGGCGAAACCGACATAATGCATACCGCCCTGGATGATCGGATGCTGGATGCCGAACAGTTCAGTGATTGCTGTTTTCACGTGTCTCTCCTAGCGCTTGCGGTCAGTGGACGATCTCGAACAGGCCGGCGGCACCCATGCCGCCGCCGATGCACATGGTCACCACGCCGTATTTAGCCTTGCGACGGCGGCCCTCGATCAGGAGGTGGCCTGTAAGCCGGGCGCCAGTCATGCCGTAGGGATGACCGATCGCGATCGAGCCGCCGTTGACGTTCAATTTCTCCGGATCGATGCCGAGCTTGTCGCGGCAATAAATGACCTGCACGGCGTAGGCTTCATTGAGCTCCCAGAGATCGATATCGTCGATCTTGAGATTGTGCCGCTTCAAGAGCCGCGGAATCGCGGCGACAGGGCCGACCCCCATCTCGTCCGGCTCGACGCCGGCGGCGACGAAGCCGCGGAAGATGCCAAGCGGCTTCAAACCCTTCTTTGCCGCGATCTTGTCGCTCATGATCACGCAGGCCGAGGCGCCATCCGAGAGCTGGCTGGCATTGCCGGCGCTGATGGTCTTGCCCTCGAATACCGGTTTGATCTTGGCTAATCCCTCGGCCGTCGTATCCGGCCGCGGCCCTTCGTCCTTGGTCAGCGTGACCTGCTGATAGCTGACCTCTTTGGTGTCCTTGTTGACCAAGGCCATTTTGGTGGTGATCGGCACGATCTCCTCGTTGAACCGTCCACCCTGCAGTGCTGCGCCGACGCGGCGCTGGCACTCGAGGCTGTATTCGTCCTGCTTGGCGCGCCCGATCTTGTAACGCTCGGCCACGACCTCGGCCGTTTCCAGCATCGACATATACATTTCCGGCTTCATTGCCATCAATTCCTCGTCGACGGCATGAAAGCTGTTCATATGCTCGTTCTGTACCAGGCTGATTGACTCGATGCCGCCGCCGATCGCGATGTCGACGCCATCGTGGATCACCGAGCGCGCAGCTACCGCGATCGCCTGCAGGCCGGACGCACACTGGCGATCGATGGTGGTGCCGGCCACCGTGACGGGCAGTCCGGCGCGGATGGCGCCCTTGCGCGCCACGTTCATCACCATGGTACCCTGCTGCATGGCGCACCCCATCACCACGTCTTCCACTTCGCCGGGCTGAATGCCGGCGCGCTTGACGGCCTCGGCCATCACATGACCGGCCATGGTCGGTCCCTCGGTGTTGTTGAGGGCGCCTCGATAGGCCTTGCCGACGGCCGTGCGCGCGGTGGAAACGATGACTGCTTCGGTGCTCATGTTTGCCTCTTTTGTCTCAGGCGGCCGCGTCGAGCTGCGCGTATCGCAGCACGTGATAGGCGGGATCGCCGAACTGGATGTTGATGGAGGAAATCCGTTTGAAGTAATGGCCGATGTTAAGCTCTTCCGTCATTCCCATCCCGCCGTGCAATTGCACCGCTTGGTCGGCGACGAACCTGGCAGCATAGCCGATCTTGGATTTGGCGCCGGAGGCGAGCCGGGAAAGATCGCCGTCGTTCGTGTCGAGGGTCAGCGTGAGGTGCTGCATCAGGGAAAGCGCTTCCTGATGGGCGATGAACATGTCGACCATCCGGTGCTGCAGCACCTGGAATGACCCGATCGCAGTGCTGAACTGTTTCCGGGTCTTGGAATAGTCCAGCGTCGCCGAATTGAGCTCGCCAATTGCACCGACCGCCTCAGCGCAAAGCGCGCCAATCGCGCGATCACGGCAGGCCTCGAGCGCGGCCACCCCCTCGCCTTCGCGGCCCAGCAACTGGCCGTGAACCAGCCGCAGGCTGACTTCGGCGGCGCGACGACCGTCGATGGTCCTGAAACTTTGCAGATCCAGTCCGGCGGCGCGGCGATCCACGATGAACAGGCTGACGCCCCCTCGATCCTTGCGCTGGCCCGAGGTGCGGGCGGACACGATCAGGTAGTCCGCCCAGGGCGCGGCGACAACGGCCGATTTCCCGCCGCTCAGGACGTAGTCCTTCCCTTCACGCCGCGCCGTCGTCGCAACGTCGGCGAAGTCGAAGCGCGAACCCTGTTCTGTGCAAGCCAGCGTCCAGATCGCCTTGCCGGCGACGATGTCGGGGATCAACGCGTGCATCTGCTCCTCCGATCCCGTCTGTTCGATCAGGCCGCCGGCAACCACAACCGTCTCGACAAACGGCTCGAGGACCAGGTGACGGCCGAACTCCTGCATGATGATCATGGTCGCGAGCGGGCCGCCGCCAAGTCCGCCGACCTCCTCGGAGAACGGCGCTCCCAGCAGGCCAAGCTCCGCGAACGCTTCCCATTTCTTGCGGCTGAACCCGTCCTCGCTGGTGAGGATCTGGCGCCGCTCATCGAAACCGTACTGGTCGCGCAGCAGGCGTTGCACGCTTGATCGCAACAGCTCCTGCTCCTCCGTTAACATGATGTCCATCCGATCCTCTTCTGGCCTCGTTGCCTAAAGGCCAAGCACGGCCTTGGCGATGATGTTGCGCTGGATCTCGTTCGAGCCGCCGTAGATCGAGAGCTTGCGCGAGTTGAGATATTTCTCCGACGCGGTGTGACCGTAGTCGGGACCCGGCATGAAATGGTTGCCACTGGACGGATGCTCGCGAATTGCAAGGCCATAGTTGCCGATGGCACGGTGCGTCAGCTCGGTAATGTTCTGGAAGATCTCGGTGCCGCGGATCTTGAACATCGAAGCCATCGGCCCCGGGTCGATACCGCGCGCCATCTGCGCCACGATGCGAAGCTCGGTGGCTTCCAGTGCCAACACATCAAGCTCAATGCGGGCAATGTCGCGGACGAATTCGAGGTGTGCCGGGTCGTCCTTCGCAATCTCGGCCTTGACGATCTTCTTCAGCTTGGCCAGGCCGCGTGTGGAGCGGCCGATGCCGGCCATGCTGGTGCGCTCGTTGCCAAGCAGGAATTTGGCGTAGGTCCAGCCCTTGTTCTCCTCGCCGACCAGATTCTCGACAGGCACGCGAACGTTTTCGAGGAAGACGTCGTTGACTTCGTGCGAACCGTCGATGGTGATAATCGGGCGCACCGTGACGCCCGGCGACTTCATGTCGATGAGAAGGAAAGAGATGCCGGACTGCGGTTTGGCCGCCGTATCAGTGCGGACCAGACAAAAGATCCAGTCGGCATGCTGAGCGAGCGTGGTCCAAGTTTTGTGGCCGTTGACCACGAAATGGTCGCCATCACGCACCGCCTTCGTGCGGACGGTCGCAAGGTCCGAGCCCGAGCCCGGCTCGGAATAGCCCTGGCACCACCAATCCTCACCCGAAAGGATCCGTGGCAGAAACCTTTTCTTCTGAGCCTCATTGCCGAACGTATAGATGACCGGGCCCACCATGGTGACGCTGAACGCCAGCGGCGGCAGCGTGCCGGCGCGGGTGGTCTCCTGCTCGAAGATGAAGCGACGGGTGATCGACCAGCCGGGCCCGCCATATTCTTTGGGCCAAAGAGGCGCGATCCAGCCTTTCTTATGAAGGATGCGATGCCAAAGGAGCATCTGCTCTTTGGTCAGGTCAGTCTCCGGATTCGGGACGCGCATCTCGTCCGGGTAATTGTCGGCGATGAAGGCGCGCACCTCGTCGCGAAACGCCGCGTCTACGGGAGACAGCTTCAGCTCCATGGCTTCCTACCACCTCTCGCCGAAGGGGCGGATTTCCAGTTCGAACGTCCAGGCGCTCTTCGGCTGCTGGTAGAGCTGCCAGTAAGACTCTGCGACCGAGGCTGGCGGCATCAGCAGATCGGGATTGTTGAGCGCCTCCTTACCCCAAAGCTGGTCTGCGCGTTCCCGCACCCATGCCGTATCGACGCCGGAATCAATGACGAGATGCGCGACATGGATGTTCTTCGGCCCCAACTCGCGCGCCATCGCCTGCGCAATCGCGCGCAGGCCGAACTTGGCGCTGGCAAAGGCGGCATAGCCGGATCCGCCGCGCAAGCTCGCCGTCGCGCCAGTGAAGAAGATGTTGCCTGACCCGCGGGGCATCATCAGCCTTGCGGCCTCACGACCGGTGAGGAAGCCAGAATAGCACGCCATCTCCCAGACCTTGCGGAACACGCGCTCGGTGGTCTCGAGGATCGGGAAATTGACGTTGGCGCCGATGTTAAAGATGCAGACTTCCATCGGCGCGTGCTTGTCGGCGTCGTTGAGGAAGGAAATGACCTCCTCCTCCTTCCGCGCATCCAGAGAGCGCGCGTGGATCTCGCCGCCTGCGGCTTCAACGTCCTTGACCAGTGGCGCGAGCTTGTCGCCGTTGCGGCGGCCGGCAAAGATCGTGAACCCTTCGGCGGCAAATTTCTTGGCGATTTCGCCGCCGATATAGTCGCCGGCGCC
>Ga0210410_10003218_pt1 | contig 14524 bp, 11 predicted proteins | sample IncBWC4MmetaG_FD_161058 | JGI IMG/M metagenome (GOLD analysis project Ga0210410, IMG submission 161058) | Forest soil microbial communities from Barre Woods Harvard Forest LTER site, Petersham, Massachusetts, United States - Inc-BW-C-4-M | ecosystem: Environmental > Terrestrial > Soil >... | reverse complement strand
CCGATAAACAACTGCTTCGCCGTAAGCTTCGCCGCCGCGGCCTTCGGCAGCAATCCGTTTGTCGAAGGGATAATTGAACAGCACAATCTTGCCCGCGACTTTTTCCCGCGGCATCGCTTTCAGTTCGTCGAAAGTTTTCACGGCAACTACCTCGGCCGTGATTCCATCCGTCGGCGTTGCGACGCTTCCACCAAGCGCGCACAGGACGATTTTCTGGGTCGTGTTTGACGCCATTCCCGGAAATTGCACCAGCGCGGCGGTTTCTTCGCCACGGACCCAGTGCGACACCATCACTTTTTCCAGCTGCACTTCGCAACCGACCGCTTTCAATTCGCCCGCGACATACTCCACCGCTTTCGCGGCTTGCGCCGATCCGGTCAAACGCGGGCCAATGTTGTCCGCTAGATGCGCGACCTGCCGATACGCATAATCGCTGCTCAACGCCGCTTGTTGCAGCCGGTTCAGGTCGGCCAGTGTTTGCGTTGAAAAGACAACCGGCGTCGCGGTCGGCGGCGGTGTCGCCGCCGATTGTTCCTGCGGACTGCCGCTCTGCGCATGACACGGCGAAATCCACGCGAGCAAGAGAGCTCCGAATACACCGTTGGAATAGACGAAACAAAACGGACGCATTCCATAGCCTGTCAGAAACCATCGCGCGATCAAGCGCCTGACCGCTGCCCAGAGGTCAGAGCTTTTCGAAAATTGATTCGTTGAGCGGTGGATTAACTTTAATCGTGCTGACCTTCGCGGTTTCGAGTTGTTTCCCGGTCTTGAGATCGATCTCGGTCGAAGCAAAAGCGAATCGCACGCCGGAAACCTCGCGAAAATCCGAGCTCCGCTGTTCGATCGTGGTCGGAGTTGGATCAACATCGACATGGAGCGGGCGAACATCACGGCGGCGCGTGATCAACCAGCTTTCTGGATCGACATAAAGCGTGGTGGTGTAACCGTCGCTCAAGGTCAATCGAAGCGCGTAATATTCGATGCCATCAAGCTTCTCGCGACCAACCAGTTCAACGCGATGACCATGCTCCTTGAGTTCGTGCAAGCCAAAGAGCTTGCCGGGAAGTTGGACGCCATGACGTAACGCCGCAGTGGCTTTTGGCGAAGCGTCTTCTCGCTCATCGTCGTCTCCAACGTGCCAACCATTCTCACCGTCGAACGCTTCCGTAAAAACACGTTTCCCCCCAGTCTGCACATCGATCCGCATCCGGCCCGGGCGCGCCGCCCGATAAATGCCGTCCACTTCAAAGCCAGGATCGACAATGTGCAGATTAACTTCGATCGACTGCACCGCCTCAATGGCAGCGGCACCGCCAGTGGCTCTGGTATTGCGCTCGATCACGTCATCAACTGTCAGCGGATGGCGATTGCATCCCAACGCGGTGCTGGCCAGTCCAATCACAAATAAGGCCTTCGTCGCGACCGTCATTCAGAGAGAAGACGCCGCTGAAGACAGAATTTGTCTGGGCCAACGAAAATTAAGCGCGGGTGAAAGCACCGTTGAATCTCCGCAGTTAATCGCCAGTGCGGCTCGCACCGCCGTGAGAAAAGTAGCGATAAACAATCTTCTGTTTCGCGCCTGCGGCGGCGGCACTTAACTGGGCAAACGCTTCTTTGTCGGCTTCGTTTTGCGTTTCTCCACGGCCGACCACATTCACATCCTTACCCGATTTATCCTGGCCGCGAGCGACCGCAACGAAACCGGTCGAATCCGAAGAACCCAGAATGCTCGTCGTCGCGGTTTTGTGCTCGCTCCGTTTACGAACATCGCGCAGCGCCGATTCCTGAGCTTCTTTCTCGGTTTTGTAATCTTTGCCGCCTTTGGGCGTGGACGAAGAGTAATAAGTGACTGCCGTCCAAACGCCTTCCGCGTTGTAACCAACAGCAACCGCATCGCCCCCAAAAAGCAAAGAGCTAGGAGCTAGGAGCAAGGAGGTAAACAAGAGTCTCGACAAGCTGGTCACTGGCCCGCCGCGCCGGAGCCTTGGCGAAGGCGGGTCACTCGTCACTTAGTTCTTCCTTCTTCGAAATCCATCAAATCGGGGATTGTTTGGATGTCGTCACGGTCGGCGATGCCCAGCTTTTGTTTTTGCTCAGCAAGCGTCTGGGTTGCGAAATCGCGAAAGCCGATCTTGGAAGCAAAGCCATTCCAAAGAAACAAATCACCTTCGTTGGGCTTGCGACCTTTCTCGAAACACCATTCCAGAATTTCCTCGTTCGTGCCGCCTTGCTTCACCCGTTCGCACAAATCGCGATGATGCACTCGCAAGAAGTTGCAACACGCGCTGTCAGCAGTTCGCGGCGTTCCGAAATTCTTGTGATATTCTTCGGGAAGGTCGCCGCAACCGTGCAGCCGGATCTTGTCCAGCATCCGCGCGAAATACATCATGCCCTTCGTCATTTCCTTCGGGCTCTTCGGATATTTCGCCATACTTTGACCTCCTCAACCTCTCAACAATGCCGGCGCAGCCGGCAGCTCAACCGCTCAACGTCTTCAAACCAGTCCCTGGTCCATCATCGCATCGGCGACTTTAACGAAGCCGGCGATGTTGGCGCCGTTCACGTAATTGCCCGGCGTGCCGTATTTCTCGGCTGTGCGCGCGCAAACTTCATGGATCGTTTTCATGATGTTGAACAGGCGCGCATCGACCTCTTCGCGCGTCCATCGGATCCGCATACTGTTCTGCGCCATCTCCAAACCTGAAGTCGCGACTCCGCCGGCATTCGCCGCTTTCCCCGGCCCGAAAAGAATCTTGGCGTCGAGGAATTGGTTCACGCCGTCGATGTTCGTCGGCATGTTCGCGCCTTCGGAGACGACGTAGACGCCGTTCTTCAGAAGATTTGCCGCGTCTTTGCCGTTGATCTCGTTCTGGGTCGCGCTCGGAAACGCACACTCCGCCTTGTGATCCCAAAGCGGATTATGATCGAGCTTCGGGTTCACTTTCGTAAAAACGGCGCCTTTGAATTTATCCGCGTACTCTGAAATCCGGCCGCGCCGCACGTTCTTCAGGTCCATCACGAACGCCAGTTTTTCGCGTGTGATCCCTTCCTCATCAAGAATGTAGCCGCTCGAATCCGACACGGTTACCGGCTTCGCGCCCAACGTGATTAATTTCTCGATCGTGTATTGCGATACATTTCCGCTCCCCGAGACCAGCGCGGTCTTGCCTTTGAGATCTTCTTTTCGCGTTTTCAGCATTTCTTCCGCGAAATAAACCGCTCCGTAACCAGTCGCTTCCGGACGAATGACTGACCCGCCCCAGGTCAAACCTTTGCCCGTCATCACGCCGGTGAATTCGTTCTTCAGACGCTTATACATTCCGAACAAAAATCCGATCTCGCGCGCGCCGACGCCGATGTCGCCCGCGGGCACGTCCGTGTCCGGGCCGATGTGTCTGAACAATTCGCACATGAACGCCTGACAAAACCGCGTCACTTCGGCATCGGTCTTGCCGTGCGGATCGAAATCGGAACCGCCTTTCCCGCCGCCCATCGGCAACGTGGTCAACGCGTTTTTAAAGACCTGCTCGAACGCGAGAAATTTCAGAATCCCGAGATTGACCGTGGGATGAAATCGCAACCCGCCTTTGTAAGGGCCGATCGCGCTGTTCATCTGGATGCGGAAGCCGCGGTTAACGTGAATCTCGCCTTTGTCGTCCTGCCACGGGACGCGGAACATGATCACGCGCTCCGGTTCAATGATTCGCTCGAGGACTTTCGCTTTCCGGTAACGCGGATTTCGATCCATCACCAGGGTGAGCGACTCGACCACTTCCTGCACCGCCTGGTGAAACTCGGATTCGCCCGGGTTTTTGGCCTTCACCTCGGCCATCAAATTCGAAACGTAATTTTCCATAAATCTCTCAGCGCGAATGGACGCGAAACTTAGCCGTACCTTTTACGCGAAACAAGAGGGAACGGAATCAGCATAATCAACCACGGATTACACGGATTTACACAGATGAATCATGAAACTAGGTCAAACCACTAATTGACACTAATTCACGCGAAGCAGTTGTAGCGGTGCTTACGCTCCCGCTAGTTCAGCAATAATGAGCCCGCGCCTGTAGTGCGCCGCAGAGCGGCATGCTTGTTCTCAAGCACCGAACTAATAAATAGGCGCGCCCGCCGCGGCGGGCGCCTCTACAACATCGCTGTGCTTCGGCCAGTTCCGTCTCGTCACTAGTCACTCCTCACTCGACTACCCCCGCCGTAGCCTTACCGCCAGTCTGGCTCGGACCGAAGGCGGGCCGCAGTTTTTGGATCCGCGTAATCCGTGGTTAAAGACTGCTGGGCAAGCGCGGCGAGGAAAGCAGCTTGCCAAATTCGCTCCACCGTTTCTCGGGATCGGGGCCGCTGCGTTTCTCGATGTACTTCCGCACCATGTCTTCTCCGAGATTGTAGTTGATCACGTAACTTCGGTAACGCTGGATGAATTTAACCCGCTTCTCGGCGCGGGCGGGCTCCATCACCGCGTATTTTTGCAACCATTCCGCCGCGGCCTTCTCGTCGATCTCGCCGTTGATCAATCTGCGCGCGGCCTCGTTGGCCGCATAATCGAGTTCCTTAAACAAATCCTGAACCGCGTAATACTCGTCCGCGCGCGTCACATCGATCCCGGCCGCTGGAAACAAGACTTCTTTCTCGAACTTCATCCGCTCGGTTTTGTTCGGGAACGCCACCTCCCTGCCGAAATTCGCCGTTCCTTCCGCGATCAGCGATTGCGGTGAGAACAGAGCGTACACCGAAAACTCCATCCAGCCGCGATCCCGGACCAGGTTCTTTTCCAGGAGCGAATTGTAAACGTGATGGCCGGGATACCCTTCGTGCGCCGCGAGATCAACCGCGCGATCGATGTAGATCGGCAGATCGGTGTTCACCTGAATCACGCTGTGAAAATTACCTTTGTACCAATTGTAACCGCCCCACGGTTTATTGGTCACGTATTCGACCGTGAAACTCTCGTTCGGCGGAAGTGAAACGTGCGCCAACGTCCGGGCGCGACATTCCTTGATCGCCGCTTGAAACACGGTGTCGAGTTTCTCCTTTGGAATCACAAACGGCTTTCGCCATTCCTCATAGCGCTTCCACAACTCGCCAGTCCCGGGAATCTTTGACTCGAGCTTCTTGATCATCTCGTCGAAATGCGAATCCCCAAAAGTCGGCGCCACCGCGTCATAAAGCGCGCGCGACTCGTCATCGAACTTTAACTTCTCGCCCTTCAACATCCGGACCCGCGCAGCCAGCGCGGAAATCTGTTTCTCCAAATATTCGCGCCGCAATTTCGCCAGGTCGTCGCCGGACGTTTCCTTTGCAGAACTTCCCTCCAGCTCTGCTCCTAGCTCCTTGCTCCCTGCGGCAATCGCGTCGAGCGATTGCTTCTTTTGCTCCGCCTGTGTCTTCCATTCCGCCGGTCCGTAAAACGCATCGACATAATCCGGATCATGTTGCCCGAGCGCGAGCACCAGATGCGCATACCGCTCGGCGACTGAGTTCATGTCGCCTGCTTTTTGTTCACTCCGAGTAGAACTGACCAAGCCACAGAAAATCAAAAGCGAGAATAGCCGACGCATAGGGAAGATTGGTTAACCACCAATAAACACGAATTGACACTAAAGGTAGGGGGCGATTGCCCTCAATCGCCCGCGGCTGAGTCGCACCGCCTGGGGCGATGACTTTCGCCTTTATCGGAAAGTTATGGGTTTGTTAGGCTCGAATCGTGGCGAGTGATCCCTCCTCAACTTCGCTAGATCGGACGTTGCGCGATTTCGTGCCGGACCAAAAGGTCTTTGGTCGCTATAGGCTAACTCGAATTCTTGGACGCGGCGGAATGGGTATCGTTTGGCTGGCGCACGACGACGAGCTGGATCGCGAGGTCGCGCTGAAATTTCTGCCGGAAATCATCGTTCACGATCGCGGTGTTGTTGAGGACCTGAAGCGCGAGACCAAGCGATGCCTTCAATTAACGCACAAGAACATCATTCGAATTCACGACTTCATTCAGGACAATATTTCAGCGTGCATTTCGATGGAGTACATCGACGGCGATACGCTTTCGAATCTGCGCGCAGACAAAGCTACGAGAATATTTGAGCCGGACGAAATAAGACCGTGGTTGAGTCAACTCTGCGAAGCGCTCGACTACGCACACAATCACGCGCGCATCATCCATCGCGACCTCAAGCCGTCGAATTTGATGATCAGCAAACGTGGACAGTTAAAAATCGCGGACTTCGGGATTGCGCGGAGCTTAACCGAATCAGTTAGCATGCTCACGCATTCGCATAGCGCGAGCGGCACGCTCGTGTACATGAGCCCACAACAGCTCGACGGGCAGCGCGGCACACATCTCGACGATATCTACTCGTTAGGCGCAACTCTTTACGAATTGCTTACCAGCAAACCGCCATTCTATTCCGGCGATATTCCCCAACAAATTCGTGAGCGGATTCCGCCTTCGATGGCTGAGCGACGTCGCGATTTCGACATTGAGGGAAATCCAGTTCCAAAGAACTGGGAAAAGGCAGTGGCTGCGTGCTTAGCCAAAGAGCCGGCGAAGCGTCCACAATCTGTGACAGAGGTGGAGCACCGCTTGCTTTCGGCTCAAGCGGCTCAGACATTGCCGGTCGTAAGGCCTCCGCCAGTAACAAAACCACGTGCTAAGTCGCGAAGAACAACCGTTGTTGCCAGCGCAATCGCGATTTTGGCCGCCGCAGGAGGCTTGCTTTTCGGATGGTATCAACACCAACGACAACTAACTGCGCAAAAGATCGCGAAGGCTGATCGATCAACTATCACAACAGCAACTCCGCAGTCTGCCACGGCGGCACCGACACCATTAGCGCCTCTGCCTGGTAAGCTTGGTGACACAGAACAATCGCCTAAAGGTGACATTCGTGTTGAATACAGGCGAACCGATACGCCGGAGCACCTTGAATTAGAAGGAGCAATTTGGCTCATCTCCAACGTGAACAAGACGAATCGGGTTTTACTCTATAAGTACGGTCGTTCCGCACAGTTAATTTTCTCGCCCAACGAAGACAGGCTCGTGATCAACGACGATCACAGTTCCGGAGAATCAACTGTGCAGCTTTTTCGACGCGTTCGCTCCGATGACATCGCGTACGAAGTACCGCCCGAAGTCGCAGGTCACAGAAGGCCGTTGGGGATTTTGGCTTGGTGTTTTTATTCGAAGGAAATGGGTGGGACTGGAAGCGACTGCGACATCGGTGATCCGTATCATGTCTTCATCCATGCAATGGCGTGGCGATCTGACTCTTCCGCGGTAATGATCAAAATAGGCCACGGCGGCTCAGGAAGCCTGTACGCCCCGACAACTCCGTACGAATGCTGGTACGAGGTCGAAAATCGGCATTTCAAATCGATCACATATGTTGACGGTTTGAAACAGGAGATCGAAGAAGCCCGTGCGCATCAATCGTCGCCGGCGCAGAACGTCGCAATCACAGCAACTCCGGCAATCCAACCCGGTTCGCCCAGCCAAACCCTGAGCGCTAGGGAGCCACAAACCGAACTGCAAACAGAGTCTACAGATCACACAGGGACCATTCCAGCAGATGTAACCTGGCCGCGTGTTTATGGCATCACTTTTGCCGGAAAGCCGGGATATGGCGTCGCGACAAAAAGCGAGTCAATCATCAATGGCGTTGTAACCACTGGTTCTGGCAAACATAGTCGCTCAATGTGGCGTTCTGACTGGGGGCAAGGCAGCTATATAGAAAGCCAAGTCAACGGAGACATGATCAACGTCGACAATGCTAAAAAAACCTACATGATTACAACTCTGTTGGATCTGAAAAACGCACAAGCTCAAACAGAAAAACTCAAGAAGCAGTATCCAAGCGCGTTCCCGAAGCAATCCGTCGCGGCGTCCTCGAAGCGGACAGAATTCACGCCCACCGGCAGAACGGTTGAGGTCGGGGGCCACAAACTCGAGGAGTTCGTTTCTGAATATTCCGTGGCGGGGACCGCTATGCGATCGGAAGTATGGATTTCCCGAGAATTAGTGGCATTCGTCCCAGTCGAGTACGCCCACAGACACCCATCGGTTTCGCATTATCTGGGGGAGTACGGTCCGGACCGGCTCAAGCTACCTGGCTTCGCCACCTTTAGTAAAGAAAGCTCAAATGGCTATGGCTCGCAGTGGAAGCTCCTATCGATTGGCATGGAGCAGATGAACGATTCCGACTTCAAACCGCCTGCTGGTTATCGTCAAATAAAATCGGGCGTTCAATAAACGGACCTAGCGCATTACGACAAGGCAATCTTTGCGAAGGAAAACAGCCGAGCCCTTGCGAGCTCGGCTGTTTGTTAATTGTTGTTTCGATTGACGCTTAGTAATCCATGCCGCCCATTCCGCCCGGAGGCATCGGAGGAGTTTTTTCCTTTTCAGGTATCTCCGTCACGAGTGCTTCGGTGGTGAGCAACAGGCCCGCGATCGACGCCGCGTTTTGTAACGCGCTTCGCGTGACCTTGGTTGGATCGACAATGCCGGCCTTCACCAGATCGACATATTCGCCTTTGGCGACGTCGTAACCTTCGTTGCCTTTGCGCTTCTTCACTTCCTCGACAATGAGCGCGCCTTCCGCGCCGGCGTTGTCGGCCAGTTGCCGCATCGGCTCTTCGACCGCGCGACGCACGATCTGGACGCCGACCTTTTCATCGGCATCGAGGCCTCGCATATTCTCGAGCGCTTTCTGGGCGCGGATAAACGCGACACCGCCACCCGGGACGATGCCTTCCTCGACCGCCGCACGCGTGGCGTGCAACGCATCTTCGACGCGCGCCTTTTTCTCTTTCATCTCGGTCTCGGTCGCTGCGCCGACATTAATGACGGCAACACCGCCCGCGAGCTTCGCGAGTCGCTCCTGGAGTTTCTCTTTGTCGTAATCGCTGGTCGTCTCCTCTATTTGACGACGGATCTGAGCGACCCGGCCCTGGATGTCGGCACTTTTGCCTGAACCTTCGACAATGGTGGTGTTTTCCTTGTCGATGGTCACGCGTTTGGCTTTACCGAGATCTTCCAGCTTGATGTTCTCAAGCTTGATCCCGAGATCTTCGGTGATGCATTTGCCGCCGGTCAGCACCGCGATGTCTTCCAGCATCGCCTTGCGACGATCGCCGAAGCCCGGGGCTTTGACCGCGCAGACTTGCAACGTCCCGCGCAATTTGTTCACGACCAACGTGGCGAGCGCTTCGCCTTCCACGTCTTCCGCGATGATGAGCAACGGCCGTCCGGCCTTCGCGACTTTCTCGAGCAACGGAAGCATGTCCTTCAAGCTCGAGATTTTCTTCTCGTAAATCAGGATGTACGGATTTTCGAGCGCGGCTTCCATCTCCTCCGCGTTAGTGACGAAGTAGGGCGACAGATAACCTTTGTCGAACTGCATGCCCTCGACGACTTCCAGCGTCGTCTCGATTGTTTTCGCTTCTTCGACCGTGATCGTGCCGTCCTTGCCGACCTTGTCCATGGCGTCGGCAATGATCTCGCCGATCGTCTTGTCCCAGTTGGCCGAAACAGTCGCGACCTGCGCGATCTCCGAACGATCGCTTACTTTCTTGGAGATTTTCTTCAGCTCCTCGGTGATCGCTTCGACGGCTTTCATGATGCCGCGTTGCAACGAGGTCGGATTGGCGCCGGCGGTGACGTTGCGGAGACCTTCGCGGTAAATGGATTCCGCGAGAACAGTCGCCGTGGTCGTGCCGTCGCCCGCGACGTCCGAAGTTTTGGAAGCGACTTCGCGAACGAGCTGCGCACCCATATTTTCATACGGATCTTCGAGCTCGATCTCTTTCGCGACCGTCACACCGTCCTTGGTGATCGTCGGGCTGCCGAATTTCTTGTCGAGAATCACGTTGCGACCGCTCGGTCCGAGCGTGGCCTTGACGGCCCGCGCCAGTTTCTCGACTCCGCGCAGCAAGGTGTGCCGCGCGGCTTCATCGAATTGTAATTGTTTAGCTGCCATATTTTTTAGTCTTTAGTTTTTAGTTGAGAGTTGATTGTTGAAATGTTGAGTCGGCGACTATCCGATGATGCCGAGGATGTCGTCCTCGCGCATGATCAGAAAAGTTTCGCCATCGATTTTGATTTCGGTGCCGCCGTATTTCGAAATGAGGACCTTGTCCCCTTTCTTCACGGTGAAATCCACCTTCTTGCCCTCTTCGTTCACCTTACCGGTGCCGAGAGCGACTACTTTGCCTTCCTGCGGTTTTTCTTTCGCAGTATCGGGAATGATGATCCCGCCTTTTTTTGTTTCCTGCTCTTCGAGCGGCTGCACCAGCACCCGATCGCCGAGCGGTTTTACGTTCACTCCTGCCATAAGTTGATTAGCTCCTTATTGGTTGTTGTTTTTGGGTTGAGCCGGCGATCCCGCCCCGCGCGGGACCGTCGGCAAATTTTTTGGTTACTTCTTCTTGTCTTCGTCGACGACTTCGAACTCAGCATCGACCACGTCGCTCCCGCCATCGGCGGGACCGCGACGGCCTTCGCCTTGCGGTTGTGAACCGGGACGTGATTGCGTCTCGGGGCCAGGTTGCGGACCGGCGTTCGGACCTGCACCTTGGCCCGCGGAGGCCTGTTTGTAAAGTTCAGCGCTGATGTCCTGGAACTTGCTCTGCAAGTCGTCGTAAGCGCGCTTGATCGCGTCGGTGTCGTTCTTGTTGATCGCTTCCCGCACCGCGGCGATCGCGTCCTCGACCGGTTTGCGTTTGTCGGCTGGGATCTTGTCGCCCAGTTCTTTCAACTGTTTCTCGGACTGATACGCGAGGGTGTCGGCGTTGTTTTTGATCTCGATCGCTTCTTTCGCCTTCTTGTCTTCGTCGGCGTGCGCTTCCGCTTCGCGACGCATCTTCTCGATTTCGTCCTTGCTCAAGCCGCTTGAGCCGGTGATGGAGATTTTTTGCTCCTTACCGGTGCCGAGATCTTTGGCCGAAACGTGGAGAATGCCGTTGGCGTCGATATCGAATGTCACCTCGATTTGCGGAACACCGCGCGGCGCCGGCGGAATTCCATCGAGATGGAACGTGCCGAGATTTTTGTTGTCGCGCGAGAGCGGTCGCTCGCCTTGTAACACTTTAATTTCCACGCCCGGTTGGTTGTCGCTGTAAGTCGAAAAGATCTGCGACTTCCGGGTCGGAATGGTGGTGTTGCGCGGAATCATCGGCGTAGCTACTCCTCCGGCGGTTTCAATCGCCAGCGTGAGTGGAGTCACGTCTAAGAGGAGGACGTCTTTCACGTCGCCGCGGAGAACGCCTCCTTGAATCGCTGCACCGATGGCAACCACTTCATCCGGGTTCACGCCCTTGTGCGGTTCCTTGCCAATCAGGCCGCGCGCCGTCTCGACAACTTTCGGCATGCGGGTCATGCCACCCACGAGCACCAGCTCGTTCACTTCGCGCTCGGAAATTTTGGCGTCTTTCAAACATGCTTTCACCGGTGGAATCGTTCGTTGAATCAAATCGTCAGTCAGCTGTTCCAATTTCGAGCGGGTCAGTTTTTTCTGAATGTGTTTCGGACCGCTCGCGTCCGCCGTGATGAACGGCAGATTGATTTCGTACTCCTGCGAGCTCGAGAGCGCGATCTTCGCTTTCTCGGCTTCTTCCTTGATCCGCTGGATCGCATCGGGTTGCTTGGTCAGATCGATGCCGCTGTCCTTTTTGAACTCGGCCACGATCCAATCCATCACTTTCGCGTCCCAATCGTCACCGCCGAGGTGAGTGTCGCCGTTGGTCGCTTTCACTTCGAAAACGCCATCGCCGATTTCGAGAACAGAAATGTCGAATGTGCCGCCGCCCAGGTCGTAAACGGCGATCTTCTCGTCTTTCTTCTTGTCCAAACCGTAGGCGAGCGATGCCGCCGTCGGCTCATTGATGATGCGCAAAACTTCGAGACCCGCGATCTTGCCCGCGTCCTTGGTCGCGTTGCGCTGCGAGTCGTTGAAGTAGGCCGGCACCGTAATGACGGCCTGGGTGATTTTTTCGCCGAGCTTCGCTTCCGCGTCCGCCTTCAGCTTCGACAAGATCATTGCCGAAATTTCCGGCGGCGAAAAAGCTTTGCGCTCGCCCGCGACTTCCACTTGCACATGAGCGTCGCCATTCGCTGCCTTCACGATTTTGTAGGGCACGCGGTGCTCTTCTTCATGCACCTCATCGAACTTGCGTCCCATGAAACGCTTGATTGAGAAAACAGTGTTCTGCGGATTCGTCACTGCCTGGCGTTTTGCGGCCTGGCCAACAAGACGTTCGCCGCTTTTCGTAAACGCCACGACTGAAGGCGTCGTGCGCGCGCCTTCGGAATTTTCCAAAACTACCGGGTCGCCACCTTCCATCACGGACATACAGGAATTGGTGGTTCCCAAATCGATACCTAAAACTTTAGCCATATAATAATAAATCCTTTCTGGTCGAAGACTCTCGACCGACTCGGTCTTTAGCAAACCATAAGCCGCGGGTGGCCAGCATGGCACAAGTGCCTAGCAACCAGTGGATAACGACGGAATTTGCAGCTCGCGGGATCGTCCAATTCGAGACAAGGAGTCACACTCTCACCGTTTGGCCAGCTTTCACGAGCGCCAGCGCGGCGCAGGTTTGGCCGACCGAAATCCCAAATCCTAGGCACCAAACTCCAGGCAAACTCGAACAATCAAACCCAAAAGATTCAAAGCATGGCCGCGGTAGCATTTGAGGGTTTCGATCCTTGGAATTTTCCTGGGATTTGGAACCTGGGATTTGGGTTTTCCGTTGGTGCCCCGGCACAACGCCTGCTCGTTCATTTGTCGTGGAAACGGCGAAACATTCTCTGCGCAAAGTCGCAACCGATCCCGATATTTTCTTTCACTGCCAGCATTGCAAAACCGCGCTAGTCGCGAATCGATCCGCCGCCGGCATGATGTTGACCTGTCAGAAGTGCGGCAAACTAACGAGCGTCCTGAAATCGGAGGAGCCGACTGCGAACGCGCTCGGTTACGCGGAAGAAATTCGAGGAAAGCTGACCGAAAACGAATCGCAGCGTGCTGAAGTCACCGGCAACATCAATCAGCTGACCATCCAACTGCATCGGTGGCAATTGCGTCTGCAAACACTGAACGATCGCAAAGCGCAGCTCGAAAAAGAGCTGGGTTCGAAATAACCGTCGCCCAAAAATTTGCGGTGGCAGGCGTCTCGCCTGCAATTAACACCCAAGCAGCCGAGGACAGCTGCCTCCACAGAAGAATCGTCGATCCTCGGCGCGCGGGGGCGATTTCGATTTGCGTCCGAGCGGGCCCGCATTCCCGATGCCTAACGAATCGAGCGGCGGCGACGGCGCCTCTTTGCTTCCCAGCCGGTGATACCAAGGCCACATATCACGGCCGACGGCCAGCTTGGCGAGAGCTCGGGCACAACGTCATAAGTGAGGGGGCCCAGCGCTATCGCCTGGGCGCCGAGCTTGGAATCGCTGTTCGACCAATCGAAAGAAAATTGAGTGACCGGTCCGTTGAACGTGATATTGATCGTCCCCTGGTTAGTCGCATTGTCGGCGTTCGCGATTCCGGTCACGACTGTGCTAAGGCCAGTTCCGGTGATCGTGTTGTATCCGGGCACGGCGCTAGTCACCGAATCCGGTCCGATGGTCAGTCCGCCAGGAGCTAGCGCGCGAATGTTGGAGATCGTGTCCGCGAATTGTTTGTCGACGGCATCCACATCCCAGAGTTGAAACGACAGATTGGTGACCGCACTGGCGAAGCTGACGGTTACCCGGATATAGGAACTCGTCGAACTCTGGCTAATCACAAACAATTGAAGGCCATCGACGCCGGTGAACCCACCGGTTGAGGTTGTAGTATCGATCTGCGGATATCCGGTTTGCCAAGTCGCTCCCACCCCGGACGCGCCGTTATTGTTGATGCCGACCGTAATGTCGTTGGGGTTAACGCTTGTAAAACTTTGCGTCGCGGTCTGGCCCGGGGCTGGCGTCCCGGCGGTCCAACCAGCATCCGGCCAATTAAAAACGATCGAGGCGCGAACCGAGAGCGGGGCGAGCAGGAAGAGCGAGGCCGCAATTACGCCTCGCACCAAGCGACCGCCATCCAAGGATTTGTGTAGGAATCCCGTCATTAAGGAAAGAGCTGAGTAAACCCTTTAGCACGCGCTGTGCCCCTGGTTCGGCGGACGAGACAGATCAGACGGCAATGCAGTACCGATTTTTCATTTTCGCGGGGAGCTGTTCGCGGTACGTTGCAGTGTGCGGCAATATCACGATCTTCTCCGTCTCGTTTTAGAGGAAGGTCAGCCGCGCGACGATCGGACTGGCACCGGCACGTTGTCGATCTTTGGAGCGCAAGCGCGATTCGATTTGCGTCCGAGCGGCCCGGGATTTCCGTTGCTGACAACAAAAAAGCTCCACATCAAATCGATCATTTACGAGTTGCTCTGGTTTCTGCGCGGCGACACGAACATCAAATATCTGAACGAACACGGCGTGACGATCTGGGACGAGTGGGCCGATGAAAAAGGAAATCTCGGC
>Ga0210410_10003217_pt1 | contig 14524 bp, 18 predicted proteins | sample IncBWC4MmetaG_FD_161058 | JGI IMG/M metagenome (GOLD analysis project Ga0210410, IMG submission 161058) | Forest soil microbial communities from Barre Woods Harvard Forest LTER site, Petersham, Massachusetts, United States - Inc-BW-C-4-M | ecosystem: Environmental > Terrestrial > Soil >... | reverse complement strand
AGTGTAGGGTCCGCCGGAGACAGTGCCGCGGAGAACGTTGTAAGAAACGGCGCTCGGTATTCCCGTCCACGTGACATCAATTCTGGCAGGGGCTCGGCCTGAGGGCGTTCCCCTCCCATTGAGGTTGCTCACGCAGGACACGACCAATGTGGTTGATTCCGCCACTGATTTGGCAGCTTCTACGTTGCCCGCAAGATCGCGCGAGATGCTGTAGAAGCCGTAGGTATGGCCCGCTTGGCCGGTGAAAGTCGTAGACGTTGCAGCTGTGTTGGTCTGGAACGGCGCAAATGGTCCACCGTTGTCCGACACGAAGATTGTGAAATCTTGAATACCGGCTCCGACGTCCGCCCCCGACCACTGGACCGTGAAACTAGATGCGCTTTCGGTTGTCGGAAGCAAGTGGACTTGACTAGTCGGCGGCGTCTTGTCGAGCTTGATGGTGACAGTCTTTGGCACTTCGATGTTCCCGGCGTTATCCGTGGCGAAGAAAGAGACCGTCGTCGTACCTTCCGCGCTAATCACAATGCTGGTCGAAGCGCCGTTCACCACCGTGCTCGCGATGTTCTGCGCGCCGGAGGCACTGTAGGTTATTTGCTTTACTCCCGAGCCACCGCTCTCGTCCATCGCCATCAGAGTCACAGTCGGATTGCTGTTGTTCCAGCCGTTGGCATTCGGCGCAGGTGACACCATCGAGGCGGTCGTCGGAGGAATGGTGTCGCGGACCACCGGGATGACCACTGGTCCGCTGTTGCCGTGGGTGAGATCGAGTTTGATCTGCACCGGCTGGACCAGCGTCGTCAAATTGGCATTGCTGTCGTAATGATAGATGGTGACCGTCGCCGTGATATTCAGGGCTGTCAAGCTCTGTGCAAGCGCGTTCTTGATGGCATCGGAAGCATCCACCGAATACGAGACCGGCATGTTGTCCGGAAACGAGATCCATTGATAGCCGGTTCGCGGACCGCTCGATCGCGCATCCGTAATCCCCGTTTCGAAGTGCTGCGTCGAGGAGTTCCAGCCGACATGACTCCCGTCGGCGGCATCGACATGCAAATCCACCGGAAGCGGAGGTTTGTCATCACCAACGATCCCTCCGGGAGGCCCTGGGAAGACCATGTCAGCCGCTGGCTCCATGGTTACCAGCGTCCGCGAATGTGGTGTGTCGCTGATCGTGACGAACAAGCGCCCGTGCGCGTCCTCACGGAGCGAGAACGCCACGCCCGCCTCATCATCGGCGTACGTCGTCCCGGGCAATAGCGTGAAACATGTGTCCAGGGCCGCGTTGCAGGCGGGGTCAGGCAGCGATCGGTTCTGCACCACGTCTACACAGCTTCCCCACTCATCTCCCAGGATCACCGCCAGCGCCACCTCGGGGGCTCCTCGTGGAGTACCCGGCGCGCACACCGGAACTCTGGTCGGAAACCCGAGCGTGGTCCGAATCTCTCGCTTGCGATAGATGACTACACCGGCGGTAGCCCCGTCTCCCGGAGGCGCAGCCTGCGTCTGGTCCGGGGACGGTGGCACACCGTCCGGGGGCTGCCGCCCCTCGATGATGAACCAATCGGTTTGCCCTCTGGGTGGTTTGTATCGCAAGACGGTGGACCCGATTTGACCCAGCGGGAAAATAAAATACTCGCCGACGTCACCCGGCTGCAAATCCTGGTATTGCACCCAACCCCGGTTGGCGCGGTTATAGCTCATCACTGGTGCCGGCGGACCATTCCCCGGAAGGTCGTTTCGACTAGTCGCCGTAAAGAAAGCAGTGAAAGGGTGCGGATTGGACATCAGCGACCAGGGACGCACATCACCGTGCGTGAAAAACTCGCCGCTTCCGTAGTAATCCCAGAAGTCAAAGAGCGCGTGCCCCAATTCGTGAGCCCAAGTCTCCGTCGTGTTCACATCAGTTGTAATCACCGAGCCTTGTCGAAACATTGTGTCGGGCAATGTATTCACCAAATCCGCAGGCAGGAGGGCAGCCGCTCCCACCGGCAACGCCGGGCCGAGCAGCGCCAAGCCGAAACCTAATACTCCGCCTGCGGTCGCCAGGACCGCAGGGTTCTTGACGATCGGATCGGTGATAAACGCTCGCGATCGGATTACGTCCGTTGGATCTGCCGTGACCACAACGACGGCAGCAAAGTTCCCCAATTGCTGCTGCGCCAGGAAATTGGGATCCACGCCTGCCGCCGCTACGAATGCATCCCTCCAAATCGTCGCCGCTTCGACGAACAAATTGCTGTTGGAGTTGTTCAGCGGGCCCATGGGAATCGCGTCATACTGCGCCTTCGTCTGCAGAAGCGTGATCCATCCGTTGCTCGGCCCATTTACCTTATAAGAGTGAATCTGCAACGAACAGGCGGATTGCTGAAAGTAGTAACGCTCGATGTATTCCACCCGATCCGCCACATTCTGTTGCGTGAGCTTGCTTTTCACATCGGAGTACTGCACAAAAATGTAGGCGACAGTCACGTCTTGGACCGGGCCGTTTTGGCAGTTCTTCTTGTCCCAGTCGTTGAAAAGATCCCGCCACGTTTTCACCAGCAGGCAATACGTGCAGGTGACCACCGCGGTGAAGCTGTTGTTGGTGAGATCCGGATCGTCGTTGTGCGCGTCGTTCACCATCGCGGTATTGCTGATCTGCGTCGTAGGCTGCACGTTGGACTGGGGAATGACCACGATGGTCACCGTGGCGACGGCCCCGCTGCTCATCGCTCCTAGATTGCATACCACCGTGACGTCGCAGGTGCCCTGGCTCGGCGTCACGCTGCTCAGCGTCAGCCCCATCGGCAGAGCATCCGTAACCACCGCGTCGGAAACCGCATCCGGGCCGTTGTTGTGAATCGAAAGCTGGTACGTCAGCACGCTCCCCGCCGCGGGAAGGACGGAAGGAGCCGCAAACTTGGTGATCTGCAGGTCCGAATGGCTCCTCACGTCATTGCTGACGCTGGCGATGTTGTCGATCGGGAATGGTTCGGGTTGATCGCCTATGACCGTAGCTGTGTTCCTCGCCAACCCGGCGGCGATGGTTGTTACCACGATGGTTGCGGTTGCGGTTCCGTGATTTGCCAGGAGTGGCACCGTGCAGACCACCGTGGTTGTGCCGCCGCAACTTCCCCCCGTAATCGATGCGGACACAAACTGCACCTGGGCGGGAAGCGTGTCGGTGAGAATGACCTTGGTGTCGGCGTTGGGCCCGCCATTGTAAATGTGCAGTCTATACGTGATCTGATCCCCGAGATGCACCGCGCCGCGCGGCGTCGCTGCCTTCTTCAGGATGAGCCCCGTGGGATCGAGCGCGATATTCACAGGACGTCCGGACAGCACAGGTATGCTGGTGATGAGGTTATGGCTTACCGGATCGAATACCTCCACCTCCTGGCCGCCTCCGCAGCAGTTATTGAACGTGCTGGCAAAAGCTCGCCGGCTGTCCGGCGTAATCGCTATATTTTCCTCCGTAGGTTCGTTGGCGCCGGGAAGCGAGAAAACCGACGTTGCCAGGTTGGCCGTGTTGATCGCAAGAATTCCTCCGCATTCGGCGTCCGGAACAAAAACCGTTTTCCCGTCGGGCGTAATCACAATTCCACCGGTCGTACAGAACCCCGCTGCTGACTTCTGGGCAAGTTCCCTGTAAGTATTGCCATCGAGAACATGAACCACCTCGCAGCTCGTGAGATAGATTTGACTCTCGTCGGGGGTAAGGGCAATTTCACCCACACCGCATGGAATACCGAAAGTCAAAACGTCCACTCGCGCCACCACGGCGTTCGTCGCCGTGCTTATGACCATTAGTTGGTCACCGCCGGCAAAAAGCCTGCTGCCGTCCGGGCTGATGGTCAGCGAGCCCGCTGAGGAACCCGGGAGGGGAATGCTGGTCACGATGGAGTTGTTCGAAGGGTCGATCACGTAGATGGCGCGCGAGTTGCTGAAGTCGGAATTATCGCCACTCACGTAGACTCGCGTTCCGTCCGGCGCGATCGCTATCTCCCCGGGGCAATTCGGCAACGTGATGGTGCTCACCACGGTATTGCTCACCGCGTCGATCACCGAAACCGCGCCCTGCACATTTTTCAGCGCGGGTACGAAAGGGCACGGTTGTTGGGCAACGTAGACGTACCGCGTATCCGGCGTGATGGCGATGGTGCTCGGGCCGGGGACACCGATGGTGTCTACAATCGTGTTGCGCGAACCATCGATCACCAGCACCTCGTTGGCACCAGGGACGGTTACATACACGAATTGCGCTTGAGCGGACGGTACCGCGAGGCCCAGCGCCAGCAAGCTGATCGTTAGCAACCAGCAGCGCGTTCTGCTCGCGTGGTTTTTCATAGATGCTCCCATGCCAAAACCTCCACTACGCAACTCGGAGTGAAAACTCTTATCCCTCTAATCAATCGAAAAATCCAGGCAAACTGGCTCACGTTAGGCCGCAACTTTGCTAGCGGCGGGTCGACTGCCGCTAGACAAAGAATCCTGCTGGACTGGGTCATGGTGTGCCTCATGAGACCGTTCCCTACCCTGTAATTCGTAAGAAGCGGCCAAACTGGCTCACGGAAAGCGAACTTTCCCGGTTAGTGGGCGTAAGCGAGGTAGGTTGGTGACTTGAAGCGGCTCAGGAGTACCGGCCCAAGCTTGTAACACCCTTTAGGCATTGAGTTAATTCGGTTGAAAATGTTTTCCATTGCAGGCGACTTCGGGCCGCATTCGTATGAGCTGGGATTTCCGTTTTGACCTCCCGGATGGGCACCCTTATACACCCAAGGCCCTTCCGATTGAAGCAAATTGATTTCGTCGCAGCCCTGGGAGGCCATTAGCCTGATTCGCACTGACTTGCAATCGACCGGAACTTCCGTTCCGAGGCATTTCTCGGACACCCTCCCCCTTTGAGCCCTTTCTTCGCCCCCTCGCCGCGCCTCAGCCCGTTGCACCGGGCGTTTTCACTTGCTGGATGAAGGCTCAAGACCGCGGGGTACGCTCCGATGGGGAGGCCGCCGAGCGCGCTTCTTGCATTTCGAGTTTGCATAGCTCGAGGGCCAGCGTGACCCATTGCTGGGTGAGAGCTTTGAATTTCTGGTAGGCGGCGAGCTGCTTGCGCACCTCCGGAACAAACGGAGGACGAACGAACTGGGTGGTGCTCTTGCCGCCGTGCGTGTAACTCAGCTGGTAGAAGGGGCCATGTTTCTGGGGGTGCACGGGATCCACGCACTTGCAACCGGGCTTCTGACAGGCAGAGTACTGTTGGGATAGAGAGCCGGGTCGCATGGGGCCGAGCTTCAGGAGTTCCGCCTTGATCTTTTCAATTTGAGCTTCGAGCTGTTCTTTGCGCATGGTTTTTTTATACCTCATCTATCAGATAGCTTTACAGAGCTACCTGAATAAGTCAAGGTCTCCGCGCGGTTTCCACTCTACCTTTCAGGAGATGGCACATGCAGGAAACAGGCCCGTGCAAGATCCACAAGCTGGAAGTGACCGACGATACGTTGACCAGCCGGGGAGGGCTAGCGTTTTTCGTCAAGTATCTGGAGGCCATCGGAATCGTCGGACTGCTGTTGCACAAATTTGCGGGGATCAAGAAGAGTATCAAAGGGGTATCCGTGCAGAATCTGTTTTTGCAGATGCTTTACTTTTCTTCGACGGCACCAGCCGGCACTTGAGTTATTTCGATGAGCTGCAGCGGGAGGAGGGCTACCAGGCAGTGGTGGAGATGCCGGCGAAGCAAAATGGCTTCTTCGCATGCCATGAAGCGGTTCTTCCGCGCCTTTGCCATTTTCCATGCCGGAGCCTTCCGCTGGGTGTTGAAGGAGTTGTTTCTCTGGCGCTTGCGGCGGGAGAAAATGCGGGTGGTGATGCTGACGCTGGACACCATGGTCATGGATAACGATGAGGCTTTGCAGCGGGAAGGGTGCGACCCGACCTATAAAAAGGTCAAGGGATTCCAACCCTTGCAGTTGATTTGGGAAGGCAAGATCGTAGATGCTATTTTCCGGCGTGGCAAGCGGCACAGCAACTACGGCCGCGATGTGGAGAAGATGATCCGGGGCATCGTGAGTTGATCCGGACCCGCTATGATGCCTCGGTATCGATCATCGTCCGGCTGGATGCCGGATTTTTCGACGAGAAGAATTTGAATCATGTTCCTCCTGGTGGGCACTTCACCAGAGCACTCCTTCGTAATTCCTGCTGAGCGCCATCGCTTTGTGAGTTGCGAGAGGTCAAATTGTTCGTGCCCTTCGGCTTCAAAACTATAGATTTACTGAATCAAATACCTCTTCCTTGCGAACAATCGCCCATAACCCAATTTTTTCAGAAAGCCAGAGACTGTCTGGTACTAAATGAGTGAACGAACTCGGAAAGTCATATCTTCTGTTGATTGAGGTCTCGACGGGCTTCGAGGGGACTCGTTTTTGTTTGTCGCCACGAGTCTCGACGAATAAGCTGGCGTAGCCAGCGGAGAAGAGATCTTTTCATCTTCGGCAACGCCATGCTGTCGATCATGGCACTCCAATCGCGTTTGAAGTCAAACTCCCAACGCCGCAGCAATAGCCGGACCGGGAGGGCCAATTGCCCAATTTTTCGAAGAACTTCGAAGTGTGCGCGCCGCCATTTTGCCAAAGAAATCGAGAGCAAGAAACGATTTACCCAGAGGAGGCTCCCCCATTTCCACGAAGGAAGAAGCGCTTGAATTGACATTCCGCGAGAATTGACGGGAACCCGGTTCATAGCTTCTAGTGCGATGGCGCGTTTCTTCGCGGAGGGAATTGGGCTATTGTGCGCGGTTAATGGCGGTCCGTTCTCAGTTGTCGAGCCTACCAAAGAACGCGGAGGAGCACTTAAAACTGTCACCGGATTCGGCTTGCTTTCTGTAATGAGGGGATCAGTAGGGCCAGAAGAGCCTGCGATCAAGTCCAAGTATAACGCGTGCTCTTTGTGTTTTTGTTCCGGCGCAAGCGGTGCAGGATTCAAATCTTTCAAGAAAACGGATATGCTTGAACTCTCCATGGGAGTCGAAATCGCTTCACACTCCTGAACTGCTATAGGGGTGTTGGTTCCAGCGTTGAGTGGGGGACACTCAACTGCAACAAGTGCCGGTAATTTAGCGGGTAATGTGGCACGAGACAGTTCCTGCAAATTTACCTCTTCCGCTGCGAACGGCCGCGCCGAGCCATTTACAATAATCGAGCGCATGGCGTCCGCCGCGTCAGGGGCAAGGACCGGGTCGACCTCGGCGATGTCGGCGGCCGGGCGCTGTGCGACGTACACCTCGTTTCTTCCAAGTTTGGAAGCCGCTTCTTCCACGACAGTGAGATCAATCAGCAGCTTTTGTCCTTTGCAGCCAATCGTCAGGCAAGCGTCGCAGAACAGATTGATCAGGCGCGGCACACCTTCGGTTCGCCGGAAAATCTCCTCGAGCACCGCCGTTGGAAAAGGAGAAGTGGGCCCGCGGAATCCTGCGGAATGAAGCCTTTCGGCAACGTACGCCTGGAATTCCTGGAAGACGAGGGGTCGCAGAGAACAACTACATGCGATTCTCTGCCGGAGCGCCCGCGACTCCGGCCTGCTTAGCAAGGTAAGCAGTTCCGGCTGGCCACACAGAACAATTTGCAGCAATTTCTCCTTGTATGTGTCGGCATTGCTCAACAATCGAATTTCTTCGAGAAGTTCGTCGGTGAGGAGGTGGGCCTCGTCAATCAGGAGAAGCGACGTCCCGCCATTAGTGTGTCTCTCAAGCAGCCTCTGCTGAAGGGCCGCTAGTCTCGCCGGTTTGCTTGTCGCCATGCACGGGATTTCAAATTCCGCGAGGGTCATTTCTAGAAATTCTTCCCTGCTGAGGGTTGGGTTGAAAAGGAATGCCGTGGAGATTGGCTGACGGGTTTTAGCTCTGTCCGAGAGTATATGCAGTGTCGCGTGAACAACAATCGTCTTACCCGTTCCGCACGGCCCAGTAATCAGTATGAGGCCTTTGCGGCGGGTAACCGCTTCGACAAGGGTGGTTAACGCAGTCGCATGAGGTTCGGCGAGGTGAAAGAACCTAGGGTCGGAAGTGAGCCGAAAGGGCTCTTCGCGGAGTCCAAAGAAGGTTTCATACATGGCTATTCAGAAATGCTTTCAAGTGTCGCGGGGTTCGATATCGCCGCCGTTAATTCCTTACCGATGGAGTCATCGAATAATGCGAACAGAATTATTCGGGTTTTGGGGAGTGCGCTAGGTGCAGCGTTGAACATTTGGACTTTTTGCCTTCTTCGCGCTAGGGTGTTCAGCGCAAATATGGGCTGCTAATTCTTCATCGCGCAGCCGCAAATAGTTCTCCTTCATTTCCTGCAATGAGTTACCTGCGGGCGGTCCTGAAGGCCTAAACATCCATGCGCATTCGGAACAACCCCAGCCTTGAAAATGCCGGTCTTGAATCCATATCAACGTGCGGAATGTTGCCACCAACGGACGATTCGTGAGCCGTTAGTAGGTTGCAGTTGCGGGCATTAGCCTGTCCTTGCTGGCCGGGTTTTCTTAAGTTTGCGTCGAATAGACTAGCGGAAAAAACGATACTCGCATTCTTCGCATTAGTACCGTCAAATCCGTAGGAAGGCCAAGAAGGGCAGGAAAGACGACCCGCCGATAGACTCGGTCTCTGGGAGGACTTCATCCCTTGCTCACCCTGCCCACTTCCGCACTCACGATCACCCTTCGAAGCATGCTTGTCCATCCGGTAAATCCCGACAAGTCGATCAGGTAAACACCCTAACGCAGGACGGGTGAGGCACCGCCACGCCTCTTTGAGTTGCGCAATTGCATGCTTGACGCACTCTTGAGGCCATGCAAGAAACGAAGCAATCTTCGGAGCCATCACGGCATCATGGCCATTGTTCCGGGTAACGTTACCGGAGATTGCTTCGCCCATCAGACTTGCTTTTTGGTTTCAGCCTTTACAAAATGTAGCGAATACGTGAATTGTACGCCGGTCCGCATTTTCTCCGGCGACGGTGCGAGAGCGTGGCATTCTTGACCACACACTTCACAAATAATCTTCTGCCCTGGTTGCACTGGAATTCTTCCTATCGCCTTGAAACGTTAGAACACGGTCAATCGCACAACAGCCCCGCCGCGGACTATCATATGACCGGGGAAACTACCATACTGCAAATCAGGTATCCCCCCTATTGATTTTCACGTATAGGCCAGTGTTACATTTACATGGAATACAGCGGACCCTGTACACTGTGCCGTCAGTCGCCCTTTAGTGGTCCGGGTGTCTGAGAAGGGTAAGACGCTAGAAGACTTAGAGTTTCGCCCTTGGCAAGTGTCATGCACGTCATTCACACGCAGGAGGTGCCCACATGCTCCAAGTTAGCTCAAACGCCCTCCGCAACAGCGACACGTCCATCAAAATACTTGTCGCCGACGACTCGGAAATTGTGCGCCGGGGGATTCGTCAGTTACTATCGGCCCAAACCGAAATCGCAATTGTCGGCGAGGCTGCCAGCTTCGTTCAAACAATCCAGATGGCGAGCGATTTAGAGCCACGAGTGATCGTCATGGATTTGCACATGCCTGACGAAAACGCCATTACACCGCAGGAGCTCAAGTCACGTCTGAGTTATGATTTTCGTGTACTAGGCATGTCGGTTTGGAACGACGAGGAAACCAAAGAGTTGGCGGAGAATCTTGGTGCGGCTGTCTTGTTGGATAAAATGGATCTTGCCAGCACACTTATTCCTACGATTATGCAGTTGAGCTGCGAGCGCTCGGGGCAGCGTAGCGTATCAATCCCAGTCATCGCCGCGTCAGATCGTGGACCGAATGGATGACGCTCAGTGGACCAAATCCCAGGGCTGGTCAGCAGATTACGAAATAGACATTTCGCCTGTTTCTTGCAGCCTCGACTAGAGTGTCTGGCCCTGTCATCCATCTCACTGTTGCTCAGTCGTACATTACTCCGGTATCGCAATTTCCAATACGTTCATCGCGCAGTGCGGCTGAAAAACACACGCCCCGACTATCGCAGGCAGCAGCAATACATCGCCTTTTCCGACGGTATGAGTTTCGCTGCCGTGGTCGACCTGCCCCGCGCCCTCAATGCCTACCAGCACGCGTGGCACGCCCGCGGCGCCAACGGTAAACGGCAAATGTCCGCGCAGGCTCCACAACCAGAAATGTCCACAATGAAAAAGTCTCTCGCGCTGCGCGGGAATCGTCGATTCCACCTCAGGAACCACCAAGCCGGCCCTCTGTCCCCAAAATCAATACAGACAAGGGCCTGATCGACTCGGAGTGCCCGCGGCGGGCCGGTCTTGGCGTCAACATGGCCCCAGTCGTACAGGCCGAACGTCACATCGCTGTTCTGCTGAACCTCGAACACCACAACATCGCCTCCCAAAGAATGAATCGTTCCGCAGGCAGGAAAACCGTCATCTGGCTTCGGAGTGAAATATTACAATGTCGTCCGCAATCGTTCCATTCGTTTAGTCTCCGTCCCCTGTCCAACGTGTGGTGTAGCTATCGGGGAACGTTGCGTGGTGCATTCAGGTACTCCACGCTCAGAACCAAACGTAGACCGGAAGCTTTCCGCGATTGAGGCCCTCCAAGGGGAATGAATTGACCGCTGTGAAAGTTACACGCACCCGTTGCGCCGCTGGTCTTCTTCGTCAGTCGTTCAGGTGTGCTCCGCCAGATGCTGCGGTCGTAAATCAGGTCCTTTCTGCAAATAACTGTAGGGAAGGTTAGGGAAGGTTCTTGACACCTGAGCGCCGCCGGCGTATGAAACTACGTACTGGGATACAACTCCAAAATCAAACGGAGCCAGCTTGTTCCCCTGGTATACCGTCTCCGACGGAAGTTCATTTGGAGGCGTCCTAGAGGAGGGCCTATGCCTGCTACCCAGCCGACCAAGGAACTTCGGGCGCTTTGTCACGAGCATCACGCGGAGATGAGGCTTAATCGGAGCCTCTTGAACAGCGAAGACGACGCTAAACATACGCTCGCGTATGCCTGTACGGAGCCCGATTGTCTCGTCCACTACAGCATCTATCGTGGGTATTTCATCCTGAGCCAAAACGGAAACACAAATGAGCTGGACATGCCCAGAGTCCGATGTCCCCACGATGGGATGCCCATGTATCTTGCTGAAATCGATCTGGAGAAAAGGGGTTTTCGCCTGTGGAGATGCCCACAATGCGACGGGAGACGCACGAATGAAGAGGGCTGATAGGCTTGGCATCGCAGGAGATTCAGGATGTCAGCGGTAAAAACGCGGCGTAGGCCCCGAACCTAGCGGGTGTCCACCCTATATAAAGTTCTGGGACGATTCTCGCGGCGAGCGAATGTTGCCTGGTCCCTTCTCAGAGCGGGGCCAAGAGTTCCAAACCGACAGCAAACCTGTTGTTTTCGATGCGCTGGCAATAAACGACTCGTGCCCGGGTGCGGACGCCAGACTCCGGAGAGCCTCACAGCACGGGGTCTCCTGGGCGCCAGACGTGTTCCGTCGCTACGCGCATTCCGCGAGCGCTCACGTTTTCGGCAATGGCGGTCTCGCTGAGCTGCGAAGCATCTGGACGAGCAAGCTCCACCGGCACATCTTTCAGGATTCGTCTGTCGGATCGACCGGTGGATAGGGACATATGATACTGACTCCTCTGGCAGCGCCTCTATCGGAAGGTCGCTGGACTGAGTCCCGAAAAAGGCCAGAAGAAGCATTTTGTCTCGTTGGGTAACCCTGTAAGCGCCAAGAGCGCTCACTAGTTTCACTCCAGACTCAACGGCTTCTGTAGTCGGCGTTTGTCGCTCGCCTCGTCAGAAGACAGCGAGCATCTCAGCGATCCAAGCGGTGCTCTGGACAACTGGTCGAAGGCACGCACTCTAGGACGCTCATAGGGCCGGCAGGAAAGATGCTTCGTTCCTGCCAAAACACAGCATGGAAGCACAGCCAACAAACGTCAATCCCGTGAATACCCTAATCAAAGGACAGAAATCTACCGTATGCGTGACCCAGTCGTGGAGGCAAAACTGTACTGTGGCAGCGCAAACGGGGTAAGGTCTCTTTGTGCCCACTGAGCCCACTGAGTGCAGTAGTGGCTAACATACTGCAAGTCGCGTACTATCGAGGCCGGCTCGTAACCCGAGCGCGAATGATTGAATCTCGAGGTCACCACGTCACATCCGTGCTCGGCAACGATGAAGCCTTTCGATTGGATGCTGCGGTGATTGCAGCTGCTGATTTGATTGTGATCGGCTGTTCCGCTCCCATCGTTCAAGCGGCGTTGATTCACTGGTTCAAGCAACATTATCCAAATATCCCGGTCGTCGCGCTGCGATTCCACAACGGCGAGAGCTTCCCCGAGGCCGATGGCGGCACCGTGAGAAACGTCGCAGGTTTGAATCCTGCCGCTGATTTAGTCTACCCATCGTGACCGTCGGTGATACTCTCCACTTCCCATGCCGCCCAAGTCAATCACGACGGCAATGATCAAAATCAGCAGATTGACGCCCGTTGTGGGCTGTCGCGTATTCACCATCCAGGCGTACGCAAGAGTCGTTAGCGGCAGGAATAAGAACCCGAGCAGAGGCAAAATTAGCCCGTGATATGCGCGTTGCAGGTAGTTTGAGAATATGAATAACAGCAGTAATGCGATCCGAGGAAAAACCAGAAAAAGGATTAGCAAGAGACAAGGCATTCAACCCCTCCGACAACCGGATAGAAACTATCAGATTCCAGTCTGCGCGCCGCCCGGTTTCGACATTGTAAGCAGTCACTTCCCCGGGCCCGCTGCCCCGTCGACTCTTATGCCGCTTCCCTTTCGTAGTACTTCAGCAGGCCTCCCAGTCGTTCTCGTCACCGCACTCCTCCCATGTTCCACCTTGCCTCCGGCCGCGAAAGAAACAAGATCCGATTGTCTTTTCCTTGATGGTTGCGCTCCCCGTTCCAGATATTGTTGCAACGCTCGTCGCAACGACGATTCTCTAAACAGGATCAGCCTCGACAGACATTCTTCTTTGACCGACTTCACCCAGCGTTCCGCGTACGAGTTCAGATTCAGGCTTCTTCCTGGCAATTGAAGCAGATCTCAAGTTAAGCCGCGACCGCCGATCTGCGTTTCTGGCCTAACTGGACGATGGCGGGAATAAGAGTACGGGCAAGGTCGATTTTATCCAACAAGAGAACAGCACCAAAGCCCTCAGATAAAGCTTTGGCTTCCTCATCATTCGAAAGTGAAATGGCCAATAGTCGCGAGCCGCGAGTCAGACGTGATTTGACGGCTTGGGGAGAAAAGTTGGTTTCGCCAGGCATGTGCAAATCCAGGACGATCACTTCTGGCTTCACATCGCTCACCATCTGGATTGTTTGAGCAAAATCAGCAGCCTCACCGACAATTTCGATCTCGGTCTCCGCCGACAGTAACTGATGGATCCCCCGACGCACAATCTCTGAGTCGTCAGCCAGAAGTATCTTGATGGACATTTCGCCCTCCCTGGGACCCGTGATCGGGCGGAACCGGCCTTCAGATTCTTGCGCCGCAGATGTCCAGTAGGTCCCATTGGAGCTGTACGCATGATGCCTGCCAAGGACGGTAACCTAACTGCTTTATTCCGAATAACTTCTGACGCGTCGCAATCCGAGGGGTCTACGTACAGGCAGAAAGTACAGTGTTCACTGTACCGGTGGCAAACCTTACATACTTGCTGATAGGAGCCCCAATTTTCAGGGACCGGGCTGAGGGGTTGACTCCTCCCGGCCCCTGCCGATACCCCCATCGTCGATAGTGTCCCCGCACCAGTGGGCGGATACGGCCAATGGATAAGAGGAGACAGTCGTACGTTCCGCTCTTATCGAGTGCGACCACGTTAGACATAAGATGAAAACCTGAGCCTCAATGCCAATCTTTGCCGGATTGCGCAACGCTATTAGTTCATTAAATTGTAAACCTTGAGGGATACCATGATTCCACGTCGCACCGTACGGGAAGTTCCAATCGGGAGCCTGCAGCGTGCAGAGCAGCCCATGACTATAACCTTTGATGATGCAGTGGCGATAAAGCTGCATGCGCGAGTCGCGGAGTTCGTCGCCAAGCCCGAGAAAACTGACGAATTGCGAGCGCTCCTCTATAATGCCGTGACCCCACTCCTTCGGGATCGAACCGGGTTTATCCGCTCGATTGTTCTGACCGCGCTTGAAGAACAACGTCGCGTTGTAGTGATCACACTTTGGAGCACAGAAGAGCGTACTGTGCACGATACATGGGAGGAGGAGCCCCTAGTGCGCGAACTATTGTTGCCGCTGATTGACGCTTGGTCGAGGACTCGAAGTTATAAGGTAGATCTTACGAAGGCGACAGAGGCCCGCCGCCAGGCGATAAGCCTACCGATTTGCTGACCGCGGCTGAGTTCCTGGGACAACTCTCAACGTTTTCGACCAAAGGACGCTGCTCCAAGTGAGCGAGCGATGTGATACTACCCAGCGGAAGAGTCCTCATCATCGGTTTTTTGACCGCAGAATTGAGAAGCGCCTGTTCGCGCTCTTACTTGCGCGTCTCGCGGA
>Ga0210410_10003216_pt1 | contig 14530 bp, 16 predicted proteins | sample IncBWC4MmetaG_FD_161058 | JGI IMG/M metagenome (GOLD analysis project Ga0210410, IMG submission 161058) | Forest soil microbial communities from Barre Woods Harvard Forest LTER site, Petersham, Massachusetts, United States - Inc-BW-C-4-M | ecosystem: Environmental > Terrestrial > Soil >... | reverse complement strand
GCGCAAAAGCCGGCCGGGCTGATCGTGACCGGAATTAATCAGACCGCCGAATCCCGCACGATCCTGGAATCGGTGGATTGCCCGATCGTCCAGATCATGGAAATCGGCCCTGCTCCGGTCGACATGATGATCGGTTTCTCGCATTATGACGCCGCCTGCGCGGGCATTTCCCATCTTCTCGAGCAGGGATACCGGCGGATCGGTTTCCTCGGCGCGCGTATGGATCCGCGGGTGCAGCGGCGGTTCGAAGGCTATCAGGCCGCCATGAATGACGCCGCGCTGTTCGACCCGCGACGTGTTGTCACAACGTCGACACCAACCTCCGTCACGCTGGGGGGTACGCTGTTTGCCGATCTCGTTGCCAAGGCGCCGGACATCCAAGCGGTGTTCTGCGTCAATGACGACCTCGCTTTGGGGGCGTTGTTCGAATGCCAGCGCCGGCACATTTCGGTTCCCGAGCAGATGGCGATCATGGGATTCAATGACCTCGAATTCATGGCATCCGCGGTCCCAACGTTGACCAGCGTGCGCACCAACCGGTACGAAATGGGCAGGGACGCTGCCACGATGGTGATCGAGGCCATCGAGGGCCGGCGGCCGGCACAACCGGTCGTCGATCTCGGATTCAGCGTCATGAAACGGCAAAGCTCGGCGCCACGGAACTGACGCGGTGCCCGCGCGCGTAACAGTCAGCCCTGCAAAAAGACAAAATGATAGCGCAACCAAAGTTCTTGAACTAAGGTCGCATTCGCAAGGTGACGATGCGCAGCGGCCACCGGGTTTGTAATGCGTGCAATTTTGCGCATGGTAGAAGTCAAAGCCTCGAACGGGCCCCAAGAATTTACACTGCGGGAGAAAACCAATGAAAAAAAACCTCACCAACGGGCACGATGCCGCCGGCAATGGCAAAGGTCGCAAACTCCGATCGCTGGAGTGGTTCAACAACCCGCATAATCCGGGGATGACCGCGCTCTATCTCGAGCGCTACCTGAATTACGGCCTGACCCGGCATGAGCTGCAGTCCGGCAAGCCGATCATCGGCATCGCGCAGACCGGCAACGACCTGTCCCCGTGCAACCGTCATCATCTCGAATTGGCACACCGGGTCCGCGAGGGCATCCGCGCCGCCGGCGGCATCGCGATGGAATTTCCGATGCATCCGATCCAGGAGACCGGAAAGCGCCCGACCGCGGCGCTGGACCGCAACCTCGCCTATCTCGGCCTGGTCGAAATCCTGTTCGGCTATCCCCTCGACGGCGTGGTCCTCACCACCGGCTGCGACAAGACCACGCCGGCCTGTCTGATGGCGGCGGCGACCGTCAATCTGCCGGCCATCGTGCTGTCGGGCGGCCCGATGCTGAACGGCTGGCACCAGGGCCAGCGCACGGGCTCGGGAACGGTGGTCTGGAAAGCGCGCGAGCAACTGGCCGCGGGCGACATCGACTACGAGGAATTCATGAACATCGTGGCCTCCTCGGCCCCCTCGGTCGGCCATTGCAACACCATGGGCACCGCCTCCACCATGAATTCGCTGGCGGAAGCGCTCGGCATGTCGCTGCCGGGCTGTGCTGCGATCCCCGCGCCCTATCGCGAGCGCGGCCAGATCGCCTATGAGACCGGGCTTCGCATCGTCGATATGGTCTGGGAGGACCAGAAGCCCTCCGACATCCTGACCCGCAAGGCGTTCGAGAACTGCATCGTGGTGAATTCGGCGATCGGCGGCTCGACCAATGCGCCGATCCATATCAACGCGCTGGCCCGCCATATTGGCGTGGATCTGTCGATCGACGATTGGCAGAAGCACGGCCACGACGTTCCGCTGCTGGTCAACATGCAGCCTGCCGGCTTCTATCTCGGCGAGGAATTTCACCGCGCCGGGGGCGTGCCTGCGGTGGTGCGCGAATTGATGGCGCACAAGCGCATCCATGAAGACGCCATCACCGTCAACGGCCGCACCATGGGCGACAATTGCCGCGAGGCGGCGAAACCCGACAGCGACGTGATCTGGAGCTACGACAAGCCGCTGGTGAAGGACGCGGGCTTCCTGGTGCTGCGCGGCAATCTCTTCGATTCCGCGATCATGAAGACCAGCGTGATTTCGAAGGAATTCCGCGACCGCTATCTGAGCAATCCGAAAGACCTCAATGCATTCGAAGGCCGCGCCATCGTGTTCGAAGGCCCGGAAGACTATCACCACCGGATCGACGACCCTTCGCTCAATATCGACGAACACTGCGTGCTGTTCGTGCGCGGCACCGGCCCGATCGGCTATCCCGGCGGTGCCGAGGTCGTGAACATGCAGCCGCCCACCGCGCTGATCAAACGCGGCATCCTGTCGCTGCCCTGCATCGGCGATGGCCGGCAATCCGGCACCTCGGGCTCGCCGTCGATCCTCAACGCCACACCGGAAGCCGCCGCCAACGGCGGGCTGGCGATCCTTCGGACCGGTGACAAGGTTCGCATCGACCTCAACAAGGGCAGCGCGAACATCCTGATCCCGGACGAGGAGCTCAAGAAGCGGCACGCCAAACTCAAAGCCGATGGCGGCTTCAAATATCCGGCCAACCAGACACCGTGGCAGGAATTGTATCGCTCGACTGTCGGCCAGCAGGCCACCGGCGCCTGTATGGAACTAGCCACGCGCTATCACGACATTGCGGGCAAGGTCGGCGTCGCGCGGGATAATCATTAGCAACCAACCCCCGTCATTGCGAGCCACCGGGTCGCGCGTATGCGCGCCCGATGATAAACTTCGCGAAGCAATCCATCTATCCCTCCGCGGAAACATGGATTGCTTCGTCGCTTTGCTCCTCGCAATGACGGAAGAACAATGAACAGGGGAAAATCATGTCAGACCGCCTGAAAGGCAAACGTGCATTCGTGACCGCGGCTGCGGTGGGTATCGGCCGCGCCTGTGCGGTAGCCTTTGCGCGCGAGGGCGCCACCGTGTTCGCCACCGATATCGACGAGAGCAAGCTTGCGGACCTCAGACAAGAGGGCATCGCGGAAATCGCAAAACTCGACGCACGCGACAGTGCCGCCGTCGCCGCCATGGCCAGGCGCGCCGGCAAGACCGACATCCTGCTCAACGCCGCGGGCTTCGTGCATCATGGCACGGTGCTCGATTGCTCCGATGAGGACTGGGATTTCTCGTTCGACCTCAACGTCAAGTCGATGCACCGCACAATCCGCTCGTTCCTGCCGGGCATGCTGGAAGCCGGCGGCGGCTCGATCGTGAACATCTCTTCGGCGGCCGGCGTATTCAAGGCCGCGCCCAATCGCTACGTCTATGGCGCGACCAAGGCAGCGGTCGCAGCACTGACGCGCGCCGTCGCCGCCGACTTCATCACCAAAGGCGTGCGCTGCAATTGCATTTGCCCCGGCACCATCGAGACGCCCTCGATGCTGGAGCGCGCGGCCGCCGCAGGCCCCAATGGGCGCGAGATGTTCGTGTCGCGGCAACCGATGGGCCGGCTCGGCACCGCGGAAGAAATCGCACTGCTGGCGGTCTACCTCGCCAGCAATGAAAGCGCATTCACGACCGGCGTCGCCCACATCATCGACGGCGGCTGGACGCTTTAGATCAGGGAAGAACACATGAACAAGATCGATCTGAACGGCCGCTGCGCCGTCGTCACCGGCGGCGCGCAGGGCTTTGGGCGCGCGATTGCCGAGCGCTTCGTTGCGTCCGGCGCAAAAGTCGCGATCTGGGATCACGACCTGCCGTTTGCCGAAAAGACCGCCAAGGAAATCGGCCCTGCCGTCAGCGCCTTCAAGGTCGACGTTTCCGATCTCGCCGCAGTCGAAAAAACCCGCGACGATACGCTGAAAGCGTTCGGCAAGATCGACATCCTCGTCAACAATGCCGGCATTGCCGGGGTCAACAAGACAGTGTGGGAAACCGACCTCGACGAATGGCGCAAGGTCTTGCGCATCAATCTCGATGGTCCCTTCATCTGCTGCAAGGCGATCGCGCCGGCGATGATCAGCCAGGGCTACGGCCGCATCGTCAACATCGCCTCGATCGCCGGCAAGGAAGGCAATCCGAACGCCGCGCATTACTCGGCCTCCAAGGCCGGCCTGATCGCGCTGACGAAGTCGCTCGGCAAGGAACTCGCGCAGCACGACATTCTCGTCAACGCCGTGACGCCTGCGGCTGCGAAAACCGCGATCTTCGACCAGCTGACGCAGCAGCACATCGACTTCATGCTGTCGAAAATTCCGAAGGGGCGGTTCGTGCTGGTCGAAGAACTCGCCGCGATGGTGGCGTGGCTGGCCTCGGAGGACTGCGCCTTCTCCACCGGCGCGGTGTTCGACATCTCCGGCGGCCGCGCCACGTACTGAGGATGCCATGATACGCGAAGGCGGATGCCTGTGCGGCGCGGTCAGGTTCAAGGCCGAGGGTGAGCCGCTGAACGTCCGGATCTGCCACTGCCGCACCTGCCAGAAGGCGATGGGATCGCCGTTCTTCGCCCGCGCGCTGTTCGACCAGCGCGCCTTGAGGGTGGAAGGCGAGACCGCGCGCTATCCCTCGTCGGACGCGCTCGACCGGGTGTTCTGCAAAACCTGCGGCACCCGGCTGTTTTCCCGCCGCACCAACGGCACGGTGGTCGGCATCGCGCTGGCCGCCTTCGACGATCGCAGCGCCTTTGCGCCGACCGAGCACATCTGGGTCGCCGAGAAGATGGACTGGGTGCGGCTCGACGACAGCCTGCCGCAATATCAGGGGACGGTTCCCCCGTGACGCGGGCGTGCTAGGCTGATGCATCAGCACGCCAACCGGGGCACATCGATTGAACATCTCTCTCTACGACCTCTCGGTCTGGGTGCTCCCCCTGATCATCGCCATCACCTTCCATGAGGCCGCGCACGGCTTCGTCGCGCACCGGCTCGGTGACAACACCGCCTGGCAGCTCGGCCGGGTCAGTTTCAACCCCCTGAAGCATATCGACCCGTTCGGTACCCTGGTCCTGCCGGGGATATTGCTGCTGTCGCATTCGCCGTTCCTGTTCGGCTACGCCAAGCCGGTGCCGGTGAACTTTCGCAATTTGAACCACCCCCGGCTGGACATGGTCTGGGTGGCGCTGGCAGGGCCCGCCACCAACATCATCCTGGCGCTGGCGGCCGCATTCGCCTTCCATGCCCTGCCCTGGGTACCCGCAAACGCTGCACAATGGACCGCGGACAACCTTAAAAACGCGTTCTGGATCAATATCGTGCTGGCGGTTTTCAACATGCTGCCGATCCCGCCGCTGGATGGCGGCCGGGTCGCGGTGGGGTTGCTGCCGAAGAGGCTGGCCATGCCGCTCGCCCGGCTGGAACCCTATGGCATGCTGATCCTGATCGGGCTTTTGATCCTGCTGCCGGTACTGGGCGCGCAGCTCGGCCTAAATCTTGATGTTATTTCGGTGATACTGCGGACACTGACCGGCTATGTGATCCGCGCGCTTCTCTTCGTCACAGGCAACGCTTAAGCCTAGACTGGGGAAGGAAGAACGGGACAGGGAAGAAATCGGCTAGGGGCCATGGCAATCAAAGCTGCCGACATGTTGATCGCTCGACGCGCCGACACCCGCGCGCGGGCCGACTTTGCGACCTGGAAAATGCTGGCCAAGCTCAACGGCACCTCCGCTTTGCCCGCCGAGGCCCAGAACTTCCTCGTCAGCTACGGGAAGCTGCTCGAGAAGATGACGGAGGCTGACGCCTCCGAGGCCACCATCCAGCTGATGTACAAAAGCTATTATGCCGAGATGGGCGGCGCCGGGACTCCGCCTGACGTGCCTGCGCGCGCCAGCGAGCCCGTGACCGACACCGGCAACGTCACCGCCTTCCGCCGGCCTCCTCCCGCCAAGGCGAAGAAGCCCACAGTGTCCGGGCCGAACGCAAAACCGCGGCTTCCAGTGGCGCTGATCTTTGCCTGCCTGGTCGTTGTCTATGTCGGCATCCGCTATTACTGGCGGTAACGGACTTTACCGATATCGCTCCATTCAGTTGCATGCCGTCACAGCCGAAGTCGCGGCGTCTCCGCGGCGCGCGTCCAACGAATTCCCCCAAAGTGGAATGTTCGACCTTTGGACCAGCCGTCGCCACGGCTAGGCGGCGGGGCGAATGCCGGGCATACTGACCGCTTACTTTATCCAAAAAATTCAAAATCCTTGGAGGGGAAATGAAACGAATTATTGCAGCCTTAATTATTGCAGCCTTAACTATTGCAGCCTTGGCGATGACCACGAGCCTGGTATTTACCGGCAGCGCGTTGGCGCAAACGATGGACAAGGTCGTCAAGGTCGGAAGCCTCGGCGACCAGTCGGGTCTCTATGCCGATATCGGCGGTCCCGGCTCGAGCGTCGCCGCGCAGATGGCGATCGAGGACTCCGGGCTTCTGGCCAAGGGCTGGAAAATCGATCTGATCGCGGCCGATCACTAGAAGAAGCGCGACGTCGGCGTCAACATCGGCAAGCAGTGGATCGACGTCGAAAAGGTCGACGTGTTCGTCGACCTCGCCAGTTCCGGCGTGGGGCTCGCGATCGCCAACCTCGCCAAGGAGAAGAACGTCGTCAATCTGAACTCCGGTTCGGCATCGTCTGACCTAACCGGCGCACAATGCTCGCCGAACACGGTGCATTGGGTCTACGACACCTGGATGCTCGCCAACGGCACCGGCAAGGCGCTGGTCAAATCCGGCGGCGACACCTGGTTCTTCCTGACCGCGGACTACGCGTTCGGTCAGGCGCTGGAGCGCGACACCGCGGCGGTCGTCACCGCCAACGGCGGCAAGGTGCTCGGCGGCGTCAAGCACCCGCTGAACAACGCCGACTTCTCCTCGTTCCTGCTGCAGGCGCAAAGCTCGAAGGCGAAGATCATCGGATTGGCCAATGCCGGCGGCGACACCACCAACGCGATCAAGCAGGCGGCCGAATTCGGCATCGTGTCCGGCGGGCAGAAGCTCGCGGGCATGCTGCTGTTCATCACCGACGTGCATTCGCTCGGGCTCAAGGTCGCGCAAGGCCTGAACTTCACCGAGACGTTCTACTGGGACATGAACGACCAGACCCGGGCCTTTACCAAGCGCTTCAACGAGAGGTTCAAGAAGCAACCTCCGACCATGGTCCAGGCCGGCGTCTATTCGTCGCTGATCCATTACTTCAAGGCGCTGGAAGCCCTCGGCGGCAATCCGCATGACGGCCGCGCGGTGGTCGCCAAGATGAAGGAAATGCCGACCGACGATCCCTTGTTCGGCAAAGGCTCGATCCGCGCCGACGGCCGCAAGATCCACCCGGCCTATCTGTTCGAGGTGAAGAGCCCGTCGGAATCGAAATATCCGTGGGATTATTACAAGCTGGTCGCCACCATCCCGACGGACGAAGCCTTCATCCCGCTGGAAAAGAGCGTTTGCTCGCTGGTGAAGAAGAGCTGAGGTAGCCACATCGTCTAGCAGGAAATGCCGGCGAGCGATCGCCGGCATTTTTGTTCGTGCGAAGATATTCCGATTCAATTTTCAAAGAGCTAAGACGTCATTGCGGGCCAACGGGTCGCGCGAATGCGCGCCCGATGACAGGCTCCGCGAAGCAATCCATCTCGCCGCGCTGTGGGCCAGCGAAACTTTTGCATTGGGACGCTCACAGCGTGGTGAGCCTCCTCACAACTTTTGAAGCAAGAATTAAAAACTGACAGCAACACCACCAAAGTCGTCTGCCAGACGGATGCATACATCAGCGTTCTCGTCCCGGACTTAGCGTCCGCCATCGAGACGACGTACCTGTTCCATGTGCGGTCGGGAGTTCTTTACTCATGACTGGAAAGACCTTATGGCAAAATCTCCCAAACTTACGACGGATAGCGGCGCGCCGGTCGCCGACAACCAGAACTCGCTGACCGCGGGACCGTTCGGCCCGGTGCTGATCCAGGACTTCCATCTGTTGGAAAAGCTGGCGCATCAGAACCGCGAACGGATTCCGGAGCGCACCGTGCACGCCAAGGGTTCGGGCGCCTACGGGACGCTGACCGTCACCAACGATATCACGAAATACACGCGTGCCACCGCGCTCTCGAAGGTCGGCAAGAAGACGGAAGCTTTCATGCGCTTCTCCACCGTCGCCGGCGAGCGTGGAGCGGCGGATGCCGAGCGCGATGTGCGCGGCTTTGCGTTGCGCTTCTACACCGAGGAAGGCAACTGGGACATCGTCGGCAACAACACGCCGGTGTTCTTCGTCCGCGATCCCTGAAATTCCCGGACTTCATCCATACCCAGAAGCGTCATCCGAAGACCAACCTGCGCTCGCCGACCGCGATGTGGGATTTCTGGTCGCTGTCGCCGGAAAGCCTGCATCAGGTCACCATCCTGATGTCCGATCGCGGGCTGCCGCAGAGCTATCGCAACGTCGACGGTTTCGGCTCGCACACCTATTCCTTCATCAACGCCAGCGGCAAACGGCATTGGGTAAAGTTTCACTTCAAGACCATGCAAGGCATCAGAAACTGGACCAACGCAGAGGCCGGCGAGAAGATCGCAGGTGACCGCGAGACACATCAGCGCGACCTCTATGACGCGATCGCCCGTGGCGCGTTTCCGAAATGGAAGTTCTGCGTGCAGGTGATGCCGGAGAGCGACGTCGGCAAGCACTGGTACAACCCGTTCGACCTGACAAAGGTCTGGCCGCACAAGGACTATCCGCTTATCGAGGTCGGTATCCTCGAACTCAACCGCAACCCGGACAATTACTTTGCCGAGGTCGAGCAGGCCGCCCTGACGCCGGCCAATGTCGTGCCGGGTGTCGGTCACTCGCCCGACAAGATGCTGCAGGCGCGCATCTTCTCCTATGCGGATGCGCACCGCTATCGCGTCGGCGTCAATGCCGAGCAGCTGTCGGTCAACAAGCCGCGCTGCCCGGTGCACACCTATCACGCCGACGGCACAATGCGGCTCGCCGGCAATCCCAACCCGGACGCCTATTACGAGCCGAACTCCTTTGGCGGGCCGGCGGAGGACAACGGCGTGAAGGAACCGCCGCTGAAGATTTCCGGCAATGCCGATCGCTACAATCACCGCGACGGCAATGACGATTGCCGCCAGGCCGGCGACCTGTTCCGCTTGATGAGCGCGAGCCAGAAGGAACAGCTGTTCGACAACATCAAGGCTGCGATGGACGGCGTACCTATGGAGATCGTCAAGCGCCAGGTCGCGCATTTCTATCGCGCCGACCGGGACTATGGCATCGGCGTCGCAACCCGCATGGGTATCTCAGCAAAGGATCTGGCCGCGGCGCAGGCCGCGGAGTAGGCGCGCTCGCTTCCATAGCCGGCGGTGCTCTGGCGTGCCACCGGCTGTCTCTCAACCAACGTGGTTTCACTTGGCGCAACCCTGAGCGCGCCGAGCGATCAATCCCATACCTGGAGTCAACAATGTCCAACCAGACTGCAACGAAGCTCATGGCTGAGTTCATAGGCACGTTCTCATTCGTGTTCATCGGTGCCGGCACCGCGGCCGTGATCGGCGATGGTGTCGGCCTGCCCGGCATAGCTGCGATTGCTCTGGCCCATGGCCTGGCCATCATGGCCTTCGCGTTTGCATACGGTTCTGTGTCGGGCGGGCACATGAACCCGGCGGTCACAGTCGGCGTGCTCACCGCTGGCGCCATGGATCCGATCGACGCCATTGGCTATATTGCCAGCCAGCTCGTTGGAGGCATCGCTGCTGCGCTCTTGCTGCGAACCTTGCTCGGCGGCGTCGCCACCGGCCTCGGCACACCAACGCTCGCACACGACCTCGCTCTTGGCGGCGTGTCGCTCACAATCACGCCGGTTGCCGGCTTTATCATTGAGGCCGTGCTCGCGTTCTTCCTGGTCACGGTCGTACTCAGCACAGCCGTTGCCGGGCGAGCGGGCAATCTCGCGCCGCTCGCGATCGGAATGACGCTGACCTTCAACATTCTGATGGGAGGTGCGCTTACGGGCGCAGCTTTTAACCCGGCGCGTGCACTTGGCCCGATGGTTGCGACTGGCAAATTCGACGATGCCTGGCTGTACATGGCAGCTCCAATCGTCGGCGCCATCATCGCTGCTCTCCTGCACACAGGCCTTCGTTGGCTCGCCCAGGAGGGAATGGCGCCGGGGAGGATGGCCGAGACGCCCGCCGAATGACCGTACCGGAACCCCACGCGATGTGAGTCACAGGCCTGGCTACGATAAGCCAGGCCTGTGTTTCAAGACATCGTGACCTTCGCGCTTCAACTCAGTGTGAGAGCAGCAAGTGCATCGCCTTGACCGCGGTCGTGACAGGGCTACTTCATCTCTCGGTGGGCCAAAGATCGTGCCTTGATAGCTGAGCGCACGATCATCGTGGCCAATTCTGTTGAACGAAGGGTACAGATGCTTTCATCGCGAACTGACGCGCAAGCTGAGACGGGCTCGGTCATTGCTTATTCGCCAACCGAGATCGTCAGACGCCATTTCGAGACGTGGCCTGGCCTCAAAGTCGAGACGGTCCAGGTGAAGCGGCGCACGTCTTTCGAATATCGCTTCAGAGCTCCCTGCCATCTCCTCATTGCGGCAGAGCTTTCGGAGCGAGAGCACGGAGAAACTCTTCTTGAGGGGCTGCCCCGGTCGAACCAACGCATCCTTACACATAAACTCACCTTCGTCCCCGCAGGACATGACTTTTACGGATCGCAGAAACCGCGTGCGCTGGCGCGTACGATCCACATTTACATCGATCCGCAGGGCCCTCTTACCGATCCAGAACTGCGGTTCAGCGATATTGAATTCAAGCCACGGCTGTTCTTCTATGACCGGAATCTGTGGGAGACGGCTCTCAAGCTCAAGGTTCAGGTCGAAAATCGCAACTTGATGCATCGGCAATATGGCGAGGCATTGGGAGTTTTGTTGGCGCACGATCTCGTTCGAATCAACGGCAATGCCGATCTATTCAGCACATCGGCGGATCGAGGCGGTTTGGCAGGCTGGCAGCAAAGGCGACTAGCCGAATACATTGAGGAACACGTCTCTGATGACATTCCACTCGCGTCACTTGCGCAGTTGGTGCGGCTGAGCCCGTACCATCTCTGCAGATCTTTCACGCGGTCCTTCGGCATGCCGCCGCGCAAATATCATGCAACGCGCCGCATCGAACGAGCAAAGCAGCTGCTGGCAGAGCGCGAACTGCCGATCACCACTATAGCGATCGCGGTTGGATTCCGCGAAACCAGTTCATTTACGGCAGCCTTTCATCGGCTCACGGGACAAGCGCCGAGCCGATACCGCCGTGACCTCGATTGAAGCCAGGTTGCCATGATCAAATTTGCCAAGAACATTGGACTGTTGGCCGCGGTGTTCTCATTCTCAGCGAGCGCACAGACTGTCCAGGTCAGGACCCCCGCCCCGGCCGGAGCCGAAAGCGGCGGGCGTCGTTAGCTCCGCAGCGGTAGCCAACGAGCTGTAATTTTTCGAAGGCCGGCGTACCAGAGATGAGCGAATTGCGGGTCCTGATCGAACAGTATGGACTGATCGTCGTATTTGCGGCGGCCTTTCTGAGCCGCATGGGATTGCCGGTCCCGGCGTTTCCCGTCCTGCTCACCGCCGCGGCGATGACCGCGGGCACTGCTCGTGCAGTGGGAGGTCTGGCGCTGGCCGGGGTCGCGGGCGGGCTTATCGCGGATATCGGATGGTTTACCGCAAGCCGGCGATACGGCCGCTCCTTGTTGAGATTTCTCTGCAAGATTTCCGTTTCGCCGGATTCCTGCGTCCGCCAGACCGAGAGCGTATATGCGAGACTTGGCGGCCTTTCGCTCGTCGTGGGCAAGATCATGCCGGGCATCGGACTCATATCGACCGCGCTCGCTGGCATTGCAGACATGTCGATCGTCAGATTCGTCACGCTGAACTGCATCGGCGAGTCTCTCTTCATCGGCCTGAGCGTTCTCCTGGGCGTTCTGTTCAACTCGGCGATCCTCATGTTCATTGAGACGCTTGCTCATCTCGGCGCCATGGGCCTCGTTTTGGTCCTCGGCGCGCTTGCAATGTACGTGCTCGGACGCTGGTGGAAGCGACGGCTCTTCATCCGTGAGCTCCGGATGGCCAGGATCACGGCCACTGAGCTCGCGGAGATGATCGACCGGGGTGAAACGCCTGTTATCATCGATGTCAGGCCGGTCGATCTCCGCCGGGAAGATGGCGTGATCCCCGGCGCCGTGTTCGCTCATCCCGCGGACGGAACGACATCGCTTGCGGGCTTTTCGGGCGACCTGGAAGTGATCGTCTACTGCGATTGTCCGAAGGAAGCCTCGGCAGTCGCTGCGGTTCGGCATCTGCGTCAGGCGGGTTTCCGCAGAATCAGGCCGCTTCTCGGCGGTATGGATGCCTGGATCGCAGCGGGGCTAGAGATCGCGCGGCCGGAGATACTGCCCAAATCCGCAGGAGAGGCAGTGCTGCGCGAACGCCGTGCGTCATAACGGATTGTTGAAGCGGTCAATCGCCCCTCGAATCCCGTACTTTATGCATAAGAGACAAAGCCGGAGAGACCCATGAGCGACCGGATCGATTTGTCAAAGAAATCGAATGGTGACACTTGGGCCGGGGCAAATGTACATCGTGCCGAAGGGCGTCGAGCATCGCCCCGTCGCGAAAGATGAGGTGCATTTGTTGCTGATCGAGCCAACCGGGACACCCAACACCGGCAATGTCGAAACCGCTGCGCCGCGCAAGACGGCGTGAGCGACGATGCACATCATAGCGGTCCGAGGCCGGCGCCCGTGAATGACCAATGCAATCCCGGTCTCGACAGCCAATATCTCATTCGATCACGTCGTCCGCGCGGCCAAGCAGAGACAGCGGGAACGTGAGGCCGAGCGCCTTGGCGGTCTTCAGGTTAACGACCAACTCGACCTTCACCGACTGCTGGACCGGGAGATCGGCCGGCTTTTCGCCTTTGAGAATCCGGCTCGCGTAGACGCCCACTTCGCGATAGGCATCCGACAAACTGGTTCCGTAGCTCATAAGACCACCCGCGGCAGCGTAATCGCGGAATGCATAGACCGTGGGAATCGAATGGTGCGCCGCCAGTGCAACGAGTTGCTCGCGCCGGCCATTGAAGAACGTGTCGCCCTGTACGCAAAGTCCGTCAGCCCGAATTTGGTCCAGGGTTGCGAAAGCCGGCTCGAAGTCGTGTTCGCTGCTGGCGTGCAGGATATGGACTCGGTGCCCAATCGTGCGCTCCGCCACCCGGACTTGTCGGGAAAGGGCGTCCGAAGTCGCATTTTTCGGATTTACGAGGTAGCCGATGATGGCGGCTTTCGGAACGACCTCGTGCAGCAACTCCAGTAGCTTCGGCCCAAGGTCGTCGTTTAATGGGGTTACGCCCGTGACGCTGCCGCCCGGCCGGCTCAGACTGGCGACAAGACCCAGGGCGACTGGGTCGGCACCTACGAGGAAGACGATGGGGATGGTCGTCGTCGCCGCCCTGGCAACGAGTGCGGCAGCGGTGCCGAACGCTGCAATGACACTCACCCGACGGTCGACCAAATCGGCTGCGAGTGCTGGTAACCGGTCATATCTGCCCTCAGCCCAGCGGTATTCGACCGCCACGTCCCGGCCCTCAACGTAGCTGCTCTCGCTCAGGCCGCGATGAAATGCGGCAACTTCAGCGCGCCGCGATTCAGGCGATGTGCCATGGAGGAACCCGATTACCGGCATCGCTTCCTGCTGGGAGCGCGCGGCGAAAGGCCAGGTAACCGTCGCACCGACAAGGAGACTGATGAAATTGCGCCGTCTCATACGGCCCTCCAGGGAGGCCCCAGGTCCAGGCTAAATCCCGGCCGAAGCAGCAGCCGATAGCCGTTGGCGTGCAGCGCAGCGCACTGAAACGCTGCTCATTGATCCGGCTATTCCTTGATCCGGCTATTCCGCATTTCGGGCGAATGGGTATCCCGTGCAGACTGCGTCCTGCGCGTTGGGCTCAATATTGACCGAATATTGGTAACCGTCTCGACACCTGACGTTCCAGTTATCGACCCCGGATTCAGTGCCGCCTTGATATGTGGTCCGAACAACAGCATCACAGGCCAGCTTTTCATTTCTCAGAAACAGGGTCCAGAAAGCGAGATGCTTCGCCCGATCCATTGCAAGTATCCTCGTCGTCGTTTGATTGGGGACGTGGACCGTTTTGAAAGGTTCGGAAGCTGCCGCCGTGGATGGCACCGCGGTTGACGGAGCCGTGGCATGCGCCTTGTTCAAACGCAGATCGGCATCGAGAACACGCCAGACAGCTGATGCGACGCCGAAGCTCGCGGCAACCGCCAAAAACACAATAAGTGACCGCTTCAACATGTCTCCCTCCCCGGGGGTCGAGAAACAGGCAATTCTCGCGGCGTCGCGAAGCCGCAGAGACCTGAGAAATTAATGTCCTTCGCAAACAACACCGACAGTTGCAGTCGCTGCGCGCTGGGCCCGGAACTTCGATGAGTAACGATCGAGGTGTCGCACCGGCGCTAAGCGGATTCGGGCAGCGGCGTTGACGTTTCGCGAGAAAATATCAAGA
>Ga0210410_10003214_pt1 | contig 14534 bp, 13 predicted proteins | sample IncBWC4MmetaG_FD_161058 | JGI IMG/M metagenome (GOLD analysis project Ga0210410, IMG submission 161058) | Forest soil microbial communities from Barre Woods Harvard Forest LTER site, Petersham, Massachusetts, United States - Inc-BW-C-4-M | ecosystem: Environmental > Terrestrial > Soil >... | reverse complement strand
GCGGGAGCGTCGGAGATGCCGACGTAAAGAACCTTGCCCTGGCGAACCAAGTCGTCCAGACCGCGCATGACTTCTTCCACAGGTGTGATCCCGTCCCAGATGTGCACCCAGTACACGTCGATGTAATCGGTTTGCAGCCGTTTCAAACTGGCTTCCACTGCTTGCATCATGTTCTTGCGATGATTGCCCGCCGCATTCGGATCATTGCCCGGCGCGGCGTTGGAGTACTTCGTGGCTAGAACGACGCTCTCGCGATGGCCCTGCATGAACTCACCCAGGAATTTCTCGCTCGTGCCGCCGGTGTAGAAATTCGCCGTGTCAATAAAGTTTCCGCCTGCCTCGCGATAGGTCTCATAGATTTTCTGCGCTTCAGCCTTTGGTGATCCCCATCCCCACTCGTCGCCGAAAGTCATGGTGCCTAGTGACGCTTCGGAGACCCGCAGTCCGCTCTTGCCAAGTAATCTGTATTTCATAATCGTGTTCCTTTCGGGATTCAGCAACTCAGGAATTGACTCCGCTACTTGCCTGATACAATCGGCTGTCGAAGCGCCCATCCTCAAAAACCGTTGAAACAGTGAGATGTCGAAATTTCTCGGCCTCGCTCGCTCGCGCGGCTTCCGCTTGTTGCACCCGCTTTTCCGCATCTACACCGAGGATCAGCCGCACCGGCACCTCGTCGCTATTTGCCAGTTGCAGAATTACATCCGCGATCTTTCGCGGATCCCCTTCCGCGCGCCCTTCGAGGCTTCGCAATATCTTGAGCATCGAACCGACCGAGGCCTCGTAGTCCGGCAGCACATCCGGCGCATTCTGCCCGGCACGTCGTGCCCAGTTGGTTCGAATACCTCCTGGCTCGAGCGTGCAGATCTTGACCCCGAACGGCGCGACTTCCATTGCCAGAGAATCGCTGAAACCGCCCACAGCCCACTTTGCCGCGTGATACGGGGTATTTCCGGCAACCGCGAGGCGACCACCGACCGAGGACACCTGAAAGATGTGACCGCTCTTCTGCTTACGCATCACCGGCACGGCGGCACGCGTGGTGTACACTACGCCGTAAAAGCATGTGTCCACGATCGCCTGGAAGTCCTCCGCACTCATCTGCTCGAACGGGGCAAACTGCCCATAGCCTGCGTTATTCACCAGAACATCCAGCCGCCCGAAGGTATCCACTGCCAACCGCACGGCTGCTTTTGCGGCGGCTTCGTCGCGCACCTCCAGCGCAACGGGCTTCACCCGCTCGCCGTACTGCGCCACCAGAGGTGCCAGCTCTTCCGTTCGACGCGCTCCGGCTACCACGCTGTCCCCTGCGGCCAGCGCCGCCTCGGCGATGTCCCTCCCCAACCCGTTTCCGCTTCCTGTAATCAACCAGACCTTAGACATGAAAATCCTCCGTGCTCCTTCTTAGATAGATTGTGGGCGCTTAGACTCGGCCAGCTGGCCTCGCGAGCGGGTATATTGTGATTACTCACTCATTCATTCATGAGATGCAACGACTCGTCACTCGGTTATGCCCACCCAGAACATTTGAAAGCCGCTATCCCGGTATTGTTTCGCCTTGGATCGGTTCGACACCGTAAGGTCTATCGTCACCTCTACCAAGGCTGCTAATGACTTCGAGATCAGTTCCACCGGGACATCATTCCGAAAGACCCGCTGCTCAATCGCGTCACGAATCATGGATTGGAATTCGACGAACGGCGCGCCGCCGGCATCTCTGGACTCTTTGGTGAGTACCTCCGAAACCGTTAGTTGCGCCAGCACCTTGCGCTGCTTGGGATTCGCAATGCCCCAATTCACATAGCGATCCCAAACATGTCGCAGCCTGGTACGAACATTCTTCTTCCGGGGGAAATCCGACATCATGGCGTCTGCGAGTTCCAGCTTGATCTCCCGGTAAAGGGCATTGATCAGATCATCCTTAGTCTCGAAATACGTAAACAGGGTTCCCTCGGCGACGCCAGCCTGTTTTGATATCTCTGACGTTGGGGCAGCGGTAAGACCCCGCTCCGCAAACAGGCGGGTCGCGGCGTCGAGGATCGCATTTCGTTTGTCTTCGCTTTTAGGACGCGCCACTGAGTTTCTCTATTACCGAGTGCACACTCAATTATACACAGGGAGTATGCCCGATGGCAAGCCGAGGCGGCGGCCGAAACAGAATCACAGCCAAGTCCCGAATGGTCGGCTATACGGAAAGTACTCCGCCCCAAGCGGCTAACTCGAAGGGGCACCGACCGGTGATTTCAACCGGTATGAACGACTAGTCTCTCTTCTCTCGACTCGCTGCGTCGAAGATTGACACCTCTCCGTTAGTTATGGCTAATTGAACGTGCTCAACATCCTGTTATTCGTCGATTCCGTTGATTCCAGCCCTGGACGCGACACTCAATGGGGGACAATGGCCACTCCTATCCGCTATCAGATTCGCTGTGAAAAAGACGGCGCGAGTGTCAAAGCAAGCTACGACTTGCAGGTGCCAGTCGGAGGGCCGGCACTCATCGCGAGTTTCACATTGAGCGTGGACGGCAAAGAGCTAATCGATCAAACCCACTGGATTCCCGGGCAAGTACGCTACAACGGGACTCAGTTCACCGAACTCGGCCACCCAGACAAGGATGTCACGGTCGCTTTTTCCATTTCGAGCAATGAAGGCTGGAACGCCGCAGAAAGTGATATCTTGCGCGGTGACAAGCGTTTTGATGACGTCTCTTTCCGTAATTCGTAGCTACCATTCAAGCGGTATGTACCAGCCGGTATTCTGTAGTACTGGGACGATTTTGCGCTGAAAAAGTAACGGGCGAGGATCAGAAGTTGGAAGTGAAAAGGTAGGGGTTGAATGTCCCGGAAAAAAGTGAAGAGCTGAAGCGACCTCAAGACCCGGGTACCAAAAGGCGGAACCTAGGGCACCCGGCCCCTGGATAGTTGCTCTGTCTCTAGGGGATATCCACGCGCTTCAGCAGTTGCTCAAAGCGAGGATCCGACCGAAGGTCATCCCAGGTTGGGTCGGTTTTGAGAAATGGCGGATTGTTCGTATGTTGTTCGAGGTCTTTCTCCAGCCAAGCAAATGCCCGATCTTTATCACCGGTAATCGCATATAGATACGCGGGCAACTCAGGGACGATCGGTTCGCCATTCCGAGCCCGATTCTCGACCAGCGCAACCCACGCTCGCACGGCGCTTCGAAATCCCCCGCTCGTGTATGTTTTTCGAAGGGCCTCCGCTTCCTCGTCATACCCAAATCCCTGCATCGCAATTGCCCACTCCTCTACCGCGTCCCCGTATTGGCCCGCTCTTTCATAGCCAAATCCTAGATCGTAATGAGCCATGGGTCCGAACGCCTGGCGAGCGACATCACTTTTCTTCATCTCGATGAATTTCCCGAAGTCGCGCCGGACGTAATACACCCACGCGACTCCATCATCGTTCGGATCGAGAGATTTCGCCCATTCAGCCTGCTCCATGGACTCGTCCAGCCGTCCCAGGGAGTTGAAATAATCCGAGTAAAACCTGTGAGCGCTCGCAAGATTCGGATTCAGTCCAATCGCGCGTTTTATCTCCCGTTCCGCCACCAGCCAGTTCCACTCGAGGAACTCAATTTTTGCCAGCGCCAAATGTGCCTCGGCCAGTCCGGGGTCTATCGTCAATGCCTTTCGGATGGCTTCCTTCGCCGACCCCTCCATTGATCGCGGTGGGTATGGAAACGTGTTCGTGACAGCCCAGATTTGTGCTAGCCGAACATAGGCGGGCGCGTAGTTGGGATCGGCCGCTATGGAATTCTGGAAGAAATCGGCGGCTGCATTCAACTCTGCCTCGTGTGTCTTTTCCTCGCCTCGGTGCGAACCGATGTTCCTTGCCTTTTGGTAGTGATAGTCCCCTTGGAGATAGGCATCCATCGCGGCGAGGTTCACCGGCCGTGGGCGCGCCATTCGCAACTTCTCTTCCGGCGTTACGTTGACACGGATTTCCTCGGTGACTTCCCGCGCGATATTTTCCTGGAGCGATAGAACGTCGCCGATCTCTCGTTCGTAACTCCTTGCCCAGAGGTGTCCGTCCGTATTGCCTTGAATCAACTTGGCCGTGATTCGCACCCTATCTCCGGAACGCAGCACCGTCCCTTCGACAACCGCATCTACCCCCAGTTCACGCGCAATCTGCGGCAACGATTTGCCCGCGTTTTTGTAGCGCATCGCAGAGGTGCGAGAGATCACTTTGAGTGCCGCCACCTGCGATAACTCGGTAGTGAGCTCTTCGGTCATGCCGTCGGCAAAATAATCTTGGGCGGGATCACCCGACAGATTTTCCAGGGGAAGAACTACCAGGGATCGAATTCGCGGTTGGAATAGCCGTTGCGTCAATCCATCGCGCCACCTGACCGGTAATAGCCAGAAGACAATTCCGGCAAAAGCCACTGCCGCGACACTACGCGCGACCCACACACCGATACGCTTGAAACTCTTGCTCTCTCGCGGCACCGTCTCTTCTACCGTTTCGCGAGCACTACCGAGTTCGCCTTCGATCAGATTCCTTGCGTGTCCGTTCTGTGGCTGGGTACCAATCTCGGAAGTTACCGCGGTCTCTCCGTTCGAGTGGCCTATATCACTGGCTTCGCCAGGAACCACTTCGACCGGTGCCAAAAACCGGTAGCCTCGCTTCGGCAACGTCTCAATGAATCGCGGCGCGTCGGCATCGTCGTCCAATGCTTGTCGCAGCTTGACCATCGCTTTATTTAGGCTACGGTCGAAGTCCACAAACGTGTCAGCGGCCCACAACGCCTCGCGGATCTGTTCTCGCATCACCACTTCTGTTCGGTGGTCGAGCAGAAGACACAAGATCCGGAACGGTTGGTCCTGCAGCGGGATCCTGTACCCGTGCTTGCGCAACTCTCCCGAATCTGTTTTCAGTTCGAACGATGCGAAGCGATAGATCGATTTCGACCTGGCTGGGGCGGGAGCTGCCAAAGTAATCTCCTCAATTGGCGCGAGTCTAACACCTGTAACCTGGCTTGTCACTCCCCCGAAAGTGCTACATCGCTTCAATAAGTTGCTTAAACTCATGTACTTGGTTGGGAACATACGAATCGCCTCCAGGTGTATTGACCATTCCCAATTGGAAATGCAGAGTGCGATAAACCACGCGGGGCGTTTGCGTATTAACTGCCGCAGTGTCTACCAGGGGTTCGCTCGGTTTGCGGCTCTCTCAGCGGGCGAATCGGCCTCGGCGCACGACCGACTAAGAAAGCTACCAGGAGGCTTTTCCATGCGAAACGTTTTTTTGAGTTTTGTGGTGACGTCGTTGTTGGCCTCCTTCGACTAATAGGAATACTCTCGGGCCTACCCAACTCGATTCGGGCAACCTAAGGCGATGGAAGATGCGTCGTGGAGAATCCACGTGGGTGCATTATGAACGCGAACAGCATGACTGACTCTCCAATCAGGATTTATCTTCTTGCACAAAACCGCCTGGTGCGGGAAGTAATTGTGCGGATGTTTCGGAAGCGTGCAGACTTCACCGTGGTGGGAGCCAGTCACGACGCAACCGAGGCGATCGAGGAATTGACGGTGATCCTTTGCGATGTGCTGTTGCTCGATTCACTCGATGCGCTTCGAGCAATCGGGGTACAGGTCAACGTGGCTGAAAACGTGGGGAATGCCAAAATAGTGCTATTCGGGATGGAAGAGGATTCGGAACACTTCCTCGAAGCAGTGCGTTTGGGAATTTCGGGCTACCTTCCTAACGATGCGTCCTCAGCGCAAATGATCGCGGCGGTGAAAAATGCAATGCAGGGGGAGGCGATCTGCCCTCCCAGGCTCTGCAAATCGCTTTTCGAACATGTCGCGAAGGAATTCCTCCCGAACTCAGGCAAACTGGAACAAGGTTGCCACACGGTGAGTGACCTGACCTACCGGCAACGTCAGTTGATGGCGCTCGTGGCCGAAGGGATGACCAACAAAGAGATTGCCAATACCTTGCACTTGTCTCAATTTACGGTCAAGAACCACATTCGCCGGGTCATGATACATTTGCGAGCCGACAGCCGCCATCGAGCGGTGGATGTAATTCGAACCAGCGTGCTCTCCAACAGCGCGTAGCCGGCAAGTCGCCGGAGATATCCATTTTTCTGTCCTTCTAAGTCCTTTGCCTACATCTCTTACGCAAAAACAGGGGTGCCCTGTGCTGGTCCTACCAGTCCGAACTGTCGGCTGTGGACTGTCAGCTATCGGCTTGTTCCCGTCCCCTCTTTTGTTACATTAATCACGTACCAGCATCGAACGACACTGTACTCCTCCACCTCAGAGAGGTTTCTATGCAAACAGCCTCCATTCAATGGATCGGCGAACAGAAATTCCTCGCCACCAGCCCCTCCGGGCACGCCGTGCCGTTCGATTCGGACCGCGAATCGAACAAGGCTCCCGGCGCGATGGAGATGGTGCTGATGGCGCTCGGCGCCTGCACCGCCACGGATATGGTCCTGATCCTCGAAAAAAAGCGCCAGAAACTCGAATCGCTCGAAGTGCTCTGCTCCGGCGAGCGCGCCGCCGAGCCGCCCACCGTGTGGACGAAGCTAGAAGTCCTCTTCCGCCTGCGCGGCACGCTCGACGAAGCGGCCGTCCAGCACGCCATGTCGCTCACCGAGGAAAAGTACTGCTCCGTCGCGGCCATGCTGAAAAAAACGGCCGCCTTCACCTGGCGCTACGAAATCCTTCCCCCCGCGGCGGCGAAATAAGCGCTATGAGTCAACTGAGCCAAATAATCCGCCCGCGCTTGTTTCCGGCAAACCCCTTCATTTACAATCAATCTTTCCCAAACGGTGTAAGTTCCCTGCAAGGAGAGTCATGTCTCGCCGCATTGCCGCAAAAATCACGGGTGTAGCCGGTTACGTTCCCCCGCGCCTCCTGACCAACGCTGATCTGGAAAAAATGGTGGACACCACCAACGAATGGATCATGGACCGCGTCGGCATCCGCGAACGCCACCTGGCCGACAAGGGCGTAGCCGCTAGCGACCTCGCCGTCGAAGCGGTGAAAAAGCTGCAGGCCAAGCATCCCTTTGATTTGCAGTCGGTGGACCTCATCGTCGTCGGCACAGTCACTCCGGACATGATGTATCCCTCGACCGCTTGCCTGGTGCAGCACAAGCTGGGCATGACCAACACCTGGGGCTTCGACGTTTCCGCGGGCTGCTCCGGATTTCTCTACTCGCTCAATGTGGGCACGAAGTTCATCGAATCCGGGCAATACAAGAAAGTTCTGGTGATCGGCTCCGACGTGAACTCTTCCATGACCGACTTCACAGATCGCGCCGTCTGCATCATCTTTGGTGACGGCGCGGGCGCTGTCCTGCTGGAACCCGCCGCGGAAGGCGAAGCGGGCATCATCGATCACGTCGCGCAAATCGAAGGCGTGGGCGGCCAGTTCCTCTACATGCCCGGCGGCGGCAGCCTGAACCCGGCCTCGCACGAAACCGTGGATAAGAAAATGCACTACATCCACCAGGACGGCAAAAACGTTTTCAAATACGCGGTAAAGAAAATGGCTGAAATGACCGAGCGCGTGCTCGAGAAAAACGGACTGACCGGCAAGGACGTGGATTGCTTCATCGCCCACCAGGCCAACCGGCGCATCATCACCGCCACCGCCGAGCGCCTCGGCATGCCGCTGGACAAGGTGATCATCAACATCGAGCAGTACGGCAACACCACCGCCGGCACCATTCCCCTGGCCATGCAGACCGCCCTTGACGAAAAGAAACTCAAGAAGGGCGACCTCGTGCTCCTCGCCGCCGTCGGCGCGGGCTTCACCTCCGGCGCGACGCTGGTCCGCTGGGCGTACTAATTCCGGCGATTGAAAAACTGGAAGGAAGCTTTGGGGTAAGAAAACTAGATGGAACGGATGGAGGCGGCCTGCATCATATTCGCTTCCAGGCGTCGGTCAATGTGTACCGCGGCAATGCGCGCGCAGAGCGTGCGCTCTTTTTCGGCCCAGCCGGCCATCATCGGAGAGAAGCTGGCGAATATCGTTTCGACGCGCTGCACCAGGGCGTAATAAGCGCGCACCATGCCCAACCCGCCCTTGGCTTCTTTCAGCTCGGGAGTGAGGTTCAGCAGGCTGGCAAACTTTTCAAAGTCGTTTCCGCACAGGGATTCTTCCTGCACCTGGGCCGCTTCCAGCACGCGGCTGGAAATCGGCAGGCTGGCCATTCCGGTGAACACAGCGCGCCAGTAGTACACGGCGAACTGTCCCATGGCCACGACCGCGATCGAAAGTAGAGCTGCGGAGAACATCATTTCCCTCAGCCACAATTATTCCTCCCCGGCCCTGTTACCCCAATAGTTCCCAGGTACTACCGAGATAGGACTTCCGGGATGGCTCCTAGGCCGAAAACCGGGCCTTGTCCGAAAAGCCTACCTATCTTATTCTTACACAAGCAGTTAGAGGATGCCTCATGACCAAGAAATCAGTAGTTATCTGCCTCCTTCTAGCCTCCATTCTGGGCGCGATTCTGGTCACGGCTTCCGCGAGGCCGCAGCCTGCGTCCTGGAAAGATAGCGATACCGACCGAGCAGCGATCCTGGCGGTGCTGACCGCCCAGCAGAGCGACTGGAACAAGGGCAACATCCGCGGATTCATGGACGGCTACTGGAACTCCTCCGAACTGACCTTTGCGGGAACGCGGGGATTTACGCGCGGCTGGCAACCGGTGCTGGCGCGCTACGAGAAGAGCTACGCCGACAAAGCAGCGATGGGCACACTGGATTTTTCAGAACTGGAAATCCGGCAGCTTGCGCCGAATGCAGCGCTGGTGCTGGGAAAATGGCACCTGCAGCGGCAGGCCGGAGACGTCGGGGGAATTTTCACATTGGTTTTTCAGAAATTCCCCGAAGGCTGGCGCATCATTCACGACCACACAACGCAGAGCCCACCCGAAACAAAGTAAGGACCCAGGATTTATCGCATTTTCATGCTGGTGGACCTGGCAGAAGACGTCTCTGGCAATCAAACTGCCCTCGTATTTGCTGGAGATGTCTAGGGGCAGCATGGCGACGCAGTTGCACATTCCTTTGCAAGTCGGTACGTTGGCCCCGGGAGAACTATTCGGCGTACTGGTTCCGAGAAAAGTCGCGTGAGAGAGAATTTTCTACAGCGCCGGTTGATCAAGCCTTTGGTGAAATTGCTGCGGCAAGGCGTGACACCAGAGAAGCTTGCGCTGAGCCTCGCCTTGAGCGCCACGCTGGCGGTGATTCCGGCGATCGGCTGGAGCATGGGGTTGTGTGGGCTGGCTGGCCTGCTGTTCGGGCTGAATCTTCCCGCGATGCAAGCGGTAAACTACTTTTTATATCCGGCACAGGTGGCGCTGCTGTTGCCTTTTTTTCGCTTGGGCGAAAAACTGTTCCGCGCGCCGCATTTGCCCTTATCGGTTTCACAGATTGTTTCGATGGCGCATGCGAATTTCTGGGGCGCGATCAAGCTCCTTTGGGACACCACGTGGCACGCGGTTGTCGTCTGGGCGCTGCTGGCCCCATTTGCGGTTGCCTTGATTTACCTCGTGCTCTTGCCCATCTTCCGCCGTGTGGCTCGCCGGCCGACAGCTGTGCCACCTGCACCCCACGCGAGTGTCGCCTGACGGTCATCGAGGTAACTTCGCACCGGTCTTACAATATTTCAAGAATTTCCTCGTAGCGCTTGAACGGTGGGATCAGGTACGCGCCGGCTAATTCCGTGCGTGCCCACGCGAGCATTTCGCGTGCGACGTCGAATCCGCGATCGCGCGCCGAGGCGCCCGCCGCTTCCATGGACTTCAAGAGCGGCTCCGGAATCACGATGCCGGGAACTTCATTGTTGAGGCGCAGCGCCTGCTTGTAACTGTTGAGCGGCCACACGCCAATGAGCACGGGAATGGGTGGCTTGCCGCCGAGTTTTTTCACAAACGCGTGCCAGTGCTCGGGATCGAAGAGCGGCTGGGTCATGGCGAAGTGCGCGCCGGCTTCCACCTTGGCGTGAAAGCGGGCGATTTCCACGTCCAGATCGTCGGCAACAGGATTCACGGCAACGCCGATGGTGAAATTGGTCTGCCCGCCGAGCGTTTTCCCCGCCCAGTCCGTGCCCTGATTGAGGCGATGCAGAATTTTCACCAGCCCCACGGAATCCACTTCGTAAACACCGCTGGTTTCCGGATAGTCGCCAACCGACGGCGGATCACCGGTGATGCCGAGAACATTGCGAACGCCGCCGACGGTCCATGCGCCGAGAAGCATCGCCTGGAGGCCGATGATATTTTGGTCGCGCGTGGTCAGATGAGGAACAGTTTCAATGCCGCGGGCTTCTAGAGCCCCGGCAACGATCAGCGCGTCCATGCCGACGCGAGCCATGGCGCCACTGTTGATATCAATGGCATCCACTTTCTTTGAGGCCATCACACGGTCCACCTGCTCGTAGATGCGGTCGAGCGCGATGCCTTTCGGCGGATCGATTTCCACGCACACGGTGAATTCTTTTTTCTGCAGGCGCTTCCAGAACTTGCTTTCGGGATCCCGCTCTTGCGCCGGCGGAGCAGGCTGCGCGGCCGCCACAACCGTGGCGGCGGAATGCTGTTTTGCCGGCCGAAGTGATTTCACAGAGTCGGCCATCGCGCGAATGTGCGCCGGCGTGGTGCCGCAGCAACCGCCAAGAATGCGAACGCCGAGCCCGGCGGCTTCGCGGGCAAATTCGGCGAAGTATTCCGGCGAGGACTTCGGATAGACGATACGGTCGCCTTCGCGCTTGGGGAACCCGGCGTTGGGCATGCCGCTGATGCAGCAGTTCTGCGCGTTCGCAAGTTCCTGCAAGATGGGCAGCAGCGATTGCGGACCCAACGTGCAATTCGCGCCGATCACCTGGACGTTTTTGTCCTTAAGGAGCGACGTCGCAAGGAATGGGCGGACGTCGCCGAACGTGGTGCCTTCCTCCGAGTAAGTGAGTTGCGCCACGATGGGCAGATTGGAAAACGAGCGGATGGCATCGATGGCGAGCAAAATTTCTTCAATGTAAGAAAACGTTTCGAGGATGAAGAGATCGACGCCGCGTTCTTCGAGGGCCATCGCCTGCTCGTGAAAAATGGCGCGAATCTGATCCGGTTCGGGGTGGCGCGCCTGAACGCCAATCCCGAGCGGGCCGATCGAACCGGCAATCAAAATTTCCCGCGACGCCGCTTCCCGGGCTTCGCGGGCAACTTTCACGCCGCGGCTGTTGAGGCGCTGCACTTCGTCGCCAAGCCCCAGGGGAGCAAGCTTGAAGCGATTCGCTCCGAACGTGTTGGTCTCGATAATCTGCGCGCCGGCTTCGATGTAAGCCTGGTGCACGCGAAACACCGCTTCCGGCTCGGTGGCATTCAATTCATCGAAGCAGCGCACCGATCCGACGGCTTCATAGAGCATGGAGCCCATGGCGCCGTCCGCGATAAGGATGGAATCCTTCAGCCGATCGTTGAAGTCCTGAATTTTCACTTTTCGATTTTCCTGTGCTCTGCGCCGCGCGTGAGGATTGCGGCTAGCGTTTTTGTTCCATCAAGCCGGCCACCGTGCTCATCAGGTCGTACTTGGTGAGGATTTCGAACTTCGCTTCGTCCATTTCCACGAACACGGCGGGATTTTCGTGGCTGAGCATGTAGGTGACGCGCTCGACAGGCGAAGAACCCGGGATGCGGGGAAGCGGTTTGCTCATCACTTCGCGCACCACCAACTTGCGCAGGTCCTTGCCCTGCAGCGCGAGCGTAAGAATCTGATCCTCGTAAATGGTGCCGATGGGCAGAGTTTCTTCGAAGACCGGAATCTGCGAAATGTCCTGCTCCTGCATGGTTTTCAGCGCGTGGAAGACGGTCTGGTACGGGCGCGCGATCACCAACTCACGAACTTTGCCGGACTGCCGCTTGGCGTTGACGACTTCCGCGGCCGTGATGGGCACGCTCGATTCCACGTAGCCGCGCTCGCGCATCCACTCGTCGTTGTACACCTTGCTCAGATAGCGCATGCCTGTATCGGGAAGCAGCGCGACGACAAAATCGTGCGGTCCAATATCTTTTGCCAGGCGCAACGCCGCGCTGAGGCAGCCGCCACCCGAGCCGCCGGTGAAAATGCCTTCCTGCTTGGCAAGGCGACGTGCAACGACGAAGCACTCTTCGTCATTCACTTGGATGACGTCGTCGAGAATGTCCATATGCATCGTGGTGGGAAAGAAATCTTCGCCGATACCCTCGACGACATAGGTGCGCGCCTTGGTGATTTTTCCGGTCTTGTGAAAGTCGAAATAGAGCGAGCCTTCCGGATCAACGCCGATAATCTTGACGTTCGGATTTTTTTCCTTCAGGAATTTGCCAACGCCGCTGATGGTGCCGCCGGTGCCCATGCCGCAAACGAAGTGCGTGATTTTGCCTTCGGTGTCTTCCCAAATTTCCGGGCCGGTGGTTTTGTAGTGAGCCTCGGGATTGCACGGATTGTCGTACTGATTCGGGTAATAGGAGTTCGGGATTTCGCGAGCAAGTTTTTTCGCCACGCTGTAATAGCTGCGCGGATCCTCCGGCTCGACGGCGGTGGGGCAAACGATCACTTCGGCGCCGAGCGCTTTCAGCAAATCCACTTTTTCCTTGGACTGCTTGTCGGTGGTGGTGAACACGCACTTGTAGCCGCGCACGGCCGCGACAAGAGCCAGCCCCATTCCCGTGTTGCCGGAGGTGCCTTCAATGATCGTGCCGCCGGGCTTCAGCAATCCTTTCTTCTCGGCCTCGTCAATCATGGTGATGCCGATGCGGTCTTTCACCGAGCCGCCGGGGTTCAGCATCTCCGCCTTGATCCACATCTGCGGCTTCAGGCCCTGATTGATCCGGTTCAGGCGGATCAGTGGGATACGTCCCACCGCTTCGAGAATATTATTGCAGCGCATAGATTGGTTTTCCGGCACCCGGGCCGAGCGTGGCCGGCCTGTGCCATACTTCCTTTAAGTTTAGCACGCGGGCCAGCGGCGATTCGCGTTCCCGCCTGCAGGAGAGGACCAAAATGCTACGGCAAAACATTGCCACCGGAACGCCGTGGGAGCCGATTGTGGGCTACTCGCGGGCGGTGCGAATCGGCAAGCACATCAGCGTTTCCGGGACGACCGCCACGGGACCGGACGGAAAGATCATCGGGATCGGCGATGCGTATGCACAGGCCGTGCAAATCATCCGGAACATTGAGGCTGCCCTGGGGCGCGCCGGGGCCGGATTAAAAGACGTGATTCGGACACGGATTTTTGTGACGAATATCGATGAGTGGGAAAAAATCGGGAAGGCGCATGGAGAGTTTTTTGGAGAGATTCGCCCGGCGACTTCGATGGTGGAGGTAAGCCGCTTGATTTCGCCGGAGATTCTGCTGGAAATCGAAGCCGACGCGATTGTGGAGGAGTAAAAGGGAAGGCCGGCGCGGTTTTTTTTGAGTGCGGGAGCGGAGCTCCCGCTTTTGCAGTGAAAGCACTTAGGCCAAATTAGGTTTGGAGCTAGGTCCTTACTCCGTAAAAGCGGCAGCTTCGCTGCCGCACTCAAAAGCTACCAGTGGGCACGGATGCGGTATTTCAGGACGGCTTCGCCGTTGGCCTTCACGGGAACGTCGAACTGCGCCGCGAATGCTGCGGTTTTAGTGGATTTGTAGGTCGAGTTAAGCATCTCCCAATCGCCGCCGATAGGCTCATTCACCTGGACGGTGACGGGCGTGTCCTTGTGATTGCGCAGGGTGATTTCAAATTCCATTTCCCAGGTGCGGCTGCCGAGGCTCTTGTAGTCGGTCTGCTTGCGGTCGCAGACCACGTCGAAGGCGTTGCCGATTTTCACGCTGATGAATTCGTCTTTCGGCGTGTGGTCGATATGATCTTCGCCGATGAAGAGCAAGCCGCCTTTTGAGTTCTTCTGGTAGACACGCACGTTACCCGCCGGTAAAGGAATGCCCAGCCCGGCTTTCTCTTCATTCTTGAATTTGTAGAAAACCATGACGGGATCCTTCAGCGGCGAACCGGGATTCTGCGAATTGTGATAGTAAAAGTTTTGCCCGTTCACGACGAAAAGTTTTTCAACGGGAACTCCCGTTCCCTCGAGCAGGCTGATCTGCTTGGTTTCCTTGTCTTCGACGGAAGTGCGGCGTCCGAGCGAATAAAGATGATACTCGCTGAAATTTTCCTGCTGGAACTGCGGCGCGGCTTTCGCCGCCCCGGCCATGGAGATCGCGTCCATGGCGCGATATTGTTCGCGTTGAGGAAGGCGATTGAGGTCGCCGGCAACGAGTTGCAGCCGGGCATTGCGGAAGGCCGTGCCGCTGTTGTTGATGACCGTAACCCAGCCATCGAGGTCGGCGGCCTTGTCGTCGCGCCCGACGGTGAGAACGTAATCGGCGTTCCAGGAGAGATTGCCGGCGAGATACGATGTTTCGATTTTTTGTTTAAGCGCGCCAAGATTCTGGAGGGACATCAGGAGAGTGGGCCGGTCGTAGAGATTTGCGGGCACCTCCGGAAAGCGGTAGCTCTCGCCGTAAACCCCGG
>Ga0210410_10003212_pt1 | contig 14535 bp, 9 predicted proteins | sample IncBWC4MmetaG_FD_161058 | JGI IMG/M metagenome (GOLD analysis project Ga0210410, IMG submission 161058) | Forest soil microbial communities from Barre Woods Harvard Forest LTER site, Petersham, Massachusetts, United States - Inc-BW-C-4-M | ecosystem: Environmental > Terrestrial > Soil >... | reverse complement strand
CGATGGGTGGATTTGGAAGTGGTGCGGGAGATGAGTGGGAGGCCGACGCTGGAGTTGGCGGGGGAGGCGGGGAAGATCGCGGCGAAATTGGGAGTGAAGAATATTGCGGTGAGCATTACGCATACGGAGAGTCAGGCGCTGGCGCAGGTGATTTTTGAGAGTTGAAAGTCGAAAGTTGAAAAGTTGCAGGAAGAGCTGACAGCTTACAGCCGACAGCTGACAGCTAGACCCGTCAATCACTCTTCCATAGCTGCCCCGCGATTGCGGCTCCAATTACGGCGTAGAGGCCGGAGTTCAGAAACGCAATCAGTAAGCAGACGGCGTAGAGGCCGCCCTTATTTTTCATCACTTCACTGAAGGGAATCGCCAGCAGCGATGGGGGACAAAGAACCAGCATTGCCGAATAGACATCTCCATCCTCCATGCCGAGGATGCCAACGAAAATGACGAAGAAGACGGCAATCAGCAAGCCCAGCGCCGCAGAACCCCATATTAGTCTCCATTGTTTGCTCATGGGCTTAAATGCCAAGGTTCATTCCAGAGGCGCAGAGAACGGATTCAGAATCAACAGCGAGGCAGTTCCCTACTTCGTCTGAAATACAAACATTGAGCCAGAGGTTGGCGGGAAAACTTCCGCGGAGGCGTAGCTTCAGGTAGTTGGCGGAGAGGGCGGGGGTAGCGTCGCCGGGCGAGACTTCGGCGGCGCTGTCGTCGCGGCGGAGGGTGAGGACGCGGAGGGTGCGGCCGAGTTGGGAATGGCGGAAGGCGGCGGACTTTTCTTCGCTAAGGGCGCGGAGTTCGCGGGCGCGGGGCTTGATGATGGCGGCGGGGACTTCGTTCGAGAGAGAGGCGGCTTTGGTGCCGGGGCGCTTGGAGAAGGAGAAGACGTGGAGGTAGGTGAAGGGGAGGGATTCGATGAAGGACATGGAGGCGGCGTGGTCGGCTTCGGATTCGCCGGGGAAGCCGGTGATGACGTCGGCGCCGATGGCGGCGTGGGGGAGGCGTTCGCGGATGAGCTCGACGCGGCGGGCGTAGTGCTCGGCGCGGTACCAGCGGTGCATGGCGGCGAGAATGCGGTTGGAGGCGGATTGCAGGGGCATGTGGAAGTGCTGGGCGATGCGATCTGTGGCGGCGAAGAGATCGATCAGGTCTTGGGTGACGTCGAGGGGTTCGATGGAGCTGATGCGGAGGCGTTCGACACTCGTTTCGTCGAGGATACGGCGGAGCAGGGATTCGAAATCGGTGCGGGGAGTTAAGTCGCGGCCGTAGGTTCCTAGGTTGATGCCGCTTAGGACGATTTCGCGAGCGGGAGACGGTGGCGTCGCTGGTTCGGAGCATTCCGAGTGGACAGACAGGAATGTTTGTACTGCGGCACCGGGACGGATGTCTTGTGCTGCAGAGGTTGGTGGCACGGGAGACTTGGAGTGGACAGACAGGAATGTCTGTCCTACCAAACGCTTAATTTCTTGGATGACGGAGTCGGGTGGGAGGCTGCGGCTTTTTCCGCGGACGAAGGGGATGACGCAGTAGGAGCAGCGGGAGTCGCAGCCGTCTTGAATTTTCAGGGTGGGGCGGGTGTGATTCCCTTCTCCGCCGAGGACTGGGGCGGAGAGGAAGGCGGTTTGGTCGAAGATGTCGCCGGCGAGGATTTGGGCGAGGGCAGGATGCGATTGAGAACCGTCGGAGATGACGGTGGTTGGGATCTCGCCAAGCACGGGCGCAGCATGCTGCGCCCCTACAAAGAAATGGTAGGGGGTAGTCGAACCAGAGTGGAATGGGGCGGTCGCGTCGGAATGCAGTGCTGCGGCGGGAAAAAAGTCGTTCGCATGGCGGGCGGGGGCTGATGAGGAGAGAGAGTTCACGAGATCGGGGATTTGCGGTTTGTGGGAATTGCCGACGACCCAGGAAACGCCGGGGAGGGCGGCTAGTTCTTCGGGAGCGCGCTGGGCATAGCAGCCGGTTACGATGACGCGAGCGGCGGGATTCTTGGCATGGAGCTTGCGAATGGAGTCGCGAGCTTGGGCGTCGGCGGAGGCGGTTACGGTGCAAGTGTTTATGACGACGACGTCGGCGGCGGAGGCTTCGGAGGCAGAGGTGCAGCCGCGGTCGAGGAGCTGACGCTCGATGGCGGCGCCGTCGGCTTGGGTGGCGCGGCAGCCGAATTGTTTTATGTAGAAGGTCGGCATCCCATCACTCGGGAAAAAAAGATTTTACACAGAGTTCGCGGAATACACGCGGGCACGGAGAAGAAATGGTGCCTTAGTGCAGCACACGCGACTTCAATCAAGCGTGCGACCCGCCGAGGCGGGCGGCGTTAGAAGGATAGCGGGTTTGGAGGATGCCGGAAAGCGCATCCCATCGGATTTGGCCCATCCTGACGATTTAGCAAGTGTCACCCATCCTTCTAAGTGAGCAAAGCGGGAGAGTAACTGAAAACCATCGGGCTCGAGGACTTACCTTTACTCGCTGGAGAATGGGCCGCTACAATCTTTCGAAACCTATGACTCATCGAAGGCACAATCCGTCCGCGCTGGAGAATCCGAAAGTTTCGGTCGTGATTCCCGTTTACAACGAGAGGGCGACGATTGACGAGATTCTGCGGCGCGTTCTGGATACGGACGTGCGCAAAGAAGTGATCATCGTGGACGACTGCTCGACGGATGGGACGCGGCAGATGCTGGAAAGCATGGCGGGACGGCAGGCGAGCGGCGAAGCGTTCGCGCCGGCGCAGGACGGCGGCGACCCGGTGGAGTTGCGCGACCTGAGATTTTTCTTCCAAACGCCGAATCAGGGCAAGGGTGCGGCGCTGCGGCGCGGTTTTGCAGAAACCACGGGAGAAATCGTGCTGGTGCAGGACGCGGACCTGGAATACGACCCGCGCGATTATCCGAAGCTGCTGGAGCCGCTGGTAGAGGGGCGCGCGGATGTGGTGTATGGCTCGCGGTTTTTAGGCGGACCGCAGCGCGTGCACTACTTCTGGCACTACGTGGCGAACACGATGCTGACGCTGCTTTCGGATGTTTTCACGAACCTGAAACTTACGGACATGGAGACGTGCTACAAGGTGTTCCGAAAAGAAGTGCTGCAGGGAATCGAGTTGAAGTCCGACCGGTTTGGATTCGAGCCAGAAATTACGGCGAAAATCGCGAAACACGACTGGCGGATTTACGAAGTGCCGATCTCGTATGCGGGGCGCACGTACGAAGAGGGCAAGAAAATCACATGGAAAGACGGGTTTATGGCGCTGTGGTGCATCGTCCGCTACACGTTCGGCGACTGAACTTAGGCTTTCGCGCTTTCGACGTATCCTCGGGGATGTTTTTGTTTCCAAGCCCAGGCTGAATCGATAATTTCCTCCAGAGAAGAATGGGACGCTTCCCAGCCGAGGGTGCGCTTGAGCTTTTCCTTGCTGGCGACCAGGACGGCGGGATCGCCGGGACGGCGAGGGCCGAGTTTGCGAGGAATTTTCTTACCGGTGATGCGTTCCGCGGCATCAATCACTTCGAGAATGGAAAAACCGCGGCTGTTGCCGACGTTGAAGGCTTCGCCGGAAACGCGGCCGATTTCTTCGAGCGCGCGGAGGTGGGCATCGGCGATGTCGAGGACGTGGATGTAATCGCGGACGCAGGTTCCGTCGGGCGTCGGATAATCGGTGCCGAAGACATTCAAGTGCGGGATGGCGCCGGAAGCAGCGTCCAGGACGAGCGGGATTAGATGAGTTTCGACGCGGTGATGCTCGCCGCGTTCTTTGGAAGCGCCAGCGGCATTGAAATAACGGAGGGCGGCATACTGCAGTCCAGTGTAGGCGCGGTAGTCAGCGAGAATTTGTTCGAAGACGAGCTTGGATTTTCCGTAGGGATTGATGGGCGCTTTGCGATGGTCTTCGGGGATAGGAACGATTTCCGGTTCGCCGTAGGTGGCGGCGGTGGAGGAGAAGATGAATTTCTTCACGCCATGGCGGGTGATGGCGTCGAGAAGATTGACACCGCCAGCCACGTTGACGGCGTAAAAAATGCTGGGTTCGCGGACGGATTTGGCGACTAAAGCTTCGGCAGCGAAGTGCATGACGGCGTCAATTTTGCGATTGGAAAAAACGCGGTCCAGAGCAGGGCGATCGGCAAGATCGACTTGGCAGAAGTCCGCGCCCTGGGGCACGGCGGCGCGATGACCTTCCACCAGACTGTCCATGGCGATGACGCGCATGCCGCGGGCAAGCAAAACCTCGGCACAAATGCTGCCGATGTAACCGGCAGCGCCGGTAACGAGAATGTTCACGTGGTTCGGCTCCTAGGTGCAATAAGCGACGAAGTGGTTCGGTTTCGAATCCAATAGCATACATCAGGACGGCGAGGGAGAGGCTCGAAGGAGCGCGGAGAAAAAACAGGCTGGATCAAACCTGCGAGAGGCGGCGCTGAAAAGTGAGAAGAATGAGATCGGCGCGGCGGCGCACGCCGAATTTATTGAGCAAATTCGAAACGTGAAATTTCACGGTGCGCTCGGCAATGTTGAGTTTGCTGGCGATTTCCTTGTTCGAAAGATTTTCGAGGAGCGAATCGAGGACTTCCTGTTCGCGGCGGCTGAGGTTAGTGACGGAATCGGTTTTCAGACGGCGGCCCTGGCCGGTGAGAATGGAATCGACGAATCCGGACAGGAGCTGGCGCGGTACCCAGAACCCACCGCTGGCGACGAGCGGGAGAGCGCGGATCAATTGCTCGCGGGCTTCGACGTAGGTGAGAAGGCCCTTCACGCCGAGGCGCAGAAGCTGGAAGCTGTTCGTGTCGTTATGCTGCTCGCCCACGACGATGAGGCGGGCTTCGGGATAGCGTTCAAGAAGATTGGCCAAGAGGGCGCCGGTGGCGGGTTTGGCGGCATGCGCATCGATGACGTAGACCTGGGCGCGTGGCGGCTCGAGGTTGCGGAGATCGGGCGCAAGGGTGGAATCCAGCTGCTTAGAAACTATCTTGAAGGGCGCTTTCGCGAGAATGCGCTCAAACTCGCTCAACACCAGAGGGTGTGGCGAGAGGATGCAGACTGTCAGTTTGGAGGCCGCTCGTTTCGTAGTCACTGTAGGCCAGCGTAGTAAAAACTGGCCAAAGGGGCAAGGTCCTTTGGCACAGTTGTTCTCGAATTGTTACTGACGCCTAGGATGCATTGGGTCCGATTACGGGTTCCGGGAACGGGACCTGGCTGCCGGTAATTCGGGGCGGATTATCTACCATTCAGGCAGAAAAAGCACGGGTTCGCTGCATGGAGATTCGAATTTGGGGTAAAACCTGCGTAAACTAGAGGGTATCGGAAAGCGTAGATTCCTTTGCTTTTGTCTCCCTTTCCTGCGGGAAACCGACTAGGAGTGTCACCTTCCAACGGATGCGTAATCTGACCGAATCGGGCAAGGCTCTGCGAGAGCTGCTCTCGCAGCGGATCCTCGTGCTGGACGGCGCGATGGGGACGATGCTGCAGCAGCGGAACTTGACCGCGGCGGACTTTGGTGGAGCTGCGCTCGAAGGGTGCAATGAAAACCTGGTGAGGACGCGGCCGGATGTGGTGCTGGACATTCATAGGAAATATTTTGAGGCGGGATCGGACATCGTTGAGACGAACAGTTTTGGCGGAGCGCCGATCGTATTGGCGGAATACGGGCTGGCGGCGGACGCGCACTTTTTGAATAAGCGCGCGGCGGAACTGGCACGGCAGGCGGCGGATGAACTCAGCACAAGTGGCAGGCCGAGGTTTGTGGCGGGGTCGATGGGGCCGACGACGAAGGCGATTACCGTAACGGGAGGAGTGACGTTCGACGGATTGCAGGATGCGTACTATACGCAGGCGAAAGGCTTGGTTGAAGGCGGAGTGGATTTGCTTCTGGTCGAAACCTGCCAGGACACGCGGAATATCAAGGCGGCGATTCTGGCGATTCACAGACTTTCGAAAGAGATTGGGAGCGAAGTGCCGTTCATCGTGTCGGTCACGATCGAGCCGATGGGCACGATGCTGGCCGGACAAACGGTGGAAGCGATGTGGGCTTCGCTGCGGCATGCGAAACCGCTGGCGTTTGGGATGAATTGCGCGACCGGGCCGGAGTTCATGACGGATCACATTCGAACACTGAGCCAGGTCACGGGGGAATATGTTTCCTGCTATCCGAATGCGGGGTTGCCGGATGAAGAGGGCAAATACCTGGAGACACCGACGACGCTGGCGGCGCAGCTTGAGAAATTCGTGGACCACGGCTGGCTGAATTTTGTCGGCGGGTGCTGCGGGACGACGGAGCAGCATATTCGGGCGATTGCGCAGATGGTGGAGGGGAAAAAGCCGAGGGTGCGGCCGGCGGAGGCGCACCGCGCGGTGTATTCGGGGATCGAGACGATTGAGGCGGAGGACAGCACGCGGCCGTTGCTGGTGGGCGAGCGGACAAATGTGATTGGGTCGCGGCTATTTAAGAATCTGGTTTCCGAAGAAAAGTGGGAAGAGGCCAGCGAGATTGCGCGGCGGCAGGTGCGCGGCGGGGCGCACATCGTGGACGTGTGTTTGCAGAGCACGGAGCGCGATGAGAAGAAAGACATTCCACCGTTCTACGAGAAGCTGATTCGAAAAGTGAAGGCGCCGGTGATGATTGATACCACCGACCCGACGGCGATCGAGCTGGCGCTGACGTATTGCCAGGGCAAGGCGATCCTGAATTCGATCAACCTGGAGGATGGCGAAGAAAAATTCGAACGCGTGGTGCCGGTCGCGCACGAATTCGGGGCGGCGGTGGTGGTCGGCTGTATTGACGAGGATAAGCTGCAGGCGCAGGCGTTCACGCGCGAACGAAAACTGGCAGTCGCACAGCGGTCGTACAAATTGCTGACCGAGAAATACGGGCTGGCGCCGGAAGACATCATTTTCGATCCTCTGGTATTTCCGTGTGCGACGGGGGATGAAAACTACATCGGCGGCGCGGTGGAAACAATAGAAGGCATCCGGTTGATCAAGCAGGCTTTGCCGGATGTGCGGACGATCCTGGGAATTTCCAACGTTTCGTTTGGATTGCCGGCGGGCGCGCGGGAAGTGGTGAACTCGGTTTTCCTGTATTACTGCACTAAGGCGGGGCTGGACCTGGCGATCGTGAATACGGAGAAGCTGGAGCGGTTCGCTTCGATTTCGCAGCACGAAAGAAACCTTGCGGAAAATCTGCTGTTTTCGCACCCGCCGAAAGATGTGCCTGCGGATCATTCGCAGGCGGAGTTGCTGAGGAACGCTCCGGCGGACTGGCGGGAACAGCGCAAGGAGCAGCGCGCCGCGGTCAATCAATATTACATCGCGGCGATCACCGAGCACTTTCGAACGGCGAAGAAGAAAGAAAAAGCGCGCGCGGCAGACTTGCCGCTGGACGAACGGCTTTCGAATTACATCATCGAGGGCACGCGCGACGGGCTGATCGGCGACCTGGAAAAGAAGCGTGCAGAGGGCACGGCGCCGCTGGACATTGTGAATGGGCCGCTGATGGCGGGGATGGCGGAAGTCGGGCGGCTGTTCAATGCGAACGAACTGATTGTGGCGGAAGTGCTGCAGTCCGCGGAAGCCATGAAGGCGGCGGTCAGCCACCTGGAACAATTCATGGAGAAAGCGGATACGGCGAAGCGGGGAAAGGTGGTGCTGGCGACGGTGAAGGGCGATGTGCACGACATCGGGAAAAACCTGGTCGAAATTATTTTGAAGAACAACGGCTATGACGTGGTCAATCTGGGCATCAAGGTGCCGCCGGAGGATTTGATCAAGGCGTATCAACAGCACAAGCCTGACGCTATCGGATTGTCGGGATTGCTGGTAAAGAGCGCGCAGCAGATGGTGATCACGGCGAGCGACTTAAGGGATGCAGGAGTGGAAATTCCGCTGCTGGTGGGGGGAGCGGCGCTTTCCGCGAAATTCACTCAGACGAAGATCGCGCCAAGCTACGGAAAAGCGGTGTGCTACGCGAAGGACGCCATGACCGGGCTGCGGCTGATGAATGAGCTCATGGACCCGGCGACGCGGGAGACGGTGGTGCGCGCACACACCTCCTCGGACAATGGATTTGGCGTGACCACCACGGTGCGCGTGGCGGAACTTCCGAAGGTGACGCGGTCGCCACGCGTTCGAACGGACTTGCCTATTCCGGAGGTGCAGTATCTCGACCGCAAGGTACGGCTGGTGCCGGATTTGCGCGAGGTGTGGAGCTACATCAATCCGTTCATGCTGTACGGACGGCATCTGGGATTTCGCGGCGATTTCGAAAAGCACTTCGCGGAACGCGACGCGAAAGCAGTGGAACTCTACGAAAACATGGAAGAGGTGAAGAAGGAAGCGGCGGAGTTCATGAAGGTGCGCGCGGTCTGGCAATTTTTGGAGGCCGAAGCGGAAGGCGAATCGTTGCACCTCTTCTCGCCTGGCGGGAAAGAGCCGATCCATACGTTCCGGTTTCCCCGGCAGCGGCTGGGCGACTATTTGTGCTTGAGCGACTACGTTTTGCCGGCGCAGAACGGCAAGCGAGATCACGTGGCATTGTTCGTGGTGACGGCGGGTGAGGGTGTGCGGGAGCGTGGGGAAAAAGCGAAGAACGACGGGTACTACTTCAAGAGCCATGGTTTGCAAGCGCTGGCGATTGAGACGGCGGAAGGTTGCGCGGAATGGCTGCACCGGCGCATTCGCGAGGATTGGGGATTCCCCGATCCCGCCGAAATGACGATGGGGCAGAGATTCACTTCAAGGTATCGAGGGAAGCGTTACAGCTTCGGCTATCCCGCGTGCCCCGCACTGGAAGACCAGGCTGGGATTTGGAAGCTCTTGAAACCGGAAGAGATCGGCGTGCAGCTCACCGAGGGCTTCATGATGGATCCGGAGGCGAGCGTCAGCGCGCTGGTGTTTCATCATCCGGATTGCACGTACTTCTCCGTGGGGGATGCAGGCGAAAACATTGCGTAGATTGCGAGCGCCAGCAAAATGGGCGAACAACGCCGGGCGCCATCCTATAAAACGCATGAGCCAGCTTAATGTCGATGTACCGCAAGCACGGTATTTTGACTTAATAGCACGCTGAGAGATTGCGGGTGTCCTGCGGTAAACTCCTTTGGAAACACAAAACATCTCCATACAAATCTTGAACTGATCGGTCGAGGAAAATTCGATGGCCCAATGGAAAAGTTTCAATCGCCGTGAATTCCTTACCTCCGCGCTTGCCACCGCAGCTTCCTTTTCCGTATTGCCATCCGGGCATGGCGTCATTGGCGACCTACTCGATCCCCAGACTCGCTATAAGCCGTTCCACTTCCCCCCGGAATTCCTATTTGGAGCCGCGACGGCGGCCTATGCGATCGAAGGAGCATGGAATGAGGACGGAAAGGGGGAATCGATCTGGGACCGCTTTTCGCATACCGCAGGAAGGGTGAAAGGCGCGGCTACAGGTGACGTGGCTTGCGACTCCTATCATCGCTACAAAGAAGATGTAGAGTTGATGAAAAAGCTGAATTTGAAGAGTTACCAATTTTCGATTTCGTGGTCCAGGATCCAAGCCGACGGCAGCGGGAAACCCAATCCGAAGGGGCTAGACCACTACAAAGGCGTGGCTGACGCGCTACTCGAAGCAGGAATCCGACCGCTCTGTACGCTCTACCATTGGGACCAGCCGCAGAAGCTGGAAGACGCCGGCGGGTGGCCGAAACGTGATCTGGCGGGGCGCTTCACGGAGTATTCGGAGATTGTTGCGCGGGCGCTGGGCGACCGCATCACCAACTGGTGCCTTTTCAATGACCCCTGGGCGTTCACGATGCAGGGCTATGGACGGAGCACTGACGCGCCGGGGCGAGCGAATTACCACGAGGGTTTGCGGGCGACGCACGTGGTAAACATGGCGCAAGGACAAGCGTTTCGGGCGATGAAGGCGATCAATGCCAAGTTGCAGATTGGCACGGCCGTCAGCATGTCGCTCTGCCAGGCGGCCACTGCGTCGGAAGAGGATACCAAGGCCGCGGACCGGGCACATGCCCTAGGCAATGCGTGGTTCGTTCATCCGGCACTGACGGGCGAATACCCGGCGGCATTCCCAGGAGCAAACCCCCTGGAGCTGATGGGAGTAGAGCCCGACGATATGAAACTGTGCCGTGCGCCGCTTGATTTCCTTGGCATCAACTACAATCGAAGGCAGCTTGTCTCGGCCATTCCGCCTGGGGAGGGCGAGTCTGCCACGGGGACTCACAAATTTGATGCGCATGAGGGACCGCTGACCGATTCCGGATGGGAGATTTGGCCCCACGGCATCTACGAATTGCTGATGCGCATCTCTCATGAATACAAGGGGATGCCGGTAGAAATCACCGGGGACGGTTGTTCTTATCTGGATTCACCCGACGAACAGGGCCGGGTCCGGGATGAGCGGCGCATTCAGTACCTGCGCGGGCAATTGTTCGAGCTGGGGCGGGCCATGCTACACAGCACTTACGTGCGAGGCTATCACCAGTCGAGCCTCATGGACAGTTTCGAGTGGGCCGAAGGCTACACGCAGCGCTACGGTTTGATTTATGTGGATTTTCCAACGCAGAAGAGGACGATCAAGGATTCCGGTACGTGGTACGCGCAGCTCGCGGCCAGCGGTGTGCTGAGCTAGCAGAAGACCTGGATTCAGCAGATCAAAGCCTTGTTTTATGTTCCTTGAAGTTCAGTAGGACTTCTGCATCGGCCTGATGCTGATGTCCGTGACTTCCGCGGTTCGCGGGAGGCGGAGCGAGTGCGTCACCATCTCCGCTATATCTTCCGGCTGCAAGAGCAATTCCGGGCGACAGGCGCGCGCTTCCTTCTCAAAAAGCTTGGCGACGCGCGGGGTCGCGGTGCGGCCGGGGTAAACACTGAGCACGCGGATGCCGTCTGAGTTGATTTCGTCGCGCAAGCTGTCGGCCAAGGATCGAAGAGCGTGTTGCGTGGCAGAAAATTGTCCGGTGGAAGCCGGCGAGCGGAGCCCGGCGGAGGAATTGATGAACACGATTTGGCCGGCGCTCTTGCGCAAGAGTGGGAGCATGGTCTGGATCAGGAGGTAGTGGCAGCGCAGGTTGGAACGGTACATCAAATCAAAATCGGCGATCGAAGCTTTCTCCAAGGTGCCATGGAAAATCGCGCCGCCGCAGAGGACCAGGATGTTCACGCGTCCGAACTCGTGTTGCGCCTTCTCACCGAGAGCGCGGATTTCTTCGTCCCTGGTCAAATCTGCCGGGCAGGCGTGGGCGCGCGAGCTCAGCGCTTGAATTTGATTTGCAACATTTTCGAGCAGCTCCCGCCGGCGGGCGACCAGGCAAACTTCCGCGCCATGGCCAGCCAGCGAGAGGGCAATGGCCTTCCCGATGCCACTGCTGGCGCCGGTGACGACGGCAAGCTGATCTTTTAGACTTTCCATGTTCGTGGTTCTCGCCTCCGGGGACAGGTGGATTCAGTTTCGAGGTAGTCAAACTAGTTTTGCAATAAGATTCGCGAGCCCGCTGCTAGAGATGGCGCACTGTTTTTATCGTTCCACCCTGCTGCTAGTGAGCATGCCACATTCTTATAGCGAACGGCTGGAAACGACTTAAAGGGGATTTCGGAATGTCGGCTTCAGCGAGCACGCCGGCAACGGCGCTTCCCAAGCCGCCGCAGTTGCACTCCTCACGTGGAAGACTGCTTGTCCACAACGAAGTTCCCAAGGACCAGCGTGTCCATCTCACTAGCGGAAAAGGTGTGAAAGGCGTTGGCGGGAGTAGTGACGATGGGCTCGCCTTTCAAATTGAAAGAGGTGTTGAGCAGAACGGGGACGCCTGTGGCTTTGCCAAAGCGCTCGATCAATCCGTAGTAGCGCGGACTGTGTTCACGAAAAACCGTTTGAAGGCGGCCTGTACCATCGACGTGCGTGATGGCGGGAAGAACGTTCTGTTTTGCTTCCTTAACGGGAACAACGTAGAGCATATATCGCGCTGGATGGTGACGGGTGGCGTCCGGCAGATCGAAATACGTCTCGGCGCACTCCGCGAGCACCGATGGAGCAAAGGGGCGATAGGGCTCGCGGAATTTAATCTTGGTATTGACGATGTCTTTCATGTTCGGATTTCCAGGGTCCGCCAGAATGCTGCGATTGCCGAGGGCACGCGGCCCCCATTCAAAGCGTCCCTGAAACCAGCCAATCACTTTCCCGCTTGAAAGCCTCTGCACGGTGGCATCAAGCAACTTGTCGTCGTTTTCGATGAACTGGTGGGGAATGTTGTTTTCGGTGAGAAAGCGGCGGATCTTACCGGAATCGTAACTCTGCCCCCAATAGGCATGATTCATACAGAAGTTGCGGGGCTTGCCAAGCAACGAATTGTAGGCCCACAGGGCGGCACCAAGCGCCCCACCACCGTCGCCGGCGGCAGGCTGAATGAAGAGCTCTTCAAATGGGGTCTCTCGCAGGATACGGCCATTGGCGACGCTGTTCAGGCCCACGCCACCGGCGATGCACAGACGCTTCATGCCAGTCTGCCGGTGAACGTGGCGAGCCATGCCCAGCAGCAGTTCTTCTGTCACGCGCTGGATGCTAGCGGCGATATCTGCATAATATTGATTGCGCTCGCAGAGTACTTCGTAGTTCGAAGGTTTTTCGCCGAAATAGGCAGGGTAGCCGGAGGCCTTGGTGAAGAAATACATCTGGGGCGGCCGGGGCTCTCCAAACAAATCCACGAAGCGGCTGTTGAAGGTCTTGTCCGTGGAGTGATGGAAGCTGAAGTAGCTCATGTCCAGCGAGAAGGAGCCGTCTTCATGCTGCTGGACGACTTTCCAAACCTTGTCAACGTAGCGCGGCTGCCCGTAGGGCGCCATGCCCATGACCTTGTACTCGCCTTCATTGACCTCAAAACCGAGGAAGGCGGTGAAGGCGCTGTAGAGAAGACCGATGGAATGCGGGAACTCCGTCTGACCGGTTAGTTTGATTTCGCTGCCACGACCGGTCCCCCAAGTGCCGGTGGTCCACTCACCGACACCGTCCACGGTCAGAATCGCGGCTTCGTCGAAGGGGGAACAAAGAAAAGCACTCGCGGCATGAGAGAGGTGATGTTCGCAAAAAATGACGCGGTCCTTGGGCAACCCCAATTCCGATTGGATGGTGCTGGCCACCCAAAGCTTGTCGATCATCCAGGTGATCATGGATTCGCGGAACACTTTCCAGGATTTCGGATAGGTTTGAAGAACCGACATCAGAATGCGGTCGAACTTGCGGAAGGGCTTTTCAAAAAAAACAACGTAATCGATATCCGCGGCGCGGATGCCCGCGGTATCGAGACAGAACTGAATGGCGTTCTTCGGAAAACCGAAATCGTGCTTGACGCGGGAGAAGCGTTCTTCCTCGGCAGCGGCAATAAGCTGGCCATCGCGGAGGAGCGCCGCGGCTGCATCGTGGTAGTAGCAAGAGATCCCGAGAATGTGCATTTAGCCTCTTCCGCGCAGGGACGGCTGCCGAATACGGGCCGCCCAGCCGTTTCCCTAGAATTTCAGCATGCAGGTCTGCAGAAGCCAAGTATGGCTTTCGGACGGCAACATATCCGTGGGTTTGGCACTCCGCCCTTGTTAAGGCTACCGCGAGAAATACCCGCGTTGGAACGAACGAGGTGATTTACCACTGCCGATACGCCCATGGCATGTCCGTTTTTTTGTCAGGATGTTCGTGCCATTGCTGTCGTGGCCTGCGAATCCTGAGAGGATCACCGAGTAGAGTGACAATCACCCCAAATGGAAGCAGAAAAATTGCGTAGATCAGAGTGAGCAGAACGCGTGCCTGAAAATCGCCGATCTTCCGGCCGACACGTTTCCACCCTTCCCAAATCCGGCGCAGCAAACTAGTTTGTGGCAAGAGTCACCTAGAATAGTGTGTAGATAAATGGCGCGATTGCGGAGCTTTGCGCCAAGATTAAAAGAGCGCCGGAGACAAAGAGGACAGCCATGATTGGCAGCATCCACCAGCGCTTGCCGGTCGCGAAGAACCAGAAGAGTTCCCCGACGGTACTCAGGCGCCTTTGGGCCATCCTCAGAAATCGCATTATGAGCCTCCGAGCGGTCAGCCGACAGATTACGAATTGCTGAGGATGGAGCAATTGAGGGGCCAAGGAGAAGAGGCGTAATTCATTATATATCAATGACATAGAACGGTTCTTGCTCCCTGAGGGCGGCTGCTGTTCTAGTACCGTGGCAGAATTAGGTAAACATTTTCCCGGCACTTTGAGCGGGTTTGCGTTGCATTCGCAATGGAAACTCAGTTCGCCCAGATCGCAGCCGGAAACCAGGGCAGCCTAGCCGAAACGTTGGGTCGAAGTTCATTTAACAACTAGAAAGGTACCGATGGCCAGCGCATCAATCCCCGCACAATAGAAGCTGCGGATGGCCTCCCGAGGATCGGATACCAAAGGTTCGCCGAAGAGATTGAAGGAGGTGTTGACCAGAACGGGAGCCGGGGAGCGTTCCCCGAATTTATGGAGCAGCTTCCAAAACTTGGGATTCGCCTCTCGTTCTACGGTGTGCACGCGCACTTCCCGCCCG
>Ga0210410_10003211_pt1 | contig 14536 bp, 15 predicted proteins | sample IncBWC4MmetaG_FD_161058 | JGI IMG/M metagenome (GOLD analysis project Ga0210410, IMG submission 161058) | Forest soil microbial communities from Barre Woods Harvard Forest LTER site, Petersham, Massachusetts, United States - Inc-BW-C-4-M | ecosystem: Environmental > Terrestrial > Soil >... | reverse complement strand
GACCGCCGAATACGCGCCGCAGACCCGCAGCCTGCGGCGGGCTAGCCCGGCCGATGCGCGCGCCGCCTATCGCGCGCACCAGCTCGAGCCGTTCGGCGCCGGCGTCCGGACCCGGCAGACCATCTAATTCGGCGATACGGCTAATTCAGCTCATCAGCGCGACGGCGCTTCGGGCTTAGGCGGGGCGCCTTCGCCGGGCTGCAGTCCCGGAGACGCCACCTCCGGCGACGGTCCCGCGGGCGCGGCTTCGGCGGGCACGACTTTCGGCTCGGGGCGATCCGGCACTGATTCGACGAGCGGGGCGGCTTCCGGGGCCGATGGCGCCGGTGTTGCCGCAGCCGGTGCATCGAATTGAGGCTCGGCAGCGTGGGCAGGCGCGGGCGCGGCTCGCCTTGAAGCGGCAGCCATTGCCGTCACCGGCCGGCGCCGCGTGCGCAATGCAATCCCCGACAGGAAATCCACCAGCGACAGCAGCGCCAGCAGGAAAAAAGTCGAGGTCGCAAACCGCGGCCACAGCAGAAATTCGGCGGCCGCGGCGCCGAACACGATCAGCGACAACAGGTGATCGGTGAGGAATTTCGCGCCGGGACGCGCGCCCTTGATGACCTCGAGCAGCAGCAGGACAATGCCGAGCGCCAGCAGAATGTCGCTCAGATCGACCTGCCATTCGGCGCCCGACATCAGCGTCAGCCGCATCAGCGGCTCGGCCAGCGTCACGCCGGGCATCAGGAAGACGACGATGTTGTAGATCGCGAGCGGAATCAGAAGCAGCGGGAAACCGACCATGGACATCGGCGGGGCCTTCTCGTTCAGGCAAGTGCGAACCATCGGCTCGCGGCAGGAAACCTGTTATCTCACTCGTTGACCGAATTCGGGCAGGCCCGCCCAGCGTATGGGTCCCGGCTCTGCGGAGCAATCGCCAGGAGAACGCTGCACCGCGTCCGGGACACGCCGAAATTCCAGGCCGGATGCGAACTCGTGTCCCGGACGCGGCGCGGCATGAAATGACGCGACGCAGAGCCCGGACCCATGACACATACCAAGCCTCGGCCTGCTTTCCTGCGATCAGGATTCCTTCTTGGCCTTCAGAACCTGGCGGCCCTTGTACATGCCGGTCTTCAGGTCGAGGTGGTGCGGACGGCGCAATTCGCCGGAATCCTTGTCCTCGGCATAGGTCGGCTTCTTCAGCGCGTCCGCAGAGCGGCGCATGCCACGCCGCGAGGGCGATGTTTTTCTTCTGGGAACGGCCATGTCGTGTCCTCTAGGGGTGTTGTCGGAGGCATCGTCCGAAAAACGGACGGCTGATGCGTTTTTGGCGCGAGCTGAGATGCCGATAAGGCCGCGCTTATAGAGGATGGACCGGCATAAGGCTAGGGTGATTTCCTGCGAAAGCAGCCGAAAATCGGCTCAAAAACCCCGATTTTCGTTCCAGCATCTTTGCATGCCGGGAGCTTGCGCGCGGGCCATGTAAGTCCCGGCCAGACGGCGCACGCCGGGGCCCGGATTGCGGGCGCTGCGCTTGACCGGATTGGGCAGGATCGACGCCAAAAGCGCCGCCTCGCGCGGCGAAAGCTGCGATGCCGGGTGGCCGAAGGCGAAGACGGAGCCGGCCTGCGCGCCGAACTGACCGGTGGGCCCGAGTTCGGCGATGTTGAGATAGATCTCGAGGATCCGCTGCTTCGGCAGCACCAGGTCGATCCACAGCGCCAGCGGAAACTCCAGCGCCTTGCGGACCACGCTGCGGCCCTGCCACAGGAACAGGTTTTTCGCCACCTGCTGGGTGATGGTCGAGCCGCCGCGCGTGACCTCGCCCTCCTCGGCGTCGTCGATCACCTCGCGCAGCGCGCCCCAGTCGATGCCGTGATGGCTGCAGAATTTCGCGTCTTCGGCCGAGACCACCGCGCGCGGCAGAGCGGGCGAGATCGCGCTGAAATCGATCCATTGCCGCGACACCGGCGCACCCGTCGCGTAGCGCCAGGCCATCAAGGTCGAGACCGGATGGCCGGCACGATAGAGCGGCACCACGAGATATGGCACGAGCAGCAGGGCCAGCACGATCAGCGGGAGATTCCGGGCAAGGCGCAAATTTGGCGCTTCTGGTTAAAGGCGACAGGGCGGATCGACGCCGGCGGACATGATAACTCCCTGATCATGCCTGCTTTTTCCATCGGTTTGAAGGCGCAATCAACGCCGGCCTGCGGAATTGACGAAGCCCGTGGCATCAACGATTGTCCCGCCCAACTCGATTGGGAGCAGCTTTTGATGACGACCGCGACGGCACGGGATTTTGCGAAACGACTGGACCAGACCGCTGAAGATACCGAGGCGCTGCTTGGAAAACTGTTGTCGGATGCGCTGTTGCCCGACGAGATCGCGCGGCCGAAACGGCTGATGGACGCGATGCGCTATTCGAGCCTTAACGGCGGCAAGCGATTGCGGCCGTTCCTGGTGGTCGAGAGCTCGGCCGTGTTCGGCGTGCCGCGCGAGGCGGCGCTGCTGGCAGGCGCTGCGCTGGAATGCATCCACTGCTATTCGCTTGTTCATGACGACCTGCCGGCGATGGACAACAGCGACCTGCGCCGCGGCCGGCCGACGCTGCACAAGAAGACCGACGATGCCACCGCGATTCTCGCCGGCGACGGGCTATTGACGCTCGCCTTCGACATCATCAGCCGCGATGAGATCCATAAAGACCCGACGGTGCGCCTGTTGCTGACCCGGGCGCTGGCACGCGCCTCGGGGATCGGCGGCATGGTCGGGGGCCAGATGCTCGACCTCGCCGGCGAGGGCCGGTTCGGCGACCGCGAGCCGGTCGACGTCGCGCGCCTGCAGCAGATGAAGACCGGGGCGCTGCTGCGTTACGGCTGCATCGCCGGCGCGATCCTCGGCCAATCCTCGGAAAAAGAATATCAGGCGCTCGACGATTACGGCCGCGCGCTCGGCGAGGCCTTCCAGATCGCCGACGATCTGCTCGACGTCGAAGGCGATGCCGCCGCGCTCGGCAAGCAGACCGGCCAGGATGCCGCGCTCGGCAAGACCACCTTCGTCACCCAGCTCGGCATCGCCGGCGCCAAGCAGCGCGTGCGTGACCTGTTGGCGCGCGCCGATTCCGCGCTGTCGATCTTCGGCGCCAGGGGCGAGGTGCTTCGGGCGGCGGCGCGATTCGTCGCCGAACGCAAGAATTAGCAAGAGAATTGCAAGAGAATTGCAAGAGAACTGAAGGGCGCCGATGACGGACAAGGAAGAAAACGATCCCTTTCTGATCCGTTTCCGGAAGATGTCAAAACCGGTCCGCGTAGTCTATGCGCGGCCGCGCATCTTCATTTCGATGGTGTTCGGCATCGTGGCGTTCCTGCTGCTGCCGGGCTCGTTGCGGCTGGTGACGCGGCTCCTGATTTCCTGGGACATCTTCGTCGCGCTGTATCTGGTTCTGGTCTACGCCATGATGTTGCGCAGCGGACTCAAGCGCATCCGGCGTAACTCGGTGCTGCAGGACGATGGCCGCTTTCTGATCCTGCTGGTGACCGGGCTCGGCGCCTTCGCCAGCCTCGCCGCGATCGTCTTCGAGCTCGGCGCCTCGCAGCGCAGCCCGCCGCACCTGATGCTGGCGACGCTCACGATCGTGCTGTCCTGGGCCGCGGTGCACACCGCCTTCGCGCTGCACTACGCCCATGATTATTATCGCGGCGCCAAACCCGGCGGCCTGCAGTTCCCCAGCGGCGACACCCACGAGCACGCCGACTACTGGGATTTCGTGTATTTCTCGTTCGTGATCGGCATGACCGCGCAGGTCTCCGACGTCGGCATCACCGACAAGACCATCCGCCGCACCGCCACCGTGCACGGCATCATCTCCTTTTTCTTCAACACCGCGCTATTGGCGCTGATGGTCAACATCGCGGCGAGCGCGATTTGAGCAATATCGGCAGCGTGAACCAAGCGTAGTCCGCCGCCGTACCTTCTGCCCCCGGTTATGCCCTTGACCAATCCGCCGCGCAAACGCCACCGGCTGATTGGCGTCCGCCGCGCCGGGCTGGCCTCATAAGGCAAGAGAAACGGCTCCAGCCCGGGGAAGCTGGAGCCGCACTTGGGATGTGCCGGGAGGGAGGAGTCCGGCACCATCCTGATATGTGCGATGGGCGGACGATTTCCACCTACATTATGGTTTAGGGAACAGCCTCAGTTGGTATGTAGCCGCCACCGTGCCGGCTCCCCTCGTTGGTCCGCTGCATGCCACGCATCTTTGCCAATCACGCTTTTTGCGTTCAAGATGGGCCCAAACAATAACAAGCGGAGGAAACCATGCGCGGCGTGGTATTTCATGGCGAACGCGATCTGGAATTGATGGCGTTCGAGGATCCCGCTCCCGATCCCCATGACGTGGTGATCGAGATGAAGGCCTCGGGCATGTGTGGCAGCGACCTGCATCAGTACCGGCGGCCGAAAGGCGGGGTGCAGGCCAGCGGCATTCCGATGCGGAGCGGCCCGGTGATTGCCGGACACGAGCCCTGCGGGGTGGTGGTCGCGGTCGGCGCCGCGGTCGAGCCTCAGGAGGCGCGGATCGGCCAGCGCGTCATGGTGCATCATTATCAGGGCTGCACCCAGTGCAACCATTGCCGCTCCGGATGGCAGCAACTCTGCCAGGAGGTGCCGGTCAAGGTCTACGGCAACAACGCCCATGGCGGGCATGCGCAATACCTGAAGGTGCCGGCCAACACGCTGGTGCCGCTGCCGGACGAGCTTTCGTTTTCGGCCGGTGCGGCGATCGCCTGCGGCTCCGGCACCGCCTTCAGCGCGCTGCGCCGCATGAACCTTTCCGGCAACGACACGATCGCCATTTTCGGCCAGGGCCCGGTGGGCCTTGCGGCCACGCAATACGCCAAGGCGATGGGCGCAAAAGTGATCGCGCTCGACATCAGCCCGCAGCGGCTGCAGCGATCAAAAGCGTTCGGCGCCGATCATGTGGTCGATCCCGGCTCCAACGATCCGGTGGCCGCGATCAAGGACCTCACCCATGGCCGTTATGCCGACCTGACGCTCGACACTTCCAGCAACCCCGACGCGCGGCTGAACGCGATCCGCTCCACCAAGGTCTGGGGCACCATGTGCTTCGTCGGCGAAGGCGGCGACGTGCATATCGAGGTCTCGCCGCATCTGTTGCGCCGGCAATTGACGCTGGTGGCGTCATGGACGTTTTCAAATATCATCCAGGCCGATTGCGCGCGGTTCTCGGTCGAGCGCGGCGTCGACGTCGACGCGCTGTTTACCCATCGCTGGACCCTCGACCAGGCCGGAGAAGCCTATAAACTGTTCGATAAGCAGGTCGACGGCAAGGGCGTGTTTCTGATGTGACGACGCCAGTCGTCATTCCGGGGCGCGAGTGAAACGAGCGAACCCGGAATCTCGCGCAACAATCTCTGGATTCCGGGTTCGCGCTCCGCGCGCCCCGGAATGACGAACAAACAGGAGTACCAACCCAATGAGTCTCAACCGTTCCACCGTCGAAGCCGTGGTCCAGCATTATTTCGACGCGCTCTACGAGGGTGATGCCGACAAGCTGGGCGAGATTTTCCATCCCTCCGCCGATTTGCGCTGGGTGGAAAAGGGCGATTTGAAAGTCCTCACCGTGCCGGACTGGATGGGCTGGGTCCGGAAGCGGGCTTCCGCCAAGGCCGAAGGCAAGCCGCGCGAGGATTTCATCGTCACCATCGACCGCTCCGACGAATCCACCGCCTTCATCAAGGTGCGCTGCCAGCTGCCGCCGCGCTATTTCACCGACTATCTGGTGGCGATGAAACTGAAGGACGGCTGGCAGATCGTCTCGAAGTCCTATCGTTATGATTTGCGGGAGTAGAAAACGGCCGGCGCGAGCGACTCACCTCGCCCCGCCTGCGGGGAGAGGTCGAAATTCGCGATAGCGAATTTCGGGTGAGGGGGACTCTCCGCGAGTCGCGCTGGTCGAGAGAGCCCCTGACCCCAACCCTCTCCCCGCGAAGAGCGGGGAGAGGGAGACGTGATCGATCCCCGGGATTGACGGCGCTGGCGGTCCGGGCAAATTGACCCGGAACGGGAATTCGACGCCGTGGAAGCCAAGTTCCAGATCTTCCTGATCCTGCTCGCGGTGCTGGCAGGCGCAGCGCTAGTGGCGCGGCGGACCCAAATCGCGCCCGCCATCCTCTTGCTGCTGGCGGGCGTCGCACTGGCCTACGTGCCTGGCATGCCGGCAGTGGAACTGCCGCCGGACGTGGTGCTGCTCGTGGTGTTGCCGCCGCTGATCTATTCGGCCAGCGTCGCCATGAGCTGGCGCGAGTTCCGATACAATCTGCGCCCCATCATCCTGCTGGCGGTCGGCTGCGTGCTCTTCACGGCGTTCGCGGTCGCCGCGGCGACCCATTATTTGATCGGTCTGCCCTGGAGCATCGGCTTCCTGCTCGGCGCCATCGTCGCGCCGCCGGACGTGGTGGCGCCGCTCGCAATCGCCCGCAGGCTCGGCCTGCCGCGCCGCATTTGCGTCGTGCTCGAAGGCGAAGGACTGGCGAACGACGCCACCGCGCTGATCCTCTATCGGTTTGCGGTGGCGGCGATTTTCACCGGGGCGTTTTCGCTGCCGATCGCGACGAGCGAGTTCGCCGCCATCGTCGCCGGCGAGATCGTGTTCGGTGCCGCGGTGGGCTGGCTCTCCCTGCGGGCGCGTCATTTCGCGCGCGATCCGCAGATCGAGATCACGCTGTCGCTGATCACGCCCTATGTCGCCTATTGGGTGCCCGCGCATTTCGGCGGCTCCGGCGTGATCGCCACCGTCGCCTGCGGGCTCTATATGAGCTGGAACGGACCGCTCTGGATCTCGGCGGCGACGCGGCTGCAGGGCATCTTCTTCTGGGACCTTGTGATCTTTCTGATCGAGGGCATGCTGTTCCTGTTGACCGGGTTCCAGATGCGGGCGCTGCTGGAGAGATCGAAGGCCTTTCCGCTGCACGATATCCTGGTCGCGACCGCGCTCGTCACCGTCATGATCGTGGTCGCGCGATTCGCCTGGGTGTTTCCCGCGACCTACCTGCCGCGGCTGATCAGGCGTGTGCGCGAGCGCGATCCGTCGCCGCCCTGGCAATGGGCTTTCGTGCTGGCCTTCACCGGCGTGCGCGGCGCGGTGTCGCTGGCGGCAGCGCTGGCGATCCCGTTCGCGCTTCCTGACGGCGAGAGCTTTCCCTACCGCGACCTGATCCTGTTCGTCACCTTCGGCGTCATTTTCATCACGCTGGTCGGCTTCGGACTTGGATTGTCGCCGGTGGTGCGCTGGCTCGGCGTGGCGCAGGCCGGCCGCGCCGAACATCTGGCGCAGCATGAATCAGAAATCCTTGCACGCCGTGAGGCGCTGGACGCGGCGCTCAAGTCGCTTGAAACCATCACCGACAGCCGCGAATTGTCGGAAGAGGTGATCAATTTGCTGCGCGCCCGGCATGAGACCCGCGCCAGCCAGCTGCCGGCATCGCTCGATCCCGACGCGCGCGAGATCTCGGTGACCGGAGCGCGCCTGACGCGGGAATTGATCTCGGCGGAACGCAAATTCATCCACGCCCTCGAGCGCGATGGCAGGATCACCGACGAGATCAGGCGGCGGATCGAACGCGATCTCGATCTGGAGGAGGCGAGCCTGGCCAACCGCGAATATCGCAAGGGGCCGTTGTAGATTAATGTTGTCATTCCGGGATGGTCCGAAGGACCAGGCCTCAGATGTGCAATTGCACATCGGGGAATCTCGAGATTTCGGGTTCGATGCTTCGCATCGCCCCGGAATGACGGAGGAGGGAGAGAGTGCCCCTACTCCGCCGCCGCTGTCCGCGGCCGCCCGACAAACCCGGCCACGTCGCCAAAACGTTCGACCATTACCGTGGGCAGGTCCTTGTCCCGGTGGGTGACGCAGGCGCCGGAGCGCACGGTGTAGCGGTCCTGGTGCGCCAGCTGCGGCGGCGCGTGGCCCTGCTGCAGCGCGCGGGCGGCTTCCATCATCAGTTTGCGGAAATGCAGGATCCCGAGATCCGTCGGGCCGAGATGTTCGCGGGTGCGGTCGGCGATCGGGCCCTGGCTGTCCTGCACCGCGGCGTCCTGTTCGGAGACACCCTTGATGCCGGTGTAGCTGCTGGTCTTCTGCAGCTTGCGGTCGATCAGGTAGTCGTTTTTCCTGTTGCGTAGCGGGATGTAGTTCTCGTCGACCACCGACATCACGCCGTTGCCGCGGGCGTAACCATCGCGCTCGGCCTGCGTCAGCGGACGCTCCGGATTCCATGCATAGGTATAAATCCAGCAATTGGTGTCGGTGACCGGCACAAAACTCTGGCCGAAGATATTTTCACCCGGCATCGAACTCGGCGCGTAGGCATGAATCGGCATCAGGAACTGGGCGATGCGCCAGTAGATGTTGTCGGTGCCGGTGAGCCGCCCGCCGGCGACCGTCAGCCCTGCGTCATGCGGATTGATCTTGATCACCGGGCGCGGGTCTTCGGCGATCCATCGCATATGGTCGGTCGCGACCCGCGTCAGCGGATTGACGAAGTGCTTCTTGATATCGAGGATTTCGTTCTCTTCCTTCTCGAAGGAAAGATGCGCGAAGGTGAAATGCGCGGTGTCGATGGAGCCTTCCATCGCCTGCACCCAGTTGCAGTCCTGCCATTTCTTGGTGACGTAGCGGTGCGAGGCCGGCACCAGCGCCATTTCCAGCGCCGGCAGATCAGGGATTTCCCCTGATGGCCCCATATAGGCCCAGATCATCTCGCCCCATTCGCGCACCGGATAGGATTTGATCCGGATCAGGTCCTTTGCATTCAGATCCGGATAGGAGGTCGGCATGTCGACGCAGCGGCCGTCGGTGTCGAATTTCCAGCCGTGATAGACGCAGCGGATGCCGCATTCCTCGTTGCGGCCGAGCCAGAGATTGGCGCCGCGATGCGGGCAATATTGGTCGATGACGCCGACCACGCCGCGCGAATCGCGGAACGCCAGCAGCTCCTCTCCCATCACGACGATCTTCTTCGGCGGCCCGTCGGCTTCCGGCAATTCCGCCGACAACAGCACCGGCAGCCAGAACCGGCGCAGCAATTCGCCCATGCCGGTGCCGGCACCGCTTTCGGTCAGGAATTTGTTGTCCTCTGCACGGAGCATGGGGTGTCCCCCCGGGAGTTGTTTGTTGCTTTGGCAGAGCTTGGCGCAGGTCGGGCGGAGCGTCAACGCGGGTCTTGCCCCGGAATCAACAGATCAGGCATTCACTTGCAGGCGAAATAGACCGTGGTCGTCACCAGGCTCGGCGTGTTCCGCTTGCGGTCTTTTTCATCGCGATAGTCGGTCTGGCTGAGGCCGGTCACGACCGCGACCTTCCTGCCGTCGATGGTCTCGACATGCCAGATTTCCTTTGCCTTCCAGCGCGAGCCCTCGCCGCTGCAGGCAAGATCGGCTTCGGCGTTGACCTGGCTCTTGTCGCTGGGATTGGCGGTGGGCAGCCGCTTGACCGACACCAGCGTGCACCGCGTTTCATAGTAACTGACGGTGCCGGCATCGACGCTCATGACGCGCGCGATCGGCACGTTGTTCGTTTCTTCCTTTATGTCCGCCTTGCGGCACGCGTTGTTGGCGGCTTCGGTGGCGACCCAGAAGCCGGTGAATTCGGATGGCAGGTTGGCAGCATGCGCCGCAAGGGGAAGCGCGGCAGCGAGCGCCGCGGCACATACGACAAACGCAATCCTCACACCGGCCGCTCGCCCTTCACCGTCACGCGCGTGCCGGCGCGGGTGTGTGGCCAGTAGTCCCACAACGCGCGGTGCTGGGCGCAGCGGTTGTCCCAGAACGCGATGGCGTTTTCGCTCCAGCGGAAGCGGCACTGGAACAGTGGATTTTCCATGTGCCGGTAGAGATATCTCAGGATTGCGCTGCTCTCGTCGCTCGGTATGCCGATGATGTGGCGGGTAAAGCCGCCGTTGACGTAGAGCGCCTTCTTGCCGGTGACCGGATGGGTGCGCACCACCGGATGCTCGGCATGCGGATAGGACGGCCGGTCGGCGACGCCGTAATTGGCGTAGAGCCCGCGATAGATCGGCTCCCCGTCATGCAGCGCGGTGAGCCCGTCGAGATAGGTCTTCATCCGCTCCGACAGCGATTCATAGGCGGCATACATGTTGGCGAACAGCGTGTCGCCGCCGCTCGGCGGGCACTGCTTGATGTGGAGGATGGAGCCCATCGGTGGCTCGACGTCGCAGGACACATCGGTATGCCAGCCCTCGCCGTTGACGCGCGGCGAATCCTTGTCGGCATAGATCTTCATCAGCGCCGGATCGTCGCCCTCATGGGGCGCGGCCGGGTGAATGTGCAGATCGCCGAACTTGCGGCCGAAGGCGAGATGCTGCTCCGGGGTGATGTGCTGATCGCGGAAGAAGATCACGAGGTTTTCGGCGAGCGCGCGATGGATCTCGTCGATCTGGCGGTTCGAGCGCGATTCGTCCGAGACCAGTTTGCCGATATCGACGCCGGATATTTCCGCACCGATGATCGGGGTGAGCTTTTCGACGCCGATGGTCTCAAAAGGCTCGGTGCTGTCGGCGGTGTGCCGATAGCGGGGGCCCTGCTTGCTGGACAGCGAGCTCATGACGTTTCTCCCGGCTTGTTTGGGGCATCGTAGCAACGTAGGGCGGGTCAGCGAAAGCGTAACCCGCCTCTGGCGCAAAAAACAAGGCGGATTACACGGAGTTTATCATCGGGCGCGCGTTCGCGCGACCGATTGGCTAATCGGCCCGGTTCCCAATTATTTGCCGGTGTGCGGCCAGTCCCGAACAGAATTGCGGATAGTGAGAGCGCCGAGGGCCCTGCGCCGGCTCACGGCTTGACGTAGGTCCAGCCGTGCTCCTCGAGCTCCATGACATGGACGACACCCGACTTGACCACTTGCGCCTGCGGAATGATCGGAATGTCCTTGTTCTCGGCCTTGTGCATGTTCTCCTGGGTATTGCCGCAGGCCTTGAACGAAACCTCCGGCGTGCTCAACGCCATCGCCTCGATCCGGGCCTTTACCGGCGAGGTGTCGTCGCGCAGCATGTGCAGGCCGGGCCCGAACGTGACCACCTCGATCTCCACCTTCTCGCCGAGATCCTTGTAGTATTGCGTGACGTTCGTTGCGTTGTTGAGCGCGAGATTCATCGCCGCGGGATCGTTGCTATTCACCTGCAGCACCAGGCTATGCGGCTTTTTCTCCGCAGAGGGCTGCGCCACGGGCGCCAAAGCGATTTGCTTGCGCATCGGCACAGTGGCGGACGACGTTGCAGGCCTGGTGGCCGCGTTCGCCTTCAGCGCGGCGGCATGGGACGTCGGCGTCCGTGCCAGCGGTCGCACACGTTCCTGCGCCGCAGACAACGACGTGGTGACCAGAAGCGTGATGGCGCCCATCGCCGCTATCCCCGCAATATGCAAAAATTTGGTCATGATCAGCCTCCTATCGAGGAAAGTCTTCCGCTCGTTATCAGTTGTTGGGCTTTGCTACGGCATGTGGCCATTTGCACGCCGCCTCTATCTTCCTGCGTACTTTCTCCAGCCCCGTCAGAGAGAACATTCCTTCCCTGGCGGCTCCCACGCGGGGCAGGAGCTGGATGTCGAGCTCTCCCTCGCCCGGAAGCGACCGCAACAACCCGACCGCATCGCCCCCGAACGCGACGCCGTCACCGAATGCCGGCGCAATGCCTGCGCGTTGCACCGGCGGGCCGCCGTTCACGCGGTAGGAAATGACATAACCGTCGCCGCGGCCAGGCATCGCAGGCCCCGCAACCGCCAGTTCGGTGCGTCCACCGCGGCACCGGATCGACAGCTGTATCGCGGAACCGCCTGCACCCTCGCGCGATGACGTTGTGGCAGTTGCAATCGGCGTGTAATCCAGGGGCGACGTCGTCTGGCTGACAATCCAGCCGTCCTCCGTCGGCGCCGAAACCGCCGCAGGCGCGACAGCATGGGACAGCCTATCGAGGCATTCCAGCCGGTCCGCGCGCTCCATCGCGGAGCAGGCACGAAGCTGCTCCATCGGATCGTTCGGTCCCTGCGCCAGCACAATCCCGCTTGCGATCGCGAGTGCAATCGGGACCGGAAGGACAGTCTCTATCATTGCGATCATTGCGATGCCTGGGTTGCGCGGGCGTGGTTATCGAGCCATGCCTGCGCCGCAGGGAAGCGCGCAAGCCCGGGAACGGTCGCGGCGAGATTGATCGATTTCCATTTCGGATCAAAACCGGGCGCCTGCAGCCTGTCGATCCGTGAGAACAGATGGTCGACAAAGCGCGCGACGCGATCAAACCGGTTCGAGTTGATCGGCCAGTTGAAGGCGACCAGCGCCGTCGGCACGGAGATCGTCGCCACGCGTTCGCCCTGCCTGATCAGGTTGGGATAATCGGTCGCATCCAGAGCCGCGGGAAGATAGTAGTCCTCCAGCTTGCTTCCATATGGGACCGGCAGAAACTTGAAGCCCGGCTCCCAGCGCCCGCGCAAGAAGGCATCGACCGGCTTCGACGTAATGAACACGACCGCCGCGATCTCGCCTTTGCGCATCTGCTCCAGCGCGACCTGATGCGGGATGAACGTCTTCTCGACATCGAGACCGAGACGACTGAAGATAAGCGGCCCCGAATAGGCTGCGGCGGTGCCCAGGGTGTTGAAGTTCACCTTCTTGCCAACGAGGTCGTTCAGGCTGGCAATCTCCGGCCGGACGAAGACATGCAGTTCGGACGGGAACAGGTTGAGCACGTAAGCAAGCTTGTGCTGGATATCCGGGACCTGGTTCCTGTACTCGTCGAGCGAGTCGGAATTGATGATCGCCGTGTCGATGCCGCGCAGATAGAGCAGCGAATTGACGTTTTCCGTGGGTCCCCGCGTCACGACCGGCAGAACATGCAGGTTGTCGCCGTCATCGACCACACGGGCCATCTCTGCGGCAAGGCGAATCGGCGCGCCCTCGATGAGACCTCCGGCCAGACCGACCGTCCAGGCGTTGATCGTCGCTTTCGGCGTTGGCGGCGTTGGCGGCGGCACATGCCGCACCGACCGCGTGGCGTGTATCGGGGCATTTTTCGTCTGTGCATCCACCGGGGAGGCCTGAACGGCCAAGAGAACAACCAGGAGCGGAGCCAATGCGACGAGCAAAAGCAACGGATGAGTTCCAAGACATCTGTTCATCGATCAGATCCTTCTGTGCTACCGACGCAGCGCGTCGAACCGCAGTTTCGCCTCCTTGATTCCGCCGGCTTCGGCCTTCGCATAGAGAGCGCGTGCCTTCGTCGCATCGCCGCGCGTCCCATACGTTCCCCACCGGGGCAGAATCAGCGGGTCGTAGGTTTCCGCGAGCATAAAACTCGCCTGAGCACTGCCGGTCTCGGCGGCGCGCTCGAGCACGGTCCGCGCCGAGCCGATATCGCCCTGCCCAAGCAACACGCTCGCGCGGGCCACCAACCTTGCCATCTCCGGGGCATCCTCCGAATTCCCCGGAGAATCTCCGCGCAGGTTCGCGACGGCCACCTTTGCTGGCGCGACCGGCTCTGCCACGTCCGTCTTGACCTGCTGGGCCTGCGCAGTCTGACCGACGACAGGCATCTGCTTCGTGCTCCGCGCGAGGGCGAGATCCCGCTCCAGCCGCGCGACCCGGCCGCGCTCCTGCTGCAACGACGTGCGCAGTTCCGCAGCGCCTTGCTCCGCGACATGCTTGAGCCGGGTTGCCTCGTCACCCGCCTTGGCCGCCAGCGCGGTCTGCGTCTCGGCCTCGCGCCGCGCCGCGGCGAGATCCTGCTCCAGCCGCACCGCCCGCTCGCGTTCCTTTTGCAGAGATTTTTGCAGTTCCGCCGCGCCGCTTTCTCGTCCCTGCTTCAGCTCGGTCGCCTCAGTGCGCGCCTTGGCCGCCAGTGCGGTCTGCGTCTCAAGCTCGCGCCGCACGGCCCCGAGATCCTCCTGCAGCCGTTCGCGCTCCTTTTTCAGCTTCCCCGCATCGTTGTCCGCCGTCTGCTTCAACCGTGCGGCTTCATCATTTGCCTTGGCCGCGAGCGCGGTCTGCGTCTCGGCTTCACGCCGCGCGGCGGCGAGATCCTGCTCGAGCCGCACAGCCCGCTCGTGTTCCTGTTGCAGAGATTTTTGCAGTTCCGCCGCGCCGCTTTCTCGTCCCTGCTTCAGCTCGGTCGCCTCAGTGCGCGCCTTGGCCGCCAGCGCGGTCTGCGTCTCGGCCTCGCGCCGCGCCGCGGCGAGATCCTGCTCGAGCCGCACAGCCCGCTCGCGTTCCTGTTGCAGAGATTTTTGCAGTTCCGCCGCGCCGCTTTCTCGTCCCTGCTTCAGCTCGGTCGCCTCAGTGCGCGCCTTCGCCGCCAGTGCGGTCTGCGTCTCGACCTCGCGCCGTGCGGCGCCGAGATCCTCCTGCAGCCGTTCGCCGCGCTCGCGCTCCTTTTTCAGCTTCCCCGCATCGTTGTCCGCCGTCTGCTTCAACCGTGCGGCTTCATCATTTGCCTTGGCCGCGAGCGCGGTCTGCATCTCGGCC
>Ga0210410_10003210_pt1 | contig 14536 bp, 11 predicted proteins | sample IncBWC4MmetaG_FD_161058 | JGI IMG/M metagenome (GOLD analysis project Ga0210410, IMG submission 161058) | Forest soil microbial communities from Barre Woods Harvard Forest LTER site, Petersham, Massachusetts, United States - Inc-BW-C-4-M | ecosystem: Environmental > Terrestrial > Soil >... | reverse complement strand
GCTTCGTACATCGAAGAACGATCAATCTCTTCGCGCAATGCCAGGTTTTCATTGCGCACCCTCTGTTCGGCCTGCTTGCGATCCTCAATGTCCGTCCCCGTCACATACCAGCGAATAACGCTTCCATTGTCGTCGCGCAAGGGGTTGTAGAGGATGAGAAACCAGCGATATTTGCCATCTTTACCCAACGCCCGCTGCTCATTCTCAAATGGCAAACCGCGCGATAACGCGTCACGGCGCTCGTCCTGCACGCGTGCCACATCCTCAGGATGAAAGATTCTGGTGCGAAGGTTTGGCGCGATCGCCTCTTCGAGACGCAGGCCCGTGTAATTAAGCAACCACTGATTGGCGTAAAGAATGGTCCCTTCCCGGTCTAAGATGACAATCCCCTGACGTATAGCATCCACAATTTGTCTGAGTTGAGCTTCGGATTTCTGGACGTTTTCGAATGCCAGCGTCAGGGCCGACCGCGATCGATCGCGCTCGATCGCGATTCCGGCAATCCGACTAGCGTAATCGATTAACTGAATGTCGTGCGTCTCCGGATGCCGAACTTCGCGATAGTACATACAAAACGTGCCTAGCACTTTGCCATCGTGCGACATGATGGGGGTTGACCAAGCGGCCCGCAGCCCACTCGGCAGAACAACACTTTTGAAGTTGGTCCAATTCGGATGAGAAAGGATGTCGGACACAAAGACTGGCTGCCTGAGGTAAGCGGCTGCGCCGCACGATCCGACGTTAGGACCGATGCATGTTCCCTCGGTCGCTGCTTGGTACGCTTGCGGCAGGTTTGGGGCGACGCCATATCGCAGGTGCAAGCCGTCTTCGTCTAATAGGAAAATCGAGCACAACATTCCCTCACTGTGGGCTTCGATTAGACGGGTGATACTTGTCAGAACTTCCTTCAGAGATGCGCCGATGAGCATCATCTTCAGCGCATCCAGCACCGCCTCGCTGGGCAGGGTTTGCGCGGGGGATGGGGATCTTGAGAGCGCTTGTAAGTTAGGTAACGTCTTGACGTTTGCCATAAACTGGCCGCTACCAGGCGATGCCCGCAGCATCGCACAAACAGGGCATTTATATCACGAAGGGAAGGCGCACAGCTCGAAACTCGCACAGCAATGGCACGTCGTGGTTCGCGACTTGTACTGTGCTAGTGCCTTTCACTTGCCTGTGACTCGTGTGCGTCCCCGTCTCCTGATCGGATGACAGCAGAGATAGTTCGGTCGCATCAGGTCGCAAAGTATTTGTGACAAGCAACATCGGGCAGCGCAAAATTCTCGAGGGGGTAGCCGGAAGCTCGTTTAGCTGGCAAACTGGCTGCCGAATGCATGCTGCTAAAGCGGAGTGGGATTACCGTCCTTCGGCCTTCTGGCCGCGAAGCGCCATACATGTGGAAGCCGCTTTCGCGATCAATCGGTTCTCCTCGTCGGTGATGGTGCACTCGACGTAGCCGATCGTTTGGCCCCGCCGCACGACGGTTCCGTCCGCCTTGAGTTGCGCCCGCCACACCGGGCGAAAGAAGTTGATTTTCAGTTCTACCGTAGTAAAGGATTCGTCTGGGGCGAGAGTACTTGCGAATGCGATGCCCATCGCGGCATCAGCAATATCGCAGAGAACACCGCCGTGCAGTGTTCCCATGGGATTTGCATGCTGTGGTCCGGCTGCCAAGACGACCGTCGCACGACCGTCAGCGATCTCTTTCACCTCGAATCCGATCAGTCGCGCGATGGGAACGTCGTTCGTCTTTGCTCGTTCCCTGAAGTCCGCCTGCGAGGGAATTTCTTGTGTACTCATGACTTGGAGGCTCCGGCCTTCGCTTTCCGCGCACGAACTTTGGTTTCGAGATATTCCTCCAGATGACGGACGGCAAGGTCACGAGGCTCGTCCTTCTTCTGCAAACGGCTCACCATTATGCTGCCTTCCAGCGTGGTTGCAATCAAGGTGGCCAATTTCGCCGAATCGACATCGGCACGCACCTCACCTCGTCGTTGCCCCTCCTCGGCTACTAATCGCAAACGATCAAGGAGGGAATTGAGAGCATGGCGGGCTTTGGCTCGCAACTGGAGATTGCCATCGTCGGAATCGATTGCCGTGTTCAGCAGCGGGCAGCCTCCCGGCACCAGCCCGGTGCGCCGGTCGCGAAAGTTTCGCACGATTTGTTTGAGACGATCAACGGTATTCGGGATCTTCTCTGTTCCTTGGAAGCGCGCATCCATGGCAACTTTCCAAGCGTGGTCGAAGGCATCTCCCGCAAGCTCTTCTTTGCTCCCAAAGTGACGGTAGATACCTCCTTTCTCTAGCCCCGTCGCTCGCATGAGATCGGAGAGGGCGGCGCCGTCGTATCCTTTTTGATTGAAGATTGGCGCTGCCTTACGAATGATCTCTTGCCGAGTCTGCTCGCCTTTGCGCACGTTCTGCTCCTAGCAATGTTAACTCCGCGATAATACGGTCGCTGACCGCACGATTCAAGTAGTTGGATGAGACCGACCGGTCCCAGGTCGCATTCGATATGCGGCCAGCGAGCGAAATTAGCCATTTTGGACCGCCCGCTCCCGGCTCCGCTAACACATCTTGGTATTCACGACGATTTTGGAAAACCTGTAGGAGGCTCAAGCAGATTGGAACTAAGGTCACCCTCGCTCAGTGGCTCACCGCTCTGCTGGTGCTCGTAATGGTGCTCCAGCACTACACGCGAGTCGTTCCATTTCCGGAATGTGCGCCAGTTCACAGTGCGGACCTTGCCTGTCGTCCCGACCAACTCCAGTGTCCACGCAGAATGGGTCTCGTCGACGACATCTCCGGGAATCGGTGTTTGTCGAACGTATATTGACACACCACCGACCTCGGCCATTGCATGAAGCGGAACCAGAAAGCCGAAAACAACTAAGCGCACGCCCGCCTTTCCACGGATCGGCTCTTTTGTGGTATCGCTGCTTCCCTCGATATCGTCGGCATAAAACTCGTCGAAGATCTCCAAATATTCCTCGTAGCTTCGGCTGATCTCAGCATGGACGATGGCAGCGTTTAGGGCACGCTCCGCAGTCCGAGATTGTGTGTACGGATCGGGATGAAACCGATCGGCTGAGATGAAAACATGTTGATTGCTCATTGATCTAGGCCTCGCTCTTGCTTTCTCCCCTATTGGGCGGCCGGCAATTAACACCGCGAACGTCAGCGATCCCGGCAAATAAGGGGCGCTGACCAAAGCTGAGTGTCAAGGCCCAGCACAGGCTTACTGTTGGGGCGTCGACTCTCCTCATTCACCTACCTGAAACCTTCGATGACAGAAGGGACCGGTCGGTCGCATAAAAGTGTCGTTACGCGTCCGTCTCAGAATAACTGTCACGGTTTCCCAGTGTCGGCAACAGCGACGAAGGAGCGAAGGAGTCGTAGTTCCATCCCCCTACCATGCTTGCGAAGCATTGCTACTAGCGTCAACAAAGTATGCTTCAACCGCGCTACCACGAGCGAGCGTGGCCATCTAACAGGGTGGTTGTGAGCGATCGGGAGCAACGTGGCGTAAGTATGGCCATGCTTGGTCTGCATGGTCGGGCTATGGAGTCCGAGTTTACTGCACATTTCGTCGTTGGGCGTGTTTATGGGATCGAACGGTTGCGTCCTTCATTCTCGGCGCCGGTATGAGAGGAATGCGACCGAGCGGTCTCATCACGCATCGAAGTGAATTGGAGCGAAACGAGTGATCCGTTTACGTCGGATCGTTTCGATAAAAGCCGTCGCCAATCAGAGGTAAGTCCATGTGGATAGTCAGACTAGCTCTTAATCGCCCTTATACCTTCGTTGTTCTGGCGATTCTCATTCTCTTGCTGAGTCCAGCTGTCATTCTTCGCACGCCCACTGACATCTTTCCGAATATCGATATTCCGGTTATTTCTGTTGCTTGGACCTACACGGGACTGAATCCTGAGGATCTCGAAACCCGACTGACCACGCCTTTCGAGAAGGGCCTCACAACCCTGGTGGACAACATCGAGCATATCGAATCGACGACGTACAACGGCACTGCAGTCGTAAAGATCTATCTTCAACCCGGCGCCAGCGTGGACCGCGCGAACTCGCAGGTGGTAGCACTTTCTGGCTTCATCCTGCGGCTTCTTCCTCCGGCCACGCAACCGCCTGAGATCATCAGCTTCAGCGCTTCTAGTGTCCCCGTCCTTCAGATAGGTGTCTCCGGACCCGGAATGTCGGAACAGCAGCTTAACGATCTCTCGCTCAACTTCTTGCGCACGCAGCTCATTACCGTGCCAGGCGCCGTCATTCCCTTACCGTACGGCGGTAAGCCGCGGCAGGTCATGATCAACATGGATCAAAACCTGATGCAAGCCAAAAACGTCTCGCCCAGCGACGTTTTGAATTCGGTGAATGCGCAAAACCTTATCTTGCCGTCCGGCACGGCAAAGATCGCCGAAAGCGAGTTGGACGTTCGCGTGAACGTCACACCGCGCACGGTCGTCGAGTTGGGTGATCTTCCCATCAAGCAGGTCGGAGCCAAAACGATCTACCTGAGGGACGTAGCTCGGGTAAGCGACGGGTTTGGTCTTCAAACCAATGTGGTACGACAAGATGGCCATCGAGGCGTGTTGGTCAGCGTGCTCAAGGCCGGGACCGCATCGACTCTGGATGTCGTGGCCGGAATTCGAAAGGTTTTGCCCCGCGCCTCTATGACCTTGCCGCCGCAGTTGAAAATTACTCCCCTCGCCGACCAGTCCCTGTTTGTACGGAGCGCGATCGACGGCGTGGTTCGCGAAGCCGTGATTGCCGCGGCGCTTACAGGCATCATGATTCTTCTCTTCATTGGCAGTTGGCGAAGCACGCTCATCATCGCCATCTCCATCCCGTTGTCGATCCTGAGTTCGATTCTGGTGCTCAGTTTCCTGCACGAGACCATCAACATCATGACCCTGGGCGGGTTGGCCTTGGCAGTTGGGATTCTGGTGGACGACGCTACGGTTGAGATCGAAAACATCAACCGCATCCTCGAAGAAGGTCACGAGACCGAGATTCGGCAGGCCATCCTGGATGGCGCCCAGCAGATCGCCGTTCCCGCGCTGGTCTCGACACTGTGCATCTGCATCGTCTTCATGCCGTTGTTTCTGCTCGGCGGAGTAGCCAGATATTTGTTCGTTCCGCTGGCGGAGGCGGTGGTTTTTGCGATGCTCGCTTCCTACATTCTTTCGAGAACGCTCGTGCCGACGCTGGTGATGTACATGCTCAAACTCAATGAGGGCCGCGGGGAGTCGCAGAATCTGTTCGTGCGCTTTCAGAGGAAATTCGAGAAAGGCTTTGAACGGCTTCGCAACTCTTATCGAGCTGTCCTGACGCGATGTGTCGAAGCCCGGCGGGTCTTCATTCCAGCGTTTCTCGGGATTTGTCTTTGTGCTTTTCTCTTGGTGCCTTGGCTGGGCCAGGATTTTTTCCCCCAGTCTGATGCCGGTCAATTCATCCTCCACATTCGTGCGAAGACAGGCTCCCGCATAGAGGAGACTGCGCGCCTATCGGACCTGGTCGAAGACGCGATCCGCGAGAAAGTTCCGCCGGCAGAGCTGGACAGCATTCTCGACAACATCGGACTGCCCTACAGCCCTTTGAATACGATGCATTCGACGTCGGGTGTTATCGGCGCGAACGATGTCGATGTGCTGGTGTCGCTCCGCAAGAATCACAGGGCCACGGCCGACTACGTCCGCGAGCTGCGCGAAGAGCTGCCGCGGGAGTTTCCCGGTGTGAGTTTCTACTTTCTTCCCGCAGACATCGTGACCCAGATCCTAAACTTCGGTCTGCCTGCGCCCATTGATGTGCAAATCGAAGGCGCGAATGTGCAGGCCAGCCACGAAATCGCTGACAGGATCCTGACCGAATTGCACCAGGTGTCGGGTCTTACGGATTTGCATATCCAGCAACCACTCGACTATCCGACCCTCGAAATAAACGTGGACCGAACCAAGGCAGCGCAGGCGGGCTACACGGAGCGGGAAGTGGCCTCGAGCGTTCTGAATTCGCTTAGCGGGAGCTTTCAGATTACCCCGATGTTCTTTGTCAACTGGAACAATGGCGTGAGTTACAACCTGGTCGCGCAGACACCGCAGTATCGTCTCCAAACGGTCAAGGATGTCGAGAACATTCCTATCGCGGGCGGCAGTAAAGCCAATCCCGAGATTCTGGCGGACGTGGCCTCGATGCAGCGCTCACGCGAAATGGCCATCGTCTCGCATTACAACATCCGTCGCGTGGTCGATATTTACGGGGCGGTTCAGGACCGCGATCTGGGAGCGGTGAGCCGGGACGTGCAACGAATCGTCGATGCCGAGCGTAAATCATTGCCACGGGGAACGTTCATTACGATTCGCGGTCAGGTGGAAACCATGCGCAGTTCGTATCTTGGTCTAATCATCGGATTAGGTTTCGCCATCGTACTCGTCTACATGCTGATCGTCGTGAATTTCCAGTCGTGGCTTGACCCCTTCATCATTATTACCGCTTTGCCGGCTGCCATGGCAGGCATCGTTCTTTTTCTGTTTTTCACCCACACAACCCTGAGTGTTCCGGCGCTGATGGGCGCTTTGATGTGTGTGGGGGTTGCGACGGCCAATAGTATTCTGGTGATTTCATTCGCGAAGGAAAAGCTACAACTCCATGGCGACTCCGTTAAGGCCGCGATCGAAGCAGGCGTCACCCGTTTCCGTCCGGTCATCATGACGGCGCTTGCCATGATAATCGGGATGGTGCCGATGGCGTTAGGTCTCGGCGAAGGAGGAGAGCAAAACGCACCTCTGGGACGCGCGGTCATCGGAGGCCTGCTTTGCGCGACCGTAGCAACGCTGGTGTTCGTCCCATCTGTGTTCGCTGCGTTTCATCGGCGCAAGTCGACCGATGCATTGGAGCTAGTCAAGAGTGTTCAAGATCAGGCACACGGGGAATGGAAAGGCTCGAGCTATGACAATAAATGAAACAGGAAATCTTGCAGTTGCCGCGGAAGTAGCTCCGAATGATCTAAATTCGAATGACTCGGATCCGAACAATTCGGGGCGTGCACTCAGCAAGCGAGCAATCGTGATTATCGCGATCCTTGCGGCGTGTGCGACCTTGGCGATTTCCTCCGGAGTGCACTCCCGGCTTAAGGCTGAAACCAGACTACGACAAAGTGCGCAGGCATCCGCGATTCCTTATGTCGATGTGGTCTCTCCAAAAGCGAGTGCAGACGCCGATGAGATCGCGTTGCCGGGGAGTACGTCAGCCTTCAATGACACCCCCATCTACGCACGTACGAGCGGCTACGTTAAACACTGGTACGTAGACATCGGCGCGCGCGTAAAAAAAGGCCAGCTTCTGGCCACGATTGAAACCCCGGAACTCGACCAACAGCTGCGGCAGGCACGGGCCGATCTGGAGAATGCCGAGGCGAATCTCCAGTTGGCTAGTACCACGGCTGCGCGCTGGCAACACTTGCTTGAGACCGATTCTGTTTCGCACCAGGAAACCGACCAGGCCGTCAGCGATCTCCACTCGAAACAGGCTCTGGTGAATTCAAATAAAGCCAACGTCGAACGCTTGGAGCAACTCCAAGCCTTCGAGCGCGTTACCGCTCCCTTTGATGGTGTGGTTACAGCCCGCAACACGGACATCGGGGCGCTAGTGCAGGCTGGCGACAATTCGGGACCAAAAGAGCTTTTTCACATGGCAGCCATTCAGACGCTGCGTGTCTATGTTGCCGTGCCTGAGATCTACGCCGCATCTGTGAAGACTGGGGAAAAGGCAAAGCTCACGCTCGACGCATTTCCTGGCGAAACGTTGACGGGCACTATCGTGCGCAATGCCGATGCGATTGATGCGACCTCCCGTACGCTAAATGTTGAGTTGGACGTTCCCAATCCAACCGGGCGCCTGCTTCCCGGCGCCTATGCGTTTGTGCATCTCCGCGTTCCTCCACATCCCGGCTCGGTCACCATTCCATCAAACGCCTTGCTCTTCCGCTCCGAAGGATTGCGGGCAGGAGTCGTTCGCGATGGTCATGTCGAACTCACTCCTATTGCAATCGGGCAAGACTATGGCAGCACGGTCGAGGTGGTCACCGGACTATCGGCGCGCGATACGGTGATTGTGAACCCGTCTGACTCGCTTGCAAATGGAGCCGCCGTACAGCTGATCGCTAAGAACGCCAATGGAGCAAGACAATGAGACGCTATGGCGTTGTTCTCGTGAGTGCCGTTGGATTTCTCATGTCCGGCTGCATGGTTGGTCCCAGGTATGTCAAGCCTACTGTTCCGGTGACACCGAACTTTGCAGAGGCGCAAGCGTGGAAAGAGGGAGACGGATGGAAGGTCGCACAACCAGACGACGACCTTATTCGCGGAAAGTGGTGGGAGCTCTATGGCGACGCAACGTTAAACGAGATCGAAGATCAAGTGGACTCGTCCAACCAAGACCTGAAGATCGCAGAGGCGAATCTGCGTCAAGCCCGGGCGGCGATTCGCTTCAATCGCGCCTCGCAAGCGCCGACAATTGGAAGTTCTCCCAGCATCTCCGACATTCGAGCATCCGCTAACAAACCATATTTTCCGTCCAGCTCGGTCAACAATGGCAGCGGAGATTTCGTTCTCCCTCTTGACCTCTCGTATGAGGTCGACCTGTGGGGGCGTGTTCGTCGCAGCGTAGCAGCGGCCAGGCAGCAGGCCCAGGCAAGCGCAGCTGACCTGCAAACGGCTCGGTTGAGCCTCCATGCCGAAGTTGCGATCGACTACTTCGAGGTTCGGAGTGCCGACGCCCAGGAGAGACTTCTGAACGATACGGTGAAGGCCTATACCGAAGCGTTGCGGTTGACGCAAAACCGGTTCGAGGGCGGGGCGTCTCCGAAATCGGATGTCGCGCAGGCGAAGACGCAGCTTGAAGATGCCAAAGTGCTGGCGTCCGATATTACTGTCCAACGCGCGCAGTACGAGCATGCACTGGCGATTCTTATCGGAAAGCCTCCGGCGGCATTCCATCTGGCAGTTTCTCCCTTGAATCTTGTGGCACCCGTGCTGCCTTCCATTCCCGTTACTCTGCCGGCGCAGCTTCTTGAACGTCGTCCAGACATTGCTGCAGCGGAACGCCGCATGGCGTCTACCAACGAACAAATCGGCATTGCCAAGGCGGCCTATTATCCAACTCTTAATCTAGCCGCGAGCGCCGGACTAGAGGGCTCTTCGATTTTGAATTGGCTCACTTGGCCCAGCCGTTTCTGGGCGGTGGGACCGCAACTCTCGGAGAACCTCTTCGACGCTGGGCGTCGCCGGGCGACCACTGAATCAGCCCGCGCAGGATATGACGCCGCCGTGGCTGGCTATCGGCAAACTGTCCTTGATGCATTCCAGCAAGTCGAGGATAACTTGGTAGTTCTGCGCGTCCTCAGCACCGAATCGACGCAACAACAGCAGGCCACCAGTGCAGCAGAGGAATCGCTCAAGCTGTTTCAGAACCGCTATGCCGGAGGCGTTGACACGTACCTGCAAGTGGTCACTTCACAAACCACGGCTTTGACGAACGAGAGAAACGACATCGATATCCTGAGACGACGCCTCGAGGCGAACGTGTTCCTGATCAAAGCCATGGGCGGAGGATGGAATATTTCGAACTTGCCTCAGTTATAAAGAACAGCTATTTCGATCGCCCGAGGTGGTTTCTGAATGACGACAGAGCATGATGTAAAACAAAAAGCCCACCGGGGCCCGCATATCGCTCTGGAGTACTCCTTGCCAAGCGAAGTGACTGCGATTTCTCCCTTCGTGGACAAACTTATGCTGTTGCTCAGGAATTGCGGCTGTGTTCCTGAAGGCGTGAGCGACGTTGAAATCGCATTGCGGGAAGCCTTGGCAAACGCCATCATTCACGGAAATCATGAGGATCATCGAAAACACGTCCATGTTACCTGCCGCTGTGAGCCTGACGAAGTGACAATCGCTATAAAGGACGAAGGAGAAGGATTTGATATTAATAGTCTCCCGGATCCTACAGCTCCAGAAAACATCACATCCGTTCACGGTCGTGGCATCTATGTGATGAAAGCGTTAATGGATGAAGTTCGCTTTGAGGAAGGTGGAGTCGTTGTTCATATGAGAAAGAGCGTCGGCGAAGCTCCCAAGCTGCTAGCCGGGCAACCCCATGAGAACGAGATGAATTAGGTTATCTGACAGCCAGAGTTATCTGTCCCAAGTGGTAGGACATGTGGTTGGTTCGACTCAGCAGAACAGCCAATCGGTTCCGGGTCGGATCTTTGGCATAGTCGTCCTCGGACATTGCATTGTGCCGTTGCAACCATTCATTCGCGGAAAGAGTTGCAAACTGCGAGAGCAGTTTGCCGTTCACTTCGTCCCAATATTTTCTCAGCTCTCCGACAGGTGGTAACTGTGCCCCTGCCTTGTCAGGACTGGAGATGAAGATTGCATCAAGTTCAGGGTGCAGTCGCTCTCCTAGACCGAGAATCGGGAACATGGCATCGTGAGCGGCAGTGAGGTGTCCCCAAAGATAGATGAGGCGGTTTCTTCCAGGTGCTACTTCTTTCAAAAATTGGTCGTCCGTTAGATTTGAAAGCGTCTTGTTGACTCTCTCCAAGACAAGTCGCCATGAATTAATTGCCACTTTCACCGACAATTCGTGCGAGGTCACTGTCATAAGCCTCTCTTTCAATCCCTGATCATCCTTCGCGCACTTCCGCCGGTCAGCCATCTCTCGGGGGTACGGCCTCACGGAGTCTTACCATGGGCGCAGGCAACGAGTAGTGGGCCCCCTGCTTTCGTGTTCGGAAGCGGATCGCCAAATCCCCTCTCCAATAGAGTTCTGACGAGACCGTATGGTCGCAAAATAGTTAACGGCGTAGCACCGAGATGACTGTAAGGACCTCGTCAGCAACTGTCTCGCCAATCGAGCAGCGCGCCAAAAATGCTTTTAGGAGATCACTTCGATTGCATCAACCCGTAAGGGGTAAAATGCCAGATACTCTTTAATACTGGCGACTGCCTCATAAGGTTGTTCGTACGTCCAAACGGCGTATTCGGATTTTGATCCGCCGATGGGAATGCTGTAGTACGTACAATCACCCTTGTACGGACAATAGGTGTAATGCTTGGTCCGAACCAGCAACGACATGTCCGCATCGTCGCGCGGCAAGTAGTAAACCGGCGGATATCCTTTCTCCTCCAGCCGAAGCGCCCGCGACGATTCGGCAACTATCCTACCGGCGACTGTTACACGCACCCTGCCCTGAGTCGGAGAAATCGTGATGGGATGGTCAGGCCCAGGAATTCTGATCTCCTTGCCCTTGCTCGTTTTGGTCTCCATACGCTCCTCACGGTACTAGTCACAGCTTCGAGCCGCCATCGACAGGAATACTGGCACCCGTGATCCACCGTGCCTTGTCCGAAGCTAAGAACGCGACTACCTCTGCCACGTCCTCCGGCTTGCCGATTCGCTTTAGTGCTTGCATCCCAAGAGTGGCCTCGCGGCCTGCTTCACTCTTCGTAAAATTCGACATATCCGTATCGATCACACCGGGTGCGACTGCATTCACGCGGATGCCTTGCGGCCCAAGAATGGCAGCCCAGTTCTTGACCAGAGTCTCTAGTGCTCCTTTGGTCGAGGCGTAGGCCAGGATCGAGGGGTTGTCCACGCCGGGCTTGCCTACTACGGCGTGGGCCCCGATCGAAGAGATCACGATGATGTTGGAGCCATCACCTAGAATGGGCAGCAGTTGCTGCACCAGGAAGAACGGACTTCGGACGTTTGTCGCAAAGAGGTTGTCAAAATCCTCTGCCGTGTAATCTGCGAGGCGTGCCGCCTTGCTGATTCCGGCGTTGAGCACAAGCACATCCAATCGATCCCCAACGATGGAGCGCACCTGTTTGGCCAGCAGCGCAGCGCCGTTTGGAGTTCCCAGATCCGCCGAGATTGCATTTGCGAGTCCACCTTGTGAAAGGATGGTCGTTACGACAGATTCCGCATCTTGCGCAGAACGGCCATAGTGGACTAGGACTCGCGCACCGGCCTGGGCAAGCGCGAATGCCGTCGCGCGCCCAATACCGCGTGACGCCCCGGTGACCAGTGCTGTTTTATTTTGACGCGTGGACATTTTATTTCCCTCACAATTCAATTCGTCAACGGCATGCGGCGCAATAAAATGCAGTAGAACTTTCGGGAGTCGATCCCTGAGGAATATCGATCGGGAAGTTCACCTGGCCCTCGGCAACAGAGGGTGTGTCACCCGCAATCCAAGAATCATAATCACCGGTGTAGCCGACTCGTTCCTGAAAAGTGCGAACCCGCTGCTTGAGCGCTACGATTTCGTGGTATGACAGACCACGCATCACCTGGACTCGATCCCGAACAGCCTGGGCTTGCGCCGTTCCTCGGGCTTCCGCGCCCTCGTAAAACCGCGCAGACACTGTGCCCTCGTCCGCGACACCAATGTAATTTTCGATGAGTTTGGTAGTAACTTCCTGACTGTGTAACAGTGACGAACGAATATTGCCCTGTCCGGTCACGACATTACCAACTCCGAATACATGATCGGATCCGCCGTATCGGGGCAGAGTTTCATGGCTGAAATCGTAATATTCGCCCCTCATGGCAACGCCCGGAATCTTCTCAGGCACAGACCCAATTGACGAAATTACCATCGCCGCCCGTAGTTGGTACTCCGAGCCGGCCAAGGGTTCTGCCCTTCGCCCTTTCACTGTGGTCTCCGCAACTTTCAAACCCACTAGCCGCCCGTCCTCTACAAGGAGTCCCGTTGCTACCCTGCGATCCTGAACACGAAACAAGTATTTGTCCTGCGCTAGGCGCAGCATCTTCTGCCGGATCGCTTCTGTCTTCGCAATCTGATCGGGCGTGGCATTTTCTGGAGGCTGAGCCAGCGGCATGTCTTGTCCTCGGCGGCGATAGATCAGAAGGCATCCGTTAACGCCAAGGTCCTCAGGAGAAATGCCGTGCATCTTGCAGACGGCCGGGACGCCTTTCTTTTCGAGCTCATACACATCAGTCTGAACACCGCGGGCCCGAAGAACACGCTCATAGTTTTCGAGCTGCAGGATCTTCGCCACGTCAATCGACGCCAGCCCACCGCCTACAACCAAGGTTTCGTCAGGAGTCTGGTAGTGCGGCCCTGTGTAGTCGTCTTCATGCTTGTGGTTGTACCAATAGATGAACGGATTCTGGTAAACCAAACCCTTGTCGACGAATTTGTCCGCTCCGGGTATTCCCAGTTCTCTGTCGCGCCACGCTCCGTTCGCCAGGATGACCGCAGAAAAGCCCCAGTTGTCACAAAGATCCTGAAAATCCAGGTCCCGGCCGAGCCGTGTGCTGGGAAGGAAGAAAACACCAGGTTTCCTTAGACGAGCATCGATGCGGCTGTACTCTTGCTTGCGTTGCTCCAGATGCCAGCGCGGCAGGCCACCCTCGATCTTGCCATAAGGCTTTTTGTTCTGTTCAATGACAACCACGTGAATCCCGTTGTCCGCAAATATTTCTGCGGCGACGGAGCCAGCGATCGCTCCTCCAACAACAGCGACAAAGTGATACGGTCTATATGTCATCGTGATTCTCGATGATCTCATCGATGCTTTGAGCTTTCAGTCGGCTGAAGTAACCGGCTCCGACCGCTGTTCATAGAACGGATAGTCCGTGTAGCCCTGAGCGTCGAAGGTGTAGAACGTGTTGCGATCGTACGCATTCAGAGGCAGCCCGAGCTGGATACGCTTTGGCAAGTCGGGGTTCGCCAGGAAGTGCCGCCCGAAAGCAACCAGATCGGCATCTCCTTTCTCTACGACTTCCTCGGCCGTTCCGGGTTCAAAGCCCCCGGCTGCGATGATTTTTCCTCCGAATATCTTTCGGAGGCGTGCCGACGCAATCGCATACTGACCCTCGGCGATCACTACGTTTCCTCTTACCCGTGGCTCGATGATGTGCAGATAGGCTAGACCGAATCGATCCAGTTCCTTTGCGACATAGTCGAACAATGTCTCCGGATCACTGTCGGACATGCCATTCCATCTGCCGCCCGGCGCGATGCGGACGGCCACGCGGTCACCGCCCCACACCGAAACCATTGCTTCAACCACCTGAAGTAAGAAACGGGTCCGATTCTTAAGCGAACCGCCATAACTATCGGTTCGCCGGTTGACGCCATTCTGCAAGAATTGGTCGGGCAGGTAGCCGTTGCCCGCGTGAAGCTCGACGCCATCAAATCCGGCGGCTTTGGCGCGCTCGGCCGCTTTACGGTAATCTTCGACAATGCCCGGAATTTCTGTGATGTCGAGCGCGCGGTGAGGCGAAGGCTGACGCCAACCATGAGGGGTAGAGTCTAGGATCGTTGCATCTTGCCAATATTCCGGGTTGACTGAAGGACTGACAGGGGTTGCGCCTTTGGTCGAGTCCACATGCCCGGCACGCCCCGTATGCCAGAGTTGGGAAAACATATACCCACGCTTCTGATGAACGGCGTCCGTGATTCTCTTCCACCCCGAAACCTGCTCCTCCGAATGTA
>Ga0210410_10003209_pt1 | contig 14539 bp, 13 predicted proteins | sample IncBWC4MmetaG_FD_161058 | JGI IMG/M metagenome (GOLD analysis project Ga0210410, IMG submission 161058) | Forest soil microbial communities from Barre Woods Harvard Forest LTER site, Petersham, Massachusetts, United States - Inc-BW-C-4-M | ecosystem: Environmental > Terrestrial > Soil >... | reverse complement strand
GAAGCGGTCCGGATGCGCCGCGCACATCTCGCCGAGTTTCTGATTCTGGAGATCGATCAGCTTGGTCGCCAGCTCTTGATCGGCCGAGTACCAGAACGCGTTGATGCTGACGGCCTGCACGTCGATCCCGATTTCGTCCATGAGCTGAATTCGCGCAGGAGTCAGCCCGGCGTCATCGTACCCGCCGAGGGCAATCCCCGCGCCGAGGCGACGTTCGATCTTTGTTCCCTTGAGCAACTCGGTGGCCTCGGGCACGCTCACGTGGCAGTGAACGTCCACCGTTTTGACGCGGCGCTTCCCTACCATCACTTCCTTGTGTTTCTTCCCGCTCCCCGCTTGTGCGGGCCGCGCTGCCGCCAGCGCATCGCAGATGTTGCAGCCGGTGAAAACAACTCCGGCAGAAGCGCCCACCACCCGCTTAATAAAATCCCTGCGATTCGGCATATTTCTCCTTTTCAGCGCGCATTCGGCAAACGGTTTTCTCCGCGTTTCTCTGTGTTAAGCCTTTCAAACTCAACACAGAGAACACAGAGAAATGCGGAGAGCCACAGAGACAGACTCCACCCATACGGTTTAGGGCGAAGTCTATCGGCACTCGGATTCCGTGTCGACAACAATCTGGTTGCGCGCTTGATTTTGCTTCGACTGGAAGATACTCCCGATCGCGTCTACACTGTCCTGCGTGGGCTGCGACCCGCTGTGCTGTTATCGATTCTTGCTTAGGAGCTTTTTTACCAGGAGGCGCCATCATGAGTTTGCCGACACGCCCGTTGGGCTCGAGTGGACTTCAAATTACGACTGTGGGATTTGGCGCGTGGGCCATCGGCGGAGGCGGCTGGGCCTTCAGCTGGGGCCCGCAGGACGATGCAGTCTCCATCGCTACGATGCGCCACGCGCTCGAGCTGGGCATCAACTGGATCGACACGGCCGCCGTCTACGGCCTGGGCCATTCGGAAGAAGTCGTCGGAAAGATGCTGCGCGAAATGCCAAGCTCAGAACGCCCGCTGATCTTCACCAAGTGCGGGCTCACCTGGGACACCAATAATCCGATGCAGCAGGCCAAGCGCATCCTGAAACCCGAAACGATCCGCCGCGAATGCGAAGCTTCGTTGCGCCGCCTCGGCGTCGAGCGCATCGATCTCTACCAATTCCACTGGCCCGATGAATCGGGAACGCCCATCGAGGATTCCTGGAGCACGATGGTGAAGCTGATTGAGGAAGGAAAAATTTGTGCCGCGGGCGTGTCGAATTTCAACGTCGGTCTACTGGAAAAATGCGCAGCGATCCGCCACGTCGATTCGCTCCAGCCGCCGTTTTCCATGATCAACCGCGCAGCCGCCCGGGAGCTGTTACCCTGGTGCAAGAGCCACAGCACCGGTGTGATCTGCTACAGCCCGATGCAATCGGGAATCCTGACCGAGGCGTTCACGTCCGATCGCGTCGCCCGAATGGCGAGCGACGACTGGCGCCGCCGCGGCCCCGAGTTTCAGGAGCCCAAGCTCACGCGCAATCTTGCCTTGCGCGACGCGTTGCGGCCGATCGCTGCGCGCCACGGAGTCTCGGTGTCCGCAGTCGCCGTGGCTTGGACTCTCGCATGGCCCGGCATGAATGGCGCGATCGTCGGCGCCCGCACCCCCGACCAGGTGAACGGCTGGATTGAAGCTGCAACTTTTGAACTCACGCAGGACGATCTCGCCGAGATCGGCGCCGCAATCGCTAAAACCCAGGCCGGCACCGGCCCAGCCCAGCCCGAAGAGTCCTCAGTCCCAAAAGGCAGGAGCGCCTCCTAACGTAGGAGGTCCGACCTTCAGGTCGGACGAATCGAATCCAGAGGGATGGGCGTTTAGGCCCTGAACCTTCAGGGGCTGAAACCCAGTGATAAAACCACCCGAACGTCGGGACTAAGTCTCGACCTCCTTTGTCTGCTCCCAAACAGCCGATCATGCCATGGGGCTGGCCGTTTTCTCTTTTCGCTTTTGCCAAATAAACAAAATTAGTCCCGCACTCAAATACGCGAGAAAGATATACGGCAGCTTTCCGTATGGCCCTTCGGGTACCGGATAGAGATTCCCGACCAGCGCCGAAAGCATTGCGAGGAACGCCAGCCACGGAATGATCTGCGAGCCTTGATGGAACACTCCGTGGTCACGTAAGTATCGCGGCAGCGCGACGCAGACTAGCGCGTAGGTTACGATAAAACCGTACGTCGCCAGCGAACCCATCCAGCCGTAGACGTCGAGACCGCTCGATCCGCCATACGCCAGCACGGCAACAGGAAGCACCGCGGCGACGCCGGTGGCGATGATGGCGAACGTCGGCGTTTCGTTTTTCTCGTGCGTTTGGCGAAATGTGTCATGCGCAAGGCCGTTGTGCGCCATGAGCAGCAAAACGCGCGCAGCCGCGGTGATGCAGCCGAGCGTCCCGGCGAACAAACTCACGGCAGTGCCGACGTTGATCAATACTCCGAGTGCCGGCACATGAGCCACTCCGGCTAGGACGCCCATCGGAGCCTGGCTCTGCCCCAGATCCTGGCCTGCCACGCGGAAGCCCAGCACCTCGGAATATGCGGCCACGATGAAGAAAGCGCCCGCGAGCACGGCGCTCTCGATCACGACGCGGGGGATCGTCTTCAACGGGTTGCGCGCCTCGGCGCCCAGCGTGGTAGCGCTCTCAAAACCGACAAAACTGAAAAGCGCGAGGACCAGCCCAAGCCGCAGTCCACCGCCCGTCATCTTCGTCAAGTGCGCTTGGCCCGGATCCAAATGAAAACCGTGCTGCACGATCAATAGAACGACTACGACCAGAATCACCGACAGCGAAATGGCTTCAATCCACAGCATCAGCCGGGCCGAGATTTTTATATCGCGCCAGGCGATCCACATCGAAGCGCCCGTCACGAGGATTGCCAAAGCTGCTCCGGAGAAACCGCGCCCGGTGAATTCGATGAAAAGCAAATTCGCGAAATGATAGAAGCCGCCAATGACACTCGACCCGGTGGCGACGTATGCGAGCAGCAGACTCCACGCCGCGGCGGCGCCGAGCCATGGCGGGAGGATCATGGCGGCGTAGACGTACAACGACCCGGGCGAGGCGGAATACCGAGCGAAGCGGCTGATGCACCAGGCCACGAGAAGGATTGCGACGCTCGCAATAACGTAGGCCAGCCACGTGCCGTTCCCGGCGAGCGCGGCCACGAGTGGAATCGTCGCCGCGGGCGTGCACGTCGGCGCAATCGTCGACACCGACTGCGCGAGCGTCTCCATCGGCGAGAGCGCCTCGCCTCGCAGCCCGTAATCTGCGACGTGGATCTGAGCGGTACTTGTGCCATCGGTGGGCGTCGCGCCCGTGGTCACGTTTCCGGTTTCGGCGCGGTCAGGCATGCCGTACCATACCTGCCCGGCTCATCTGGCGCAAGGTTTTGCAGGCGTTGCGCGAATTTGAAAAACGAATCGAACGATCCCGCATCTTCGATTCGATAATCCCTGGCGAAAGGGATACGCTGATTCGCCACGTTCTGCGTTGACGCCACGGCCGGTATCAGCCTATATTGGCGCACTTTTGCAAAGAGGCGCGGATTGCTCGAACGAATTTTTCACCTTTCTGAAAACCGCACCACGGTTCGCCGCGAACTCCTGGGCGGGCTGACCACATTCATGGCCATGGCGTACGTGGTGGTCGTGAATCCGCGTATCCTTGGCGAAGCAGGCATGCCGGTCGAGGGCGTGCTGTTTGCGACGTGCGTTTCGGCCGCGCTCGCGACCTTGGTGATGGGCCTATGGGCGAATTACCCGATCGCCCTTGCGCCCGGGATGTCCCTGAATGCTTATTTCACATACTCAATTGTCCTGGGACGGGGAGTGCCCTGGCAGACAGCGCTGGGCGTCGTTTTCCTTTCGGGCTCTCTATTCCTAATCCTGACCCTCACGAACATCCGCGAGCACATCGTCAATGACATTCCCGATTGCCTGAAGCACGGCACCGCCGCGGGGATCGGCTTCTTCATCGCATTTGTCGGCCTGCGCAACGCAAAGATTATTGTGGCGAGTTCGGCCACGTTCGTCGGCCTCGGAAAATCTTCCGATCCACAGGTTCGGCTCGCCGCGCTGGGGCTGATCCTGATCGCGATCCTAATGGCGCGGAAGGTTGGCGGCGCGATCCTGATCGGGGTCGTGGCCATCGCTCTGGCGGGAATTCCGTTCGGCCTGACGCACGCACCCTCACACGTTTTTTCGTGGCCGCATCCGGGCGGAACATTTCTGAAGCTGGATTTCCGTTCGGCCATGAAGATCGGCCTCGGCGATCTCGTCTTCGTCTTCTTTTTCGTGGACCTCTTCGATAACGTCGGTACACTCGTCGGGGTATGCGAGCAGGGCGGATTTTTGGTGGATGGAAAATTTCCGCGCGCGAGCCGCGCGCTCCTCGCCGACGCCTTCGGAACGATGGCCGGTGCGCTAACCGGGACCTCAACGGTCACAAGTTACATCGAGAGCGCGGCCGGCGTCGCTGCGGGAGCGCGAACAGGCCTCGGCAATGTGCTGATCGCGGGCCTTTTCGTCATCGCGATTTTCTGCGCGCCGCTCGTTGCCGCCGTTCCGAACTATGCCACTGCGCCGGCGTTGATTCTCGTCGGCGCGCTGATGTGCGCCTCGCTCGCCAAAGTGGACTGGAATGATTTCACGGAGGCGTTTCCCGCATTCATCACGCTCGTGGCGACGCCGCTTACGTTCAGCATCGCCACGGGACTGAGCCTGGGCCTGCTTTCCTACACCTTCATCAAAATCGGCACCGGAAAGATTGCCCAAATCAGCCCGCTAATCTGGGTTCTCTCGGCACTATTTCTGCTTCGCTTTGCGTTTCTAGGCGCGGAGTAGGAATTTCCTGCGTGGCCTTTTCAGTGGCGCCTTCCGGTCTTATTTCACCGTGGGCAGCGGACGAAGACTGGCAATCTTCTTCAGCACATTGAAGCAAAGCGTAGCGCCCAACGAGAGAAACACTATAGCGATGAGCTGACCCGGCAGCTCGCTTCCAACCGGAGCCCAGCCATGCCATGTTTCCGGGATCAGTTGAGTCCTTGAACGCGCCAACTCGCGTCGGATCGACGCGGACTGATCGACGAGCTTGTCGGCGTCGCTCGGAAGCTGGGCGTTGACCTCTTGCTCGTACGCTGCGGTCAAGTGGTCAAGCGCGGGATCTCCCTCCAAAGTCTCGCGAAGCCAGGTCAGCGCATCTTCGCGGCTCGCAAATCCCGGGCGCATCCCGAGAGCTTTGGAGGCACGAGCCTTTGCCCCAAGCGTGACCCTGTCCTCTCCCGGCCCAGCTGCCGATTTCTCGTGTTCCTTGGGATCCGGTTTCGATTTCGCGGAACCAGCGCCTCGATTCCCTTTTTTTCTTGCTCCCAAATCGGAAGGAGCCTGAGCCACGGCGGCCTCGGCTTGGCCTCCGTCCCCTGAATTTTCGGGCGCATCGGCACTTGTGGAAAGCAATTGGGACGTATCGGCCGCAGGCGCTGCAACATTGTGTGGCACACGTCGCGGCTTGGCCTTACTTGGCTCCGACGCAGCGGGCGGCAATTCCAGAACGGCAACCATCGCGGCGCGATAAACCTCAGGCACCACCGCTCGCCCGCCGTCCTTCGCAAATTGAGTGCCAGCGGCCTCTTTTCCCCTCGGGAATTGTTCAGCTAGCTTGGTCATGGCATCCGCGCTGGTTGCCCACTGCGCCCGCAATTGCGCATCCGACGAGAGCGACTGGAATAGGCGGACCGCATCCAAATGAGCGCCGAAAACGAGAACGGCGGAGAGAACGACCACAATCACGCGGGCTTGCACCGTAAAGCGTTGAGAAGCTCGCTCCATGGCGCGATCGAACCAGAAATTCAGGCCTTCAATCCGAGCTTCCGGCTGCGCCGCGACTTGCGTGATTGGCTTCTGCACCGCGACGGCCACGCCGCCCTCAAGTTCGTCCCCCGCGTCGTCCATCATCCGGTCGATACGATCCATCAGGGAGGGCGCCGGCGCGGTCTTGGGGCGCAGCCGACTCCGAGTTTCGCCGGCGATCACAAGCATGGCCCGCTGGGCCGGATCGGGCAGCGTACCTCCCGCGGGAGCCGACAGCTTTTCCAGCACATCGGCAAGCTCGTCTAAGCGGATTGACGTCGCCATTCGCCAGCGGCTGAGCAAGCCGCCCACAACCGCGCCAAGAATCGCGCCGCTGCGCCATGGATGTTCGCACAAGTTGAGAACCGGGACATACTGCGCCACAAATCCGGCGTAGGTGCAAAAATCCCACGCGACGACCCGATTCATCAGCCACAGGGCCATGGGCCAGCCGAAGAACCCGCTCAGAGCACCCAGCAACCACGGCTGAAATGGGATTCCGCTGCCCGCCCACCGCAGTTTGCCTGCGGCGTCGGCCGGCAAAAATGGAAGCTCCTGCAACCGAAGGCCGGTGCGCGAAAACACCGAGCCGGAAACGAGAGGCTGATGCAGAACCCTGCGCGCGATGACATTCGAATAGCGCTTCGCATCCCGGTCCTGGCACGCCGATTCAAACAGGTTGGCGAGGGTTCTGCGAAGGTTTGCGCCCCGCAGACCGAGCAAGCTAATGGTCGCTTGCGTGGCTGCGGTAATGACCAGGCTGGCAGCGAGCATCACTGCTGCAAAGGCGAGAATGGCATCTAGGTGTTGCACGGTGGTCCCAAGGCTGGCTACCCCTATAGTTTAGGCTGGGGCTGTGAGCGGGGGGCGAAAAAACCCTCATGGGGCACCCTTTTGGTTACGTGGGGTTAATTTGGGGGCGGCCGCAGGGGAGGAATAGTGAAAAACCGACTTGTCAGCGGTCTACCTGACTGCAACGTTCTCGTTAACTTTGGGGCGAGCCGAAGGAGTATTGCCCGTCAAGGAGTCCACCAGGTTCAGATATTCCGCCTTCCGAACCTCCCAGCTATTCAATTTGACGAACCCGTCGGCGTTCTGGACCTGCTTTTGGCGAAGTGAAGGGTTGCGAATCAGCTGAACCATCTTTGCGGCGAAGTCGTTCTCGTCACCACTGGTCGCGAAGGTCACAATTTGGTCGTTGAAATAGTAGAGGTCCACCGCCGTATCAGAAACGAGCAGCGGGACACCCACAGACATGAATTCCAGCGTCTTCGTGCTGAAGGCCTCATTCCCGAACGTATCCTTGCGTTTGGGGACGACTGCCAGGTCGGCATCCTCCATCACCTGCGCAATCTCCCACATGGGCATGCCGGGAAGGAAGAAAACGCGCTCCTCAAGATGCAGCTCCTTCACGAGCGCCTCTAGGGCCTCCCGCACGGGACCGGCTCCGCGGACATGGAAGTCGGCCTCCGGGACCACGCTCTTGATTTTCGCAAAGGCGCGAATCGCGACGTCGAGTCCCTGGTGTACGGCGAGCGTTCCCGGATAGAGGATAACGAACCGGCTGTCGGTCCGAGTCCGACCGCGACGATAAAAGATGGACGGATCGGGGTAATTCATAATCACGCTGCACTTTGCGGCGGGCACGGACCTCGAAATGAGCCGTTGCTGCCATAGATGATTGGGAATGATCACGTGATCGGCAAATGCACAGGATTCCTTTTCCACCCAAACCATTGCGTCGAACATCTTCGATTTCTTGTCGCCCAAAAACTTGCTGGCATAGAATTCGGGCAGCATGTCGTGAATATCAAGAATGATCTTCGCCCCCATCATTTTGGGCAGCCACGCCGTGAACACCAGGAAGTCCGGGACCGAATGCACGTGGATCAGTTGGTAGGGCTTCCGCAGATGATTGAAACTCAGCACGAACATGGCTCGAATGAAGAACAGACAAATCCGGAAAAGGTAAGTGAACTTGCTCTTCTCGTTCGGAACGCGCTGCTGAACGCGCAACACCCGCACGCCATTGCGATTAAGGGTGCCCTTTTCTTGCCCGTAATGCGCGATCACGTCCACCTCATCGCCCCGCTTGGCGAGAGTTTCCGCATACCGCATCACGCGGTTGTCGGTCTCATAGAACGTGTACGCCACCATGCAAACTCGCATGCTACTACCCTTCCTCTTGGGGCCTTCGGCGTCGGCGTGACCGCCTCGGTCCCGGCTCGATCTCCAGCAACAACCTACCGTACTACCATTCTACAGCCATATTAACAGCCTCGAATTCAGGACAATTCCTGATATTGAACCGACTGTTCCCTGATCACCGGTGCTCGATACAGTAGCTTATGTCGCGGAACCTGATGCAGGCTGCCCAAAACATCTTCGGCACGGGCCGAATTTTTTCTTTGTATCGCGTCTTGGCCCTGGTGTACATTCCCGCTCGTTTCCTTCCGATCCCTTGATCAAGCTATTAGGCAAGACGGGCCAGATGACCACCTCCGAGGAGGGGCCGATGAAAACAGCATCTTCGAGAGACAAAATGCCTGGCACCGTCTCGCGTCGGGACTTGCTTTTGGCCGCGTCTTCGACTGCCGGAGTTGCGTTGGTCGGAGGCTCGCTTCCGTCATTGAGTCAAGCGGCGCAGACCGGTGCGAACGTCGGTCCCGTGGCGATGAAGAACTCCGTCACACCTGCATCAATGCCAAAAGCTTGGTCCACCGACGAATTTCGGAGACGCTGGCAGAGCGTCCGCCAGGGCATGAAAGAAAATCATTTCGACTGCCTGATCGTTCCGCAGCACAGTTCTCAGCCGATGATTCACGACCGGCAAGATGGCGACGCCGATGTGCAGTACCTCGCCGGAATACCCGCAGGATGGGTCATCGTTCCCGTCGAGGGCAAAATCACGGCGATTTCAAACCGCATCGGGTCCCTGCTTGCTGAGAAACGCCCCATTCTCGGCATTATCATGACCACTATGTTCGCAGAGAACGCGCCCGATATCGAGGTCCGGTTTTCGGACGAAGAAGGCCTATGGTCGCCGCTCATTATCGACGTCCTGAAAGAACGAAAGATGGAGCAGGCACGCATTGGAGTCGGATCGCTGGCAAATCTGTTTCGCAATTCCGAAGGTTCCGTTACGTACACGACTCTCGACCGGGTCCGCAAAGCCTTCCCGCAGGCTCAATTCGAATCCGCTGCGGACATCCTGTGGCGAGTGAAGCTCGTGCACAGCACCGAGGAAATTGCCGTACTCGAAAAGGCCACGGAAGTGAGCGAGTCAGGTGTCCAAGCTATGATGGAGACCGCCCGGCCCGGCGCCGTCCACCGCGACGTGTGGCTGAAAATGTACTTCGCGATGGTTCAGGCCTCCGGAGAAAGACCGTGGAGGTTGAGCATCAGCACACGCGGCTCAGGAAACGCGAGTTTCGGATTTCCATTGGATGACGTGTTCGCCTCCGGGCAAATACTTGGGCAGGAGTGCTCGGGTTCGGTCCTCGGGTTCGGTTCTCAAGTGAATCACTCCGTCTTGCTCGGCTCGCCTGCGCCCACGGATTGGGCCGGGGCGGGCGCGTACTGCCTCGATCTCTTTCACGATCTGATGGACCGCGTTGCCCCGGGAAAGAGCGTAAAGGAATTCTGCGGTTACTGTGGCGAAAAATTAAAAGCGCGCGGCGTGGCAAGGCCCGGCGGCGTTCTCATTCATTCGGGCGGTCTGGCCGATCTGCCGCGCTGCGGTCCGGGCCGCATGGAAGGCGGAGACGATTTGGTCTTCCAGTCGGGGATGGTCTTCGACCTAAAGCCCAGCGTGCCCGTGAAGCAAACTCCGACACCAGCCGAATTCGGCGATTCGATCGTGGTAACGGAAAAAGGCGCGCGCCGCCTCGGGAAGCGCAAAATGGAACTGACTGCGTTGGGGGCATAGACGCGCAGCGGTGGACCGGCGTTAGGATCCTGGAAAAAATACGGTGGGAGGTGCGCCGCTATGCGACGTTTGACTGCGTATCAGACGCGGAGTGCGCGCGAATGGTCCACAGGGTCTCGCGAACCGTTTCCGGGTTCAGTCCCGCGGAACGGCACACGAACGGAAAGTCGTCGTCGTCCTCGAACAGAAAGTATTCGGCTTTTGTCTTATGCCCGGCCGGGCCGCGCACCCAATCGGCGATCGCGCTGTCGATGACCGCCAGCCAGAGCTTCTCGTTGGCGCTACTTTGCGTGGGGAAAACTAGGCCGCCCAAGGTTCGCTCCTTGTGAACTCGAACGCCTTGCAGACACGATCCTCGCAGCAGGGACCGCTAGGCTCAATGGGCCTGAGGAGCTATCGCGCCAAGTACGTAAGGTTTAGTACTGCCGGTCTGAGGGGCATTCGGCGGGCACAAGGCAAAGCAACGATCTGATCACAAAGGGCTTAGCGAGCTTAGAGTACGGGCGAACTCCGTCATCCAAGGACCGACCCAACGTTTTCTGAAGGATTGAAGCTTCGAGCCCGGGCGGACTTCCGTAGCGCCGACGTCCGCGGACCATTCGCGTCGTTTTGGCGAGCATGAAATCGCCCGCAAGACGCCGGCGCTACTGCTACTCGTAAGGTCCGCTTACCGCCCAAAAATTCCTACGTAGCTCGCTTTGCCGACAACGTGCCCGTCCATGGCCTTCAACAGATCCGCGCGGGACGTTCCTGCCGGCAGGTCCAGAGTCGTATCCAACGCGTAGATTTCAAAAATGTAGTGGTGCGGCGTCGCGCCAGGAGGCGGGCACGGCGGCTGGTATCCATTCACCTTGCGGATATTCACGCCCTGCACCATGCCATCGGAACTATCGGGTTTCACGCCGGCTGGTACGGCGGTCGCGCTGGCGGGGATTCCCCAAAAAATCCAGTGCGTAACGTCCATGACTCCCTTCATCGGCGCAGCGTCAGTATCATGGAAAATCACCGCGAAACTTTGGGCGGCGGCCGGCGGATTGCTCCAGGAGAGCGCCGGCGAACCCGCGTTCGGATCGGCGCAGGAATATTGCGTGGGAATCATGGAGCCTTCCGCGTAGGCGGAGCTGGTCAGTTTGAATTTGGACGGCGGAGGCGGCGCCGCAGCTTGTTGTTGCGCGGCGACGACGGCGGCTCCCGCCAGAAGCAGGCATGCCAGAACAGTGAGCAATACGGTCAGCTTGGATCGCATCGTAATTTCCTCCCGAAGTTTCGTTTCGTTCCGAACGCGTACTATAGCTCAAAACAAATTGAGTTCGCCGGAAATCTCACGCCACGAAATTTGCCGCGCCGATCGCCGCGGTTCAACCCTTGAAGCGTCCGAACAACGTGGCGGCGTTACCCCGTTCAATGGCGTTTAGTGTCTCGCCGGCCAAGCCGGATTTCAGCAAGTCGCCAGCAGGCACGCCGCAGGACAGAAAGGGAAAGTCGCTGCCAAAGAGAACCTGCGAACTTGGGACCACGCTCAACAGCGCATTGAGCGACGTGGAGTTGCTGGCGCTAGCGATGTCGTAATACTGCCGTTTCAATTCGTAGAGCACGCCGTTCGGTACTTGCGCCGACAGATCTTTCGGAAACGTCCGAGCGATGCGATTCGCCAGCATAGGCATCGTCCCACCACCATGCGAAAAGATAAATCGCACGTTCGGAAACGTGGAAAAGGTTCCATTGACGAGAAGACTCTCGATCGTCCGCGTCGTGTCGAACAGAAATTCGATCGACGAGTCCGGGACGTGCGGCAGGAGGTTGGCGCAGCAATTCGGAACATTCGGGTGCACGAACACGACGGCCTTGCGTCGGTTCAGCTCCTCGAAGACCGGCACATAGGTGGCGTCGCCGAGCCACTTGTCGCCGTAGCTGCTGAGCAACGCGATGCCGTCGGCGTGCAGCGTGTCCAGCGCGTACTCCATTTCCGCGAGGCTGCCTTTCGGGTCGGGCATCGGCAGCGCCGCCAACAACCCAAAACTTGCGGGATGATCCTTCACAAGTTCCGCGCCGAAATCATTGCTCTTTCGAGCCAGGCTCCGCCCCGCCTCGCCCGCGTCGAAGGAAACGCCGGACACGGCGAGCGACAACAGCACCGTCGTCACTCCATTCTTCTCCATGTCATCGAGAGACCTGGAAGGCGACCACGTGGGCATTTGCCCGGCGTTCGGGTCCGCGCGCCGCAGGTCCATATAGAACGGCGGGAGCATATGGTGGTGCACGTCAACCCGCCCCGGCTGCGGGGCCGAATCGACGCGAGGAATCGCGGTGAAAATCGGGAGTGCGGAGAATGCGGCGCCGGCTCCCATTGCCGCGACGCGCTTCAGCGCCTCCCTGCGCGAGACGTTTTCGCTGCGGCCTGCGGAATCTTTCGCGGGCGAAGGTTGCGGATTTGGATTGGTTTCATGAAGCTCGGCCATCATTTTCCTCCCCAAATGGACAAGATCAGTGGCAGAGGCGTCCCAACCCGATGCAGCAGCGCGGACGTCCTTGTAGGTCTCGCCTCCAGCCGTGACGGAAGCCGCCTCGAACAAGTTCGGCTTTAGCCACTGGCCTTTTGGATCGGGCACTCACAATGCTTCCTGTGACCGTGCCGCCCGCGCCAACGCAGTCGCCACGCGGTTCTCTGTCATCTGAATCTCGTATTCGCCCTTAAGATTGGCAGTGAGCCGACAGTATAGTTCCAAAGACATCCGCGAGGTTCGCTTTTTCATCCCGGAATTGGTGCGCGGGATGCTACAATCTCAAAGCTCGAAAGTTTCGGGCGGTTAGCTCAGCGGTTAGAGCGTCCGGTTTACACCCGGAAGGTCGCGTGTTCAAATCACGCACTGCCCACCAATCAGAAATCTTTTCCGCGGGGCCGTAGTTCAGTCGGTTAGAACGCCTGCCTGTCACGCAGGAGGTCGCGAGTTCGAGTCTCGTCGGCCCCGCCATAGTTTTCAATCAGATAAGGATAGTCACTTTTTGCGAATTGGGTGACTGTGCCCAATTCTGTGCCCCACTCCCAAGAGAAATGGCAAGTCGCACCCTAACCTGGCGCGCCAGACCATCAGAACCAAGCCCAAACTTCATCTGATGGTCTTTGCCGTGAGCATTCAATTTTTCAAGTAGCATCAGGCGGTCTAATTCCGTGGCTTCAATAGTCACTTTTACAGTCTCGATGACTGGCTTTGCCTGAGCTAGGCATGAAGTTGCAGCATACAGCAGGAGAACCCCGACAAATGAAGTTCGCATGGTTGCGCCTTCCTCGGATTGCATGAATGGGCGAGTCTAGCACACAAAATAATAGGGTATCGAACCCGCTTGTTTCGGAAACAGGTGCAGGCTCCGCTTTCTTCCTGTCAATCTGTCGGTAGCACTTTGTGTCGTGGGGATGTTCTACCCGGCAGTAATCCCTGAGTTTGGGCAAGCCTTTGGTCGCGCTTTCGTCGCTTGCCCTCGCGTGCTCGTGCCGCTGGGTCTATGCCCCGCGCCAAATTGGCCCGATAGGACCGCAACCCGCAGCGTCTCGCCGCGAGTCGTCGCATCATGCGTTTGCGCTCGTCTAGTGGCATCGACATAACACTTTCGAAACGTGCGCGGCTCGCGGCGTCTGTTTTCACGTTTTTACGGTCCCGAAGTCTAGGCAGGTCTCCCTCACTAGGAAGAGTCGTCGTTGCGGCGAAGTGTATCACGCTCCTATCGCTCGATTTCGGGCGGCAAGCCCGCCGCCTGCCATCACACTTCCCTGTCGCCGCGTCGTTTCAAAATGAGTTCGATGTCCGTCACCATCTGGTCGAGTTGGAGCGGATTGTAAACTGACGCGAGCGCATGCGGAGGAAGGGACGCGACTCGTCGCTGCCAGTTCTCGTCCAGCGTTGTGAAGTGGGGGTCATGGGTCTTTGTGACTTGAAAGGTAGCTCAGGTATTCACTGGATTGGAACCCAATTTGCGCTAGACGCATCATAAGACTTGACGGATGTGGTTTAATGTCACCCGTGCGTACTATCCCCCAACAAGCGGTCACCAGCAGTCGAGCGATGATTGCTTGGATGCGATGCAAAGACGCGTGCGCAAATTTGGTGGGCTGGTACCTCGAAAAATCCAAAGCACCAGCCCGGTTGAAAGAGTTTGAGTACGTTGACGCTGAGACCGACGAGACTGTGTATCTATTCACCGATAAGCGATACTCGGTTTTCTGCGTCGGTTCTCGGCGGTTCTACTTTGATCGGTTAACGGGAAAATTCGACGGAACTTCAGCCCCCGCGTGTCTTATTTCCGGGGGGATTGAATTCCGCGATTAGTTCTTTCTCACGTTGTTTTCGTCGTCGTAGGAACGCTTCTATTTCGACGAAGAAATGGGTGACACCGTAGATCGGCGGATTGTTGTAATGTTCAAGCAATCGTCTCCGCAGATTGTCGGTTTCTCCCACATACAGGCAAAGGTAAAAACCGGGGCGGTTTGGGTTTGGTCTGAACAAACCATAGACCGCCCCGATTTCATTGACTGTATTCAACGTTGGAATTTGGAACGGGTATTCCTTAGCCGGGAACGGCATTTCTATACCTCCCTTCTAAAACCTGGATTTGACCCCGAGGCATTTTAGTCCCAGTTTTTCTCCATGTACAGTATTTTCTTCGCCACCGCAACAAAGAACCACTTGACACGGTACTTTAACAAGCGTATCGTTATCGAACCATGAAACAAAAACCGGCA
>Ga0210410_10003207_pt1 | contig 14545 bp, 11 predicted proteins | sample IncBWC4MmetaG_FD_161058 | JGI IMG/M metagenome (GOLD analysis project Ga0210410, IMG submission 161058) | Forest soil microbial communities from Barre Woods Harvard Forest LTER site, Petersham, Massachusetts, United States - Inc-BW-C-4-M | ecosystem: Environmental > Terrestrial > Soil >... | reverse complement strand
ACCTTTTCGCGGATTCTGGACTGGAACGACCGTGGCACCTGCGTGCTGTTCGGCGACGGCGCCGGTGCGGTGGTGCTGGACGCACAGCGGGAGTCCGGCAAGACCTCCGACCGCGGCATCCTGACCACGCATCTGCGCTCCGACGGCCGGCACAAGGCGAAATTATACGTCGATGGCGGCCCGTCCTCGACGCAGACGGTGGGCTATCTGCGGATGGAAGGCCGCGAAGTGTTCAAGCACGCGGTGGGCATGATCACCGACGTGATCGTGGACGCCTTCGAGGCCACCGGCACCTCGGCCGAGGACATCGACTGGTTTGTTCCGCACCAGGCCAACAAGCGAATCATCGATGCTTCGGCGCATAAACTCCATATTGCACCGCAGAAGGTGGTGCTGACGGTGGACCTGCACGGCAACACCTCGGCGGCCTCCATCCCCCTGGCGCTGTCGGTCGCGGTCGCCGACGGGCGCATCAAGAAGGGCGATCTGGTGCTGCTGGAGGCCATGGGCGGCGGCTTTACCTGGGGCTCGGCGCTGGTGCGCTGGTAAGCGCCACCTTAAAAAGTCTGTGTACTTTGTTGTGTTCTTTCATGCTATTGCATTGATGAGCACTGTTGACCATCGTACGTTAACCTCATAATTTCAGACAATAAATTTTCGCCGTGAGTGCGGGGCAGGCGATGACCGGGACCGGAAAGACAGTTACACGCGTCGATTTGTGCGAGGCCGTCTACCAGAAGGTAGGCCTCTCGCGCACGGAATCATCGGCCTTCGTCGAGCTGGTGCTGAAGGAGATCACCGACTGCCTGGAGAAGGGCGAGACGGTGAAGCTATCGTCTTTCGGCTCGTTCATGGTGCGCAAGAAAGGCCAGCGCATCGGCCGTAACCCGAAGACGGGCACCGAAGTACCGATTTCGCCGCGTCGCGTGATGGTGTTCAAGCCGTCGGCCATCCTGAAACAGCGGATCAACGGCCAGAACACCGGCAACGGCCAAGGCAAGGCGGAATAGCCAGGATCGTCCGGCCGGGCGATCGAAAGAGGAGCGGGCATTTGGACAAAGCGCCGGATGCGTTCCGGACCATCAGCGAGGTCGCCAATGACCTCGACATTCCCCAGCACGTGCTGCGATTCTGGGAGACGCGGTTCGCCCAGATCAAGCCGATGAAGCGGAGCGGCGGTCGCCGCTATTACCGCCCTGACGACGTCGACCTGCTCAAGGGCATCCGCCGCCTGCTGTACGGCGAGGGCTACACCATCCGCGGCGTGCAGCGCATCCTGAAGGAACACGGCATCGGCTCGGTCCAGCGTCTGGCGGACAGCTCGGCGGTGGCGTCGTTCGGCGCGATCGAAGAGGCGGTCGGCCAGAGCGTTATGGAGCCCGACGACGATGTCGTGTCGGGCATCGATGACGATGACGACGATTACGAGGGGAGCACCGACGGCATCGATTTCCGCCTGCTCGAAACGGACGAGGAGGGGATGCCGGCCGCATTCGACGACGGCCCCATTCCGGGCATCGGCGGAGAGGGAGAGGGCCGCCCGCTCGACGTCACACGGCTGGAAAGCGTGCTGCAGGACCTGATCGCCTGCCGGCAATTGCTGGACCAGGCGCTGAAGGGCTAGCAGTCGCCCGGAACCGGCCTTTATCGCTTCTCCGCACCCCCGATCCCCTGCCTGATCGGCTGCCTTGCGCGCGGGCCTGATCGCAGCTAATGGAACGGCATCGGAGCGTGGCGCAGCCCGGTTAGCGCACTAGTCTGGGAGACTAGGGGTCGGAGGTTCAAATCCTCTCGCTCCGACCAACAAAAGCCCTGCAAATGCGGGGCTTTTTCTATTTCACGGCGCGGCGGTGAGAGCACGAAAACCGAACAAAAACGGGAATAGTTCGGGATTGGCGGGCATAGAGTCCCCAGAAAAGTCCCCAGACTGTTAGGCCACGTTCATGGGAGGTTCTTGTTGCCAACATCCGCCAACCCGCAGAAGCGTGACTTCGTCTACCAGTTCAAGGTGGACGGCTATCCCTCTTACGTAGGCATTGGGCGCGCTGAGCGCGTATCGGATAGGCGGCGCTATCCCACGGACTAAAGTCCCAGACTGGTGCGTTCCCTGGCCCCTTTCCATCCCGAGCTAAGGTGAATGGTCCCTTTTGATGTCGCCTCGCCCAAGAGATCGGCGATCCGGAACCCCCTACAGAGGCTTCTCGCCCTAGCGGTCGAATATGACAAGAGGCTCAACAGCCTGCCCATGAAGTAAGGCCGCCTCAGGCCTCTTTCGTTCGTTGGTATCGAAAAGTGACTTTCTGCACGCGCTGGGTACACTTGTGCACTTACACCGCAATGGAGCCAGCATAGACTCTGGCCTCACAACGGAGTGCAGGGTGCTAACGATCGAACAATGCAGAACATATGCTGCAGAATACAAAATCTTGGGAGAGGATCGGAACATTTCGGCCCGCCGATCCGCTGTGCTTTTGAACATTGCACGTAGTTGGACAGCTCTGGCGCACCAACTTGAGACCCTGACGTCAATCGTCAAAGAGGAAGGAAAGTAAGGCCGCCTCAGTTGGTGGCCTCAATGCCCGGCGGAAAGAAACCCGAGGGCTACCACGACAATCCACCCCACGATGATCAAAGAGGCCACCGCTCCGGCGGTTATTTTAGCTTTCTCTTTTGCGGTATATGGACGCATTAAACGCCTCAGTTGGGGCGGTCCGAAAGGGTCGCCTGTTTTCTTCGATAGTGTCGCCATCGACGGCAAGTTATCACTCGATCACCTCATATTGGAAGGCAACGCCTTCCGGATCGTTCGCCTTGAACCACAGCTCGGCGGCTTCGGGATCGGCGAAGGCCTTGGTATGATCGGGATGGCCAACGCGGTATCTGGCGTCCACGTAACCAAACGGTCATTGGTCTCTCTTCAGTTTGCGGCGTCCCCTGAAGGATTAAACCCGGAAATCTTAGCGCGGGATCGGTCGCTTCTTCGGCAAAGGGATGTGCCCAGTGATGGTTGGCTTATCTGCGGAAGCCTGTGCATTGGGTTCTTTCTTTAGAATGGCCTGAGCGGCTTGCAGGAAATCATCCGCTGTTTCCTGTACTTTTGGGGGATCAACGTTTGGCGGAATGGCCATGCGCAACTCTGGCATTTTTTCCGGCAATTGGGGGGGCGGTGCGACCGGCGGGCGCGGGGGGACGAAATAAGTGAAGCATCCGGCTAAGGCGGCGGCAACTAGTACGGCCGGGACAGCAAAGCGCAAACTGATCATTCGATCCAGCTTTCAACGCGCGCCGACAGCCGTTTACGGCTGATACGAGGCGCTGGTTCTGCCCGAGCTTCCCCTATAACCCCAGAATCAACGCCACCCAAGGTGAGATTGGGATGTAGGGCCTTAGCGCTGATCAAGGGAGCCCGATCAGGCGAACAGCTCGGCACCGGCAGGCGTGAACTTCACATAGGTCCCCGGCTCATGCAGCGACAGCCAGCCCGATGTGACCGCTCGCGCGAGCGCGGCTCGGTACTTGCCCGGTGTCCTGCCCTCCTTGAGGAAGGGGCTGTTGATTAGCTCGATGTAGATGCGGCCATCCTGTACCGCTTCGCTTGCGTTAGCGATCTGCACCAGCTTCCGGGCGGCGGCGTCAGGGTCGGTGAAGTGGCTCGGCGATACGAATTTCATGGGCTCGCAATAGCATGATCCGCAGCAACCTTCGTGCGCCGGACCTCTTTTCCCAATGAAAGTTCGGGCGGCGTATGTCAGCGCCTTGTTGGCCGCCCCTCACGAGACCTTCGGTGGCTCGTCGGGGTCCCGTAGTAGGCCCGGTAGAGTGCTGTGAGTTCGGCCATCGCCTGTTGCATTCCGTCCGGATCACCGCCTTTTCGGGCCGCCTCGCTTCGACGATTAATTTTGGCTTCGGCGACTGCAAGTTTTGTGAGCGACATTAGAAGCCTCCATGAGCGAATCAGCGCGTCCGAAAAGGGTAGACCCCACAGATGAAACCGCAACGCACCAGTGGCTCGGGGGGGCCCACGGGAATGCCAAGCAGGCATCAGCCGCGCGGTCGCATCCCGGGCCTCTTTCCCCCAATGGAAATTCGGGCGGACACATCCGCGCCCTGCTGGCCGCAGGCTTCGCAGGTGAAGCGACCCTCGATGTCAGACAGCCGGACATCAACCGGCCGCGTGGTCGCGGCGGCGTGCGTAATGACGCCACCAATAATTCAAGTTTCGCCGTCAATGGCGGTGACCTTGTGAGGCGGCGCGCCCGCCGACGCCTTGCCGCTGCCTTGCACGGCGATGCGATCTGCGCCAATCTTAGTTCAAAGTTCTGCTCACCGAACGGATGCGAACGGCCCACCGTCACTCTAGGGTACAACAGCAATCAGGAGGTCCGGCAATGGCACACGTCGCGTCGTGGCAGAATATTTGTGCGAAGGTTCTCGGGGTCGTTGGAAGGATAACTTTCGCCGGCCTTACGCTATTGCTACTTGCGGCCCTTGCCAATTCCGACGCACGTGCCGCCGAGGTGTCATTTGCTGACTTTCCTTTCCTGATAGCGTGTGAAGCTGGCGGCACTCAGCACGCCTACTATTTATCCAGAATTGGCCGAGACGGAGTTGCCGTCTATCTGACGCCTGCCGGGCAGGCGGGCATGATAACGCTAGGCGGCAATGCAAAACAGTTGGGCGGAGATGTTCAGGGCACTTGCTCGGGAAAGAATCTTGAGCAGTTGCGCACTGCTGGTCAGGCATTTTACCTGCAACGCTGAATTGCTTTGACTAGTGCGGTCATAATCCCCGACGACTATTTCAACTGAGCCAACGGCTGCTGGCGGGAGCGCGGTGTTGCCCGCACGGTCTATGCTCGCCGCGACACTGCAAAGGATAGTGACGATGACCGAAGTGACGCTGACGACGCCTGAACGACCGGGCGGGCGATCGCGCCCATGTCCGGTCTAGTAGGCGCGACGCGGCTGCCGATACGCTGGTTCCCGTGGCACTTGTGCGTTCGCAAAATATGGATTGGTAACGCACATGGCGGGGAGGCCCGATGCAGTGGCGTGGCACTGCGCCATCGAACTATAGTCGCAGTAGAAGGCTTCGCCTCCGCCCCAGTACCATCGGTGTAGGCAGATCGGAGCGTTCCCGCCATATGTTTGGGCCAGAGCCGGTGCGGCCGTCAAAACCGCGATCGTCGCCAAAATCGCCAAAGCTGGAATGCGCATCAGAATTTCCTTACGGATCGACGTCGTAGCATCGGCGCATCGAAGCAGACAAAGCCTATTGATCCAGATCAATACACATTCGCGCGCGAGCGCTGGGGGCTAGGGATGTGGTGGATCAACGCTGCAACGGGCGCAACCGACCCTCCGGCTTGCTCGCCACAGGAGGGGCAATGCGGGCGTTGGAGGCTACCGGCTTCCAGATCGTGAAAAAGCAATCGTCATGATGAGGACGGGCGCATGGGGCAGCAGTCGGGGGACGTGAGCGCGAAGAGGTTGATCTAGATCAAATCCGAACTTGATGAGAAACGGAGGCTATTGTCGGGTGCCAATCTTTATGCAGGCACCCCCAGCAACGGAGGAACGCCATGCTTCGATACATTCTTGCTGTTGTGGCAGCGCTCGTTCTCATCACCGCGAGCCTTATTCCAGATGACGCGCTCGCCCGCCGTGGCGGTGGCGGTGGGTTCCGTGGTGGCGGCGGATTTCACGGCGGCGGCATGCGCGCTGGTGGCTTCCACGGCGGTGGCATGCGCGCAGCCCACTTTCGGGGTGGCGCTGTTCATGCCGGACGCATCTACGGCGGTCGCGGCTATCGCGTCGCTGGTCGTCCACACCCCAGTCATCCAATAGCGGGCCGTCCGGGCTACCCGATCGCAGGTCGCCCGGGCCGTCCAATCGCGGGTTACCCGGGTTATGGTGGCGGCTACTATCGCCCGGGTTGGGGCTACGGTGCTGCCGCTGTAGGAGCCGCCGCTGCGGCAGGAGCCTACGGCTACTACAACAACAACTACAACAGCGGCTGCTATTACGGCGCGTACGGGGAGTACGTATGCCCGAACCAATATCAGTATCAGTACTAAGCGGACTTTAGGGGCGGCGAGTCCGGAGGAGGCCCAGCCGCCCGCTTATTCCTGATTGGCCAAAAGGCCAGCCGGTCGGTCATGACCATGAGTTGGGCTTGCGAGGCGATGCGCGTTAATTATCGTCGCCGATGCGTTTTATGTTTTGGAGGGTCTGTTCCGGTAATTGCACGATACCACGCGGCGTCTGATTGAGCGCGCGCCCTTGCAGCGGCAAGATCGGATTGTCCACGATAGAACTGACTTTGGCCAAGGTAGCAATCGGTGCGCGCCGGTCCTTGCGGTATCGCGCCGCAGGCCTGCGCGCTCGCGACGCCCGGAAAACTCGCCAGCAAAATCGCAAGGACACTCGCGTTCCAATATTTCATGCGGCCTCCAAAAGCTAGCTTCCGTTGCTTCCGACAAAGGCGGCCCCCTGACCCCACAGCCTATCTTAGCCATCATCTAGCGGTAGACGGGCGCGGTACGCGAACTATCTTGCCCCCGGGGATGGGGACATATGGAGTGCAAGAGCCAATCTTTGACGCGAAGGTTGTAGCCGCGCCGGATGCGGGTTCGATGCCCGCGCCAACAGGAGGGGGGAGACCCGCCCCGTAAGCATTTGCCCCGAAAGAAAATCCCTGCCGATTTACGGTCGCTGGCGCGGGGCCACACCGCGCTATGCATCAAGGTGCTGGCCGGGATCGTTAGCCAAGAGGCCGTGCCACCAGCCGCGCCCCTAGAGTGCGGCTGCCCTTTCTTGATCGATGGCGTCGAGGTGCATCTGCCCGCGCCATCGACCCCGGCTGCCGTGTCAGTTGTCCCACATGATGGTCGTAAGCCCGGTCGAGGCGAAGCGCTTCATGCCAGCGCACTCGCGATGCTCGTAGTACCAAACCCACAGTCCGACGTGGTTCTCGGGCCAGTTTGGTGGCGTCGTCGGCCTTTTTCTCTCGGCATCGCGCGTCTACTATGCATCCGGCGGCTACGAAGCGGCCTGGCGCCAGGGGAGCCAGGAACTGAGCCGCCGCTGCGGTGGCTTTCCGAGTTTCCGGAAAAGCGCCGCGGCGCCCGCCGCGCCGGCAAACACGATCCTGCGTTCCTCGCCGAGCGCGTCGACGACGGCCTGATAGACCCCGTAGACGTGGTGCGGGTCACGATTCGAGGCGTCGAAAAAATCGTGAAACATGACGTAGCCGCCGGGTGAAAGCAGGTCATGGATCCGCAGCGCCGCGTCGTGGGTGGCGTCGTAGCCGTGCCAGTGATCGACGAAGATGAAACCGAACGAGCGCTGTTTGGCTTTGAGCTCGTCCATCGCCGCCGTGGCATCGCGCAGCCTGAAGCGGATCCGTCTCGCACCAGGCAGCCATGCCAGCGTCCACCGCGCCCGGAGATTGGTGACCCTGTTGATATCGACCGTCACGAGCTTGCCCCAGCGGCGATCCTGCAGGGCGTGGGCGAGGATCGATGTCGACAATCCCTTGTGCGTGCCGAGCTCGAGGATGTCGCCTGGAGCATTGAAGCCCATCTCGTAGAGCTTCAGCGCTTCCGCCTTGAGCAGGTAACCCTCGATCCCGAGGTTGATCAGGAACGTGGTGTCGAGCAGGTCGGTCGGCGCGGCTTCGATCTGGCGAAAATACGCGCCGTAACCGCCTGAGGCGTCGGGTAGTTGGGCGTGTAGGCGGCGCCGGTGTGATCGAGATCATCGAAAAGTTTCCATTCGCGCGCCCGCTCCGGCACCTCCGCCTGGATGCGCACGAGATAATCGCGACTGCGCCGGGACCACTCGGGGCCCGAAGCAGCGGACCGCGCTGCCCAGTGGTGCCCCTCAGGATCTCCGCGGACGATGAATCTCTCGCCTTGCGACGCGGTTGTGGGATCTGCGCTTTTCATTCTTGTTCCCCGGTTTGGGGACGAGTGAGCCTACTACCGCAACCCGACAGCGAGCAAGCAGCCCGGCCGGTTTTTTGTGCCCGCATTTTCAAGATGATCCTGCATGGCTGTCACCGTCAGCCAGAGCGTGCTGTCGGCCGGGCAGGTCTATCTCTGCACCACGGCCGCGGTCGTCCATACCGAGACGCAGCGCTCAGTCGCCCTTTTTCTCTGCCTCAGTTTGGGCGTGGAGGGCTGACTTGAACGCGGCCTCGAATGCGCCCCTGAACTGCAGCGCGGTGACGTTCGAGATATGAGCTGTATCGCGGAAATTGGCCTGACCGTTCCTGACCAGATAGCAATCGGCATGCTCGCAAACCACGGATGACGGGTCCACGGTTACGAGTCGCGGATCGTCCCTGTGCTTATCCAGCAGTCGGATAATCTCGTTCCGGAGGCCGCTTATCATCAGGGCGGGATCGGCCCGGACCTTCCATTCGTCGATAGCGCTGCCCGCCCTGAGCTCGTTCTCGAACCATCGCTGCGGCACGTCGAAACCAATGTTGAGCAATGGCATAATCAGAACGACGGTCTTGCCCGACGAAAGCAGTTTGTCGACCAGGGCCGAAATTTCGATCGCGTTTTCCCAATTGCTTCCAAGCACAATGATACCCGGCTGTGTGTGGCCCAGCACGAAGTCCAGCGTGTTGTGATTAAACTCGCGGCATGGCTGCTGATCCCCGGAGTTCCTGATGGGATCGTCGATGAATGCCCTGCAGGCGCTCTGTGTCGCGATCAGCCCATGTATTCCGCTGGCGTGCGCAGCTGATGAAATGGGCTCGAGGTACTGGTTGGCAAACGAATCTCCCCACAATATCGCGGAAGGCTTGCCCGCGACCTCCTCGGCGCCGAAACTGCAATAAGTGCCGGTTGCCTTCATCATGGAGTTCGAGTTCCTGAAACACTCGTCCCGTGGCGTGCCGGTCCGTCTCGCCAGTTCGGCCGGCAACAGGTACTCCGGCAGTCTGTCTGGAAAGCCGTCGGTCAGGAAAGCCAGGACTGTGAACCCGAAAAGCAACGAGAACACGACGCCAGAACTCGCCATCAGTCGGCGAGAAGTCCAGATATCTCGCCGCGTCCTGACCGGTTGCTCAACGTAGCGATAGGAGACAGCGCCAAGCGCGAGCGAGGCCGCCATCATCAATAATTTTTGCGTGGCATCCACGCCAAATCCGCGCAGGGATAGCCAATTCAGCGCGAAGACCCAGATCGGCCAGTGCCAAAGATAGATGGAGTAGGACCAGTCGCCCACGCGCTGGATGGGGCGCATGCCCAGGAAACCCCCGCCGCCGGTCCCTTGTCGCGCCGCGACAATCATGGTCGCTCCCAGGATCGGAAGGATTGTGAGGACGCCCGGCCATCGCGATTCCGGGAGAGGATAGGCGATGACGCCCGCGACCAGAACCCAGCCTGCGACGGCGACTATCGACGTTTCCAGCCATGAAGCCTTCGAAGCACCGTCGGATCTTCGCCGAATTTCTGCCGCTGCGATTAATCCGCCAGCCAATGGCTCCCAGGCTCTGGCACGCAAGGAGAAAAACGCCGATCCCATCGCATCGTGCTGGTTCTCCCAAAAGCACCACGCCAATGACAGGGCAGCGACGAGCTGAATTGTAAACATCGCCAGGCTGATCGTGGATCTCGACCTGGACGCCAGACGCCAGACCAGCCAGACGATCAAGGGCATCCAAAGATAAAACTGCGACTCGAGCGAAAGAGACCACGTATGCAGGAGCGGCTTGGTCTGAGCGGCCATGGCGAAGTAGCCGTTGTCGTTGTCGAAAGCAAAATTCGACACGAATATCAGTGCATACAACGCCTGCCGCAGGTGCCTGAGGTATTCCCCCGGCAAGGTCACGAACCAACCGACGACGGCAGAGCAAACGGTCACAACCGCGAGCGCAGGATAGATCCGGCGCATCCGCATGGTGATGAAGGCAGGAAACGAAAAACGACCCAGCGAGAGGTCATTTAGCACCTTGCCTGTCATCAGGTAGCCAGTGATCACCAGGAAGACGTCAACGCCGACAAATCCCCCGGCGAAACCGGGTATCCGGAGGTGATAGCCAAGCACGGCGACCACCGAAAGCGCCCGCAGCGCGTTGATATCCAGTCGGAAGGCGTCTCCGCGGGCATGCTTGCTAGTCGCCGTCAATACCGCCCCCGTTTCCCCATGGTCTCCTTCTCGCTCATTTACTCGCTTACATCAGCCCCCGTCGGCTCACAACGGCGAGCGAGCCACAGTTATTCATATATCTGGGACACTGGGGGGCGGAGGTTCAAATCCTCTTGCTCCGACCATGTTACCACCATCATGCCTGCTGCTTGGCGCGTCGATCGCACCGTCGGTTTACCGGGATCTGCTTCGGATCAGAGCCATCCGCCTCGCACGTCAGGCGATAGTCGCTTTTGAGCATGGATACTGCTCGGTCGTTTGCACCACGCGGTTGGCTACGACATCCGCGGCGATGGGCAACCGCAATCGCCTCGAAATATCCCGGCAGATCCATTTTCCCCATTGCTAAGGACGCAGAGTGTTGCTTTTTTTCGGTCCGGCTTACTGCAACGGAAAGGCGCGTGGGTTCTCATGAAGGATTTTGCCGGAAAGATTGCTGTCATTACCGGGGGCGGCACGGGTATGGGCCGCGAGCTGGCGCGCCAGCTGGTCGCGGAGGGCTGCAACGTCGCGATGTGCGATGTCTCCGCCGACGCGATGGCCGAGACCAAGCGGCTTTGCGAGGTTGAAAAGCTGCCGCAGGGGCTGCGCGTCACCACGCATGTCGCCGACGTCTCGATCGAGGACCAGCTCAAGCGCTTCCGCGACGAGATCGCCGAACAGCAGTCCACCGACAAAATCCATCTGTTGTTCAACAATGCCGGCATCGGCGGCGGCGGCAGCCTGTTCACCAACTCAAGGGAGCAGTGGGAACGAACGTTCAATATCTGCTGGGGCGGGGTCTATCTCGGCGTTCGCACCTTTTTGCCGATGCTGATGATGGCCGACGAGGGCCACATCGTCAATACCAGTAGCGTCAACGGCTTCTGGGCCTCGGTCGGCATGGGCGTGTCGCATACCGCCTACAGCGCCGCCAAATTCGCGGTGAAGGGATTTACCGAAGCGCTGATCAACGATCTCCGGCTCAATGCATCGCACATCAAATGCTCCGTGGTGATGCCCGGCCATATCGGCACGTCGATCGTTTCCAATTCCCGCAAAGTGTTGAGCGGCAGTGATTCCGACCGCCTGAGCGAGAACGAGATCCTCGGTGCGCGCCAGCGGCTGAAGGGCATGGGCATCGACACCGCGGCGATGTCGGATGAAGACATCCAGAACATCGCGCTCGATCGCGCCCGCAGCTTTCGCGACGAGGCGCCGACGTCGGCCGCAGTGGCTGCCAGAATCATCCTCGACGGGGTCAAGGCCGAGCGCTGGCGCATCCTGGTCGGCGATGACGCCGAGCGTCTCGACGAGCGGGTGCGGCAGACGCCGGAAAACGCCTACACGCCGGAATTTTATCAGAGCTTCGCCACCGAGGTCGGCTGGCGGCTCGGCTAGACCTCGCGCGCTCGGGCCTGAAGCGGTTGCTTCAGGTCTCGACCTCGATCTTGACCGGAAATTTCTTCAGCAGCCGCTCGGCCGTCACCGCCGTGTCGGGTGATGCCTTGACGCGCAGGAAGAGTCCGCGGGAGGGATCGGTGACCGCCTCGACGCTGACCTGTTTGGCAAACCCCTCCGCCGCCAGCAGTTCGCGCGCGGCTTCGCCCGCTGCGATCTCGCGGAGTTTTGGCTTGAAGATCTTTCCGACCGGCGTGACCGGCATCTCGCCGATGACGGATACTGCCCGCGGCCGCGCCGGCGGCTCCGGGATGTTGTCCTGCACGAAGGCGGCGAGCGCCTGCGAATCGAGGGTGACGCCGGGCTGGGCCGAAACGAACAGCATCGGCACCTCGCCGGCATAGGCGTCGGGACGGCCCACGGCCGCGGCGAGCGCGACACCCGGAAACTGTAGCGCGGCGTCCTCGATCGCCCGCGGGTCGATATTGTGTCCGCCCCGGATAATCACGTCCTTGGCGCGGCCCATGATGAAGACGAAGCCGTCGGAGTCGATGCGGCAGATATCGCCGGTGCGCAGCCATCCCTGATGGAACGCGTCCTCGGTCTGCTTCTTGTCGACATAGCCGGGAAATACCTGCGGACCCCTTGTGAGCAATTCGCCGACCGGGGAGGGCCACGGTCCCGTATGCAATTTGTCTCCCGCGAGAATGGCAAGTTCGACCAGCGGGTTTTGAATGCCGACGCTTTCCGGCCGCGGCTTCACACCGGCCACGTCGTGGGTGATCGCGCCGGCAAGCTCGGTCATGCCGTAGACCTGCTGGACGCAAGGGCCGCCCCATCTTGCGAGATAGCGGCGTTCGATTTCCGGCGGACAGATCGAGGCGCCCGTCGGCGTGACGCGCAGACTCGAAATGTCGCAATCGCCAACGGGGATGTCGGCGAGCGCGCCCAGCGTCGTCGGCACGTTGCCGCCATGCGTCAGGCGATATTTCTCGATGATATTCCAGAAGTTCGCCACCAGCGCCGGATCGCGCGCGCCGGCGGGGCCGGGAATCACGATCGTCACGCCAGCCGACAGGCAGGCGCCGACACCGACGAACAGGCCGCCGACATGGAACAGCGGCAGCGAGATCATGGCGCGGTCGCCCTTGCGATAATCCAGCGCCATGCGCGAGGCGACGCTGGAGGCGACCATCGAGCGATTGGTGAGGCGGGCAACCTTGGGATGACCAGTGGTGCCGCCGGTAGGCAGCATCACGGCGACGCGTTCGGCTTCGGACGCGTCCCGGGATTTGCCGTAATCGTCGCGCCAGGCCGGATCGGGCTTCAGCACCTCGCCGTCGAACGCAATAGTCCCGTCGAGCGGGACGACCACGATACGCTGGAGCGACGGCACGTCATTCTGCAATCCTTCGATCTTCTCATAGAGCCCGCCCGGCATGCCAGGCGGCGGCGCCAGCAATAATTTTGCCTTCACCGCGTTCAGCTGGGCGATGATGGACTCGCGCGTAAACAGGAGATTGACCGGTTCGGCGATGCCGCAGGCGACCGCGCCCCAGATCGCGGCGATGGCCGCGGGGCAGATCGGCAGCAATATCGCGACCGGATCGTTCTTGCCGACGCCCTGCGTGCGAAAGAAATTTTCGGCCGCCTTGGCGCAACCCATCAGCTGATCGTTCGAGACGATGACCGGATTGGGGTCGAGCGGCGAGCGCAGATACACCACCGCCTCGGCATCGGGATCGGCGAGCGGTCCGCGCGCGACGAGATCGAGGATGCGCGGGCAGGCCGCGAGCGCTTCCTGCATTTCCTTCTCGCGCGCTGCCACGTCCGCCGGCGATAGCCTGTCCTTCAGCATGTCTCTCCCTGTCTTTTTGTTCGTTGGTCGGCCCGATAGTAGCGAGCGCGGGTCGCAAAGCACAAGGGCGCTTCACCGGCCCTCGTCGGTAAACCCGGTATCACTGCCGAGTGACTTCTTCGATCGTTCCGGGGCGTGAGCCCTGCGACAAAATTAGCGCTAATTTTGCGCCAGGCGAGCGAACCCGGGCGGGTCTCCCCAAGGCCGTCAGGCTGCCCGGACGCTGTCCAGGAATTTTTCGACCTCGTCCTTGAGGGGACTGCTCACCTCCGACAGTTCCTGCGCTGATTTCAGCATCAACCCCGATGTCGTTCCGGTTTCGCGGGCATTTTTCGCGACGCGCTCGATGTTGTCAGCGACATCGAGGGTGCCACCGACGGCAGCCTGGACGCCTTGCGCGATGCTTGGGTCGCAGTCCCCTGCTGCTCGACAGCGGAGGAAATCGACGTGGTGATCCCGCTGATGCGTTCGATCGTCTGCCGATGGCCTTGATAGCACCGACGGATTCTCCCGTGGCACGCTGCATGTTGACGATATGTGCGCTGATTTCGTCGGTGGCTTTTGCAGTTTGGCCCGCCAGGTTCTTTACTTCCAGTGCGACCACTGCGCATCCGCGCCCTGCGTCACCCATGCACGACCGTCTTTGCGATCATGCAGTGGATGCCTTTGGAGCCGTTGACGGTCTGCGTCACCCGCAGATCCGCCGCGAGGCTGCACAGCGTGTAGGCGTCCTCACGCGACAAATTGCGTTTCTCCCCCAGCAGCACGATCATGTCCCGCAGCGCGCGGACCACGCATTGGTCGAGGTCCGGATCCATCGCCATCGTCATGTAGTGGGTTGGCGTCTCGGCGCGGGGATATTCGAGCCGCAAATCCTTGCGCAGCGTCAGCCGGAAGCGGCCCTGCAGCGCGGTCTCGATCGCGGTGACGCAGACCTCGCCGTCGCCCTGCACGCCATGGCCGTCGCCGCAGGAGAACAGCGCCCCCGGCACGAAGACCGGCAGATAGAGTTTCGCGCCCGGCACCAGCTCCTTGTTGTCGAGGTTGCCGCCCATCGCGCGCGGGATCAGCGAGGTGATGCGGCCCCAGGCCGGCGGCGGCGCCACGCCCATCACGCCGAAGAACGGCTTTAGCGGCAGATCCA
>Ga0210410_10003206_pt1 | contig 14547 bp, 17 predicted proteins | sample IncBWC4MmetaG_FD_161058 | JGI IMG/M metagenome (GOLD analysis project Ga0210410, IMG submission 161058) | Forest soil microbial communities from Barre Woods Harvard Forest LTER site, Petersham, Massachusetts, United States - Inc-BW-C-4-M | ecosystem: Environmental > Terrestrial > Soil >... | reverse complement strand
TCGACAGGCAATTGACGATCACATGTACTTCAGCAAGGAAGCATCCTCGGGCGGCCGTTCATACGCGGGCGGTGGCTGCGGATGCAATTGAAGCCGAAGGCGCGCTTGCCCGACACATCGGTTGCGCGGCGCCGCTTGATGGCCGCGAGCTGTGCGCTGCTGAGCGCTGGTCCGGCACGCAGCCAGGCCTCGCGTATAGCCGACGCCGTCAGCGGATTACTGCAGGATTGGACGGTGGATTCTGCCCTGGCGTACTACCACGAGAATGGCCGGATTGAAGCGATCGAGCCGGTCGTCGATGTCTCCAGGAATTTCGCGGATGGCAGCGCGCTCAGCTTCAATGCGACTTTCGACGCCTTGTCGGGCGCCAGCCCAAATGGCGCGCTGACCAGCCATGCGGCGCAGACCTTCGCGTCGCCGTCAGGAACGAGCTTGACCGGGTCCCGCACCTATACAACGGCTCCCGGCGAATTGCCCGTCGATTCGAAATACCACGATCAGCGAATCGCGGTCGGCGGGGACTGGACTGTGCCCATCAGCCGCACCGATCAGGTGAGCGTCGGCGGCAAATTGTCGGATGAGCACGATTTTTTCTCCGCCACGGTAAGCGCTTCGATCGCGCATGACTTCAATGACAAGAACACGACGCTGTCGTTCGGCGTCAGTAACGAGTATGACCGCTTGAGTCCCATCGGCGGTGCGCCGATACCGGGGAGCGACTACGCATTGTTCGAAAAGACCGGGGGCAAGAGCAAGGACGGAGTTGCAGCGCTGCTCGGCGTGACGCAGGTAATGACTCGATACTGGCTTACTGAATTCAACATCTCGGTCGATCGATTCACGGGCTATTTGAACGATCCGTACAAGATCACCTCCATCGTCAACAGCGCCGGTGATACCACCGGCTATGTGTACGAGAGCCGCCCTGATCAGCGGACGCGCAAAAGCGCTTATTGGGAAAATCGCGTCGCCTGGAGTTCGCAGCTGTCGACTGCTTTGTCGCTCCGCTATATGAGCGATAACTGGGGCGTGCGCTCGGACACCGCCCAGCTGCATTTGCGCTGGTCGTGGGCCGATCACGATCGCTATATCGAACCCACCATCCGCTGGTATCGTCAAACGCAGGCCGACTTTTACACGCCATTCATCCTGGCAACCGCAAACCCAAGCGCCGGCTACCAAGCCTCGGATTCACGGCTTGGACCGTTTCATGCGCTGACGTACGGCGTGAAATTCGCAAAAAAGTTTGCCGGGCCGGGCGACGCCGGCTCTGAAGTCAGCGTTCGCGCGGAGTACTATCAGCAGACCTACAATGTGCGGATGCCGGTGCCCGCCGGCCTGCAAGGGCTCGATCTGTATCCAGGCCTCAACGCGATCCTGGTTCAGGTGGGGTGGCGGTTTTAGATCTGAGGGGAAGATTGAATGCGCGCGAACGCGCATCTTGCGCTAACGGCAATGCTTTGCCTCGGTTTCGCACGATGGGCACAGGCACAGACGGATGAGATTCAGGTCTACAACGCGCAGATCGCCGCACCGGGCGTCTTTAATCTCACCTTGCACAACAATTACACACCGGTGGGCCGCACCGGTCCGTCGTTCCCCGGCGGAGTCGCGCCGAACCACACGCTCAACGGCGCTTCAGAATGGGCGTATGGCGTCAGTGACTGGTTTGAGGCCGGCCTATACCTGCCTCTGTACAGCATCAGTGGATCCGGCGCTTGGACGTACAATGGCTTCAAGGTGCGCACGCTCTTCGTTAAACCCGATGCCGCCGATCAAGCCTTTTTCTATGGCGTGAATTTTGAATTCAGCTGGAACACGGCGCACTGGGATCAAAATAGAAACACCTCGGAAATCCGTCCCATCATCGGCTGGCATCTGGGTTCTTACGACCTCATGGTCAATCCGATTCTCGATAATTCCTACAAGGGATTTTCGCGACTCGATTTCGCGCCGGCGACGCGGCTTGCTTATAACCTGAACAAGAGCTGGGCGCTGGCTGCGGAGGAATACGATGATTTTGGCCCGCTGCGCGGATTTTATCCGGCCTCACAGCAGCAACATCAATTATTCGGCGTTTTTGACTACAACGGCAAACCCTGGATGCTCGAGGCGGGAATCGGCGTTGGCTTGACGAGTGCAACCGATCACCTTTTGCTCAAACTCATACTGTCCCGCGACCTGCACTGATCATTGCAGGATCCAGTACCGTACGCCCTCTTCCTCCAAGAACTGCTGTGCCCTTGCACCGTTCAACAACGCCAATGTCGAGAGCAAACCCGCTTCCGTGCAAGTGCTGGCCGCAACGGTCACCGAGCGCGGCGATCCAGGCACCGGCCATCCCGTGCGCGGATCCAGAATGTGGCCATAACGAACACCGTTTTTCAGGAGATAGCGGCGCGAGTCGCCGCTCGTCGCGAGTGCCCCTTGGGTAAGCTCCAGAAGCAGCGACGCCTGCCGGTCGGTATCCGGACGCTCGATTCCCACTTGCCACGGACCATGCGGCGGTGGGCGATTCGCACGTAAATCGCCGCCGAAATTGACGAGGAAGGGCGCCGGGTCGCGCAGCGCGAGCAACTTGTACGCCCGGTCAACCGCATACTCCTTGCCAATTCCGCCGAAGTCCAATTCCATTCCGGCAGGCAGAAGCAGGCGCGGCGATTGCCAACGGAGCTTGTCGAAGCCCACCAACGGCAGCAAACCCTCTACGGCGGCGGGGTCGGGAACTCGATCCGATCCGTCGAACTTCCAAGCACGGCGCAATACGCCTGATGTGATATCGAAGAGGCCATCGCTCAGGTCAAAGCATTGACTGGCAAAGTCGATCAGCGATGCCGTTTCCTCGTCAACCTCGATCGTTGTGCCTCGATGTTCATGGATCCAGGCAGTGACGCTGTCGTCCCGGTAGCGGCTGAATTTCTTTTCGATTCGCAGCGCTTCCTGCGCGGCAATCGCGCCAAGCGTAGATGCCGCATGATGCTCCGTCGAAGATAGAAGCACTTCGCATGGACTCGCCATCGCAGTGAATCTCGCCGCAAGGAGATTTTCGCCGCGGGCCTCGACAATGAGCGCCTCGCCCGCATTGCTTGCCGGCGCTGCCATGTTAATTCCCACTATGGGCCGGCGAACCACCGCGCGCTGCGGCGATGGCATCATGCAGCGTAGTGAAAATATTTGACTCGCCGATTGCAGCGCTGATGCCATGCCGGTCCATGTCGGAACGCAGATAAGGACTGACGCGCGCAAAAATCATCGCGACGTTCTGGGCCTTGAACCCGCTCGATAAATGGCATATGGACTGAGCCGCGGAATAATCGATATCCGTGATCGCACCGGCATCGACTATGAACCAGCGCACCTTGGTCGGTGCGTGCTCCACCAGGGCGCGCACTTCGCTGCAAAATCGCTCCCGATTCGCATAAAAGAGATCCGCGCCGAAGCGGTAAATAATGAGCCCCGGCGCGGTTTCCTTGCCGGCTGTCGCGGGCTCCGGCATCCAACGTCCGGTCGGGTCCGGCACGAGCATTATCGTGTGAGGCCGATAGCTGTGGCGGACGTGCCTGAAAAGCGACAGCGCGATCGCCAGCAGGATGCCCTGCTCCACGCCTGCCGCCACCACGGTGAGCGCGGTGAAAACGGCGAGATAGTATTCGCCGGGACTTTGGCGCCGGATGTCGCGCAGGCATGCCACGTCGATCATTCCCACCGCGATGGTGAATACAATTGCCGCCAACGCGCAACGCGGCAGGTACTTAAGAGGGCCGGTCAGTACCAGCAGCACCAACAGCACCGCGGCGGCCAACGCGAGTTGCGCGATCTGGCTGCGCGCACCCAGGCGGACCGCCATCGCCGTCTGTGTCGGACTGCCGTTGACCACAAATGTTCCGCTGACCGCGGCGCCAAGGTTCGCGGCCGACAATCCGAGAATGTCCGCGTCCTCATCGAGGTTCTCGCGGTCGCGCGCCGCGAAGGCGTTCGAGGTTGCGGCGCTTTGCGCGATGATAATCACGAAGCAAGAAGCCGCTACCGGCAGCAGCGCGAGGATTTCGCTCCACGTCACGACCGGCAGCCGCAACGCAGGCAACCCCCCCGGCACGATGCCTATGACTGCGATACCGCGCTCCGCGAAGTGAAATGCAGCGCTGGCCCCGATTACTCCCGCAACGACCAGCAATGAAACGGGTAGTCGAGGAGCGACGCGATTCCCCAGCAGTATGCTGCCCGCGACGATGGCAGACAGCGCGATGGTCGGAAGATTGGGTTGCGATAGCCCCTCCAGAACTCCCCACGCCTGAACCAGCGTGTAGCGCGAGTTGACCGCGACGCCGGTCATGTCGCGCAGCATCGCGATGCTGACTTGAAGGCCGACACCGGCGAGAAAACCCACCAGCACCGTACGCGACAGAAAATCAGCAAGAAACCCCAGTTTGAAAATCCGCGCGACCATCAGCAGCCCCGCGGTCAGCAGCGCTACCATGCCGACCAGCGCCATGTACTGCTCGCTGGCCGGAGTCGCCATCTGGGACAAGGAACTGGAAAAGATGGCCGCCGTGGCCGAGTCGGCCGCCACCACCAGATGGCGGGACGAGCCGAATACAGCGAATGCGATGACCGGCAGCAGCAACGTGTAAAGCCCCGTGACCACGGGTGTGCCCGCTATGCGCGTATAGCCAAGAACTTGGGGGATGTTGACAGAGGCAAGATTCACGCCGGCAAGGATGTCGCTCACCACCTGGCTGCGGTGAATCGGCCGAAGGCCGGCAAAAAGGCTTGGCGGCATGGTCGGCGAGCCGCTAGCCGAACTCGTTGCCGTATTGCTGGCGCAGGCTGGCCTTCCCGCCGAATTGCCCGGCACCGTGCTCGTTCACATCGGAGATCAGAAGCTGTCGATCCATCATGAGCAGCATAAATCCGCCCTTATGCTGCGCCGGATCAGCGCGCCAGGCAAAACATTTCCTGCAGGGCCGTTACGCGCGGCGATAAGTCAGCTTCGGTAATCATGAGGTCGGCCATCATCGCCCACCAGCGGCGTACCACGGGTTTATTCGGCAATTCATCCATCCGATGGCAGCGCGCCCGGGTGAGCACTGCAAACAAGCAGTTGTTTTCCGGGTCCAGGAAGATTCGATAGTCGTGAATTCCAGCCGCGCGCAATTCAGCTACGAGGTTTGGCCAAATGTCGTCGTGGCGGCGCCGATATTCCTGTTCGGCGCCCGCGCGTAGCTGCATTCTGAATGCAATTGTTTCGATATCCTGGGAAATCACTTTAGCTGTCCTCTGTGGCTAGCCGCGGCCAGCGCAGCTTGGAGCGACGCAGGTCACGTGAGCTGGGAGCCTATCGACCAGAAAACTTCGGGCTTCTTTTCTCGCGAAAGGCCAGAATCCCTTCGCGAAAGTCTTCGCTGGTGGCCGTCAGCAGATATTGATCGAGATCCATGAAGCTTGCCGCATGGTGCAGCGCATTCGCCGTCGCGTTCACTGAATGCTTGGTCATGCGCACCGCATTCGGCGGAAGTTTTGCAATCTTTTCCGCCCAGCGGCGTGCTCCGGCGGTGGCCTCGCCATCGGGCGCCAATTCACAGGCCAAACCCCAGGCGAGCATCTCCTGCGCAGCAATTTTTTCTCCAAAGATTACGAAGCGCTTCGCCCGGGCAGGCCCGATCAGCGATACCAACCTGGGCACCGCGTGCCAGCTCATGTTCATGCCGAGCGGAATTTCCGGCAGGCGCATCACGGCGCCTGCGCCAACGATGCGAAAATCACAGGCAACCGCCAATGCGACGCCGCCTCCGACACAATACTTTTCGATCGCACAGATCGTAACCTGGTCCACTTTCTGCCAGGCGTCGCACAGATCCGGGCCGAGCTTGAGAAACTGCCGCCGTTCGAGCAGCCCAGCCTCGCGCATTTGATCGAGGGCCGGGTCCTTCAGATCGACACCTGCGGTAAACGCTCCCCGGCTTGAAAGTATCACCACGTGAGTTTGCAGATCGTCCGTGAAACTGCGCGCCGCTTCCGTCAGCTGCAAAATGACCTGGCGCGACAGTGCATTGCGCCCATCGCCGCGATTGATCGTGACCGTTGCGATCGCGCCGTCACGCACCACGGTAACCAGCTTGTCGGATTTTGGTTCAGTCATACGTAGTTGCGAGGAGCCGCTTTAGCTGACATGTTAGTACGAATTGGAGGCGCGATCAGACATTGTGCATTGCACGAGGGTCGCCCGCGCTTGCAGGCGAGCATTGGGTACAATACGGACGAGTCTTCATAGGGGAGCGAATGACCACGGTGACGCAGCCGGTTGGCTTCAAGCCGCCTCAAACAGCGGACGAGGACGCTGTTCGAGAGGCGCTCGACTTGCTCACGACCGGCGCCTGCGACCAATCCGCTTTCCTGCAGGCAATGCAACGGCGATTCCAATCCGAGCCGGGCGGCAATTGGGAACTGCTCTCGCAGCTGGACCAATATTATCGCCGCGGAAAAATCAAATCCGAGATGTACAACGCGATCAAAGCCGCGCTTGCCGGGCCCGTCCTTGGCGCCGGCAACGACGCGCTATTGCATGCTGCCGCGCCCGCTGCGCCAGGTGATGCGCCTCGCAGAGCCAAGGAACCGCAACCGCTCGCGGCGGCCCTGCAACTCAAGCCGGGCGATAGATTGCGCGACCGTTATCGAATTGAACGCGTTTTGGGACAGGGCGGAATGGGCACTGTGTTCGAGGCCGTTGATGATTATCGCCTGGAGGCCCTCCCATCCGGCCAGCGGCTGGCCATCAAGGTGCTGCATACGGCCGTGACCGCACGTACGGAGTTGTTCACCGAGCTGCGCCGGGAATTCCAAAGTCTGCAAATACTGTCGCACCCGAACATCGTGCGCGTATATGAGTTCGACCGCGACGGGCCGCTGGCTTTCTTTACCATGGAACTCTTGAGTGGAGCGCTGCTCAGTCGCGTGTTGCTGGCAAGACGCGCTCCTTTGGAGCACGCGCACGCGCTGGCGGTGCTGCGCGACGTTGGCGCGGCAATCGCATATGCGCATTCGCGCGGGGTGGAACACGGAGACATCAACCCGCAAAATATTTTCGTCACGTCGCGCGGCGACTTGAGAGTTCTGGATTTTGGTTCCTCGGATAAGTTGGTGGCCGATCCTTTGAGTCCCGATACTGAAACAATATCTGCACGGTTTGCCACTCCGGGCTATGCGAGCTGTCAAGTGCTCGAAGGCGAACGTCCCGATGCACGGGACGATGTATTCGCCCTCGCCTGCGTCGCCTACCGGCTGCTGTGCGGCGAGCATCCCTTCTCGGAAGGCAGCGCTGTCGACGCGCGGACCGCCGGCTCGAATGCTCGTAAGCCGATGAAACTCACGCATCGACAGTGGCGGGTTCTACGCGAGGGTCTGCATTGGGATCGTGAGATGCGCCCTCGCGACGTTCAACAATGGTTGGAGCGAATGGACCTGCGTGGCGCGGCAAAATCCCTGCCCGCGTTGACGGACCTTCTCGATCCGCGTCCTGCCGCGAATGCTGGTTTCGGGTTCCCGAAAGCGCAAGGGTTTCCCGCCGCGTTGGCTTTGGTGGTTGTTCTGGCATTGGCCGGCGGCGGCTGGTTCCTCAGAAACTACACCACGTTGCCAGGCGTCATTGCTCGCGCTCCAAGCGCCACCGCCGGCGCCCCAACCGATATCCCCCACGCCCCAACCGACATCCCCCGCGCCCCAACCGATTCGCCCAGCGCGGCGGCCGGCATCGCCGGCCGTACATTGGCGCCGGAGTCGGCGCGCGAGGATGCTGCTCCCCTCGCCGATTCGCAACCAGCACCGCCGAGTAATACCGCGGTTGCTGCGGCGCCCATAGCGAAGCCCATAGCGACGCCGGTAGCGCCGCCCGTAGCACCACCCTCGAGTGCGTCCTCGATTCCTGTCCCGCCGGCACGGCCCGCCAAAATTGAAATGGCCGCGCCCATCGTCGATGTTCCGCCTGCGGAGGCCAATGCCAGGGTCGTGGTGCGGCGTAAGGGCAACTCGCGCGGCGCAATAGGCTTTACCTGGTGGACTGAATCGGGTACCGCAAAACCGGGAACGGATTTCGCGCCAGTGATGCCTCAGATTGCAATCATCCGGGACGGCGAGACCAGCGTTACTCTCAGCATTCCTGTGACCGGCTCGTCGCGCGCCCAATCCAAGAACTTCTATGTGGTCATCGATCAGCCCGAGGGGAATGCAGAACTCGGTGCGCAAGCGCTTGCCATGGTCTCGTTGCCGCCGACGAGTTGAATCGTCCCCCACCCTGCCATCAGTAGTGAGGCGGTCTTTCCTGCTCGGCGGTCCGCGCCGCCTCGTCGGATCGCGCGCTGTCGAGCCGTTCTCTGACGGCGTTGAGCTGCACTTCCAGCACCTGAATTTCCTTGTGCTGGCGAAATACCACATCGCTCAGCTCGGCAATCGCTTGCTCGAGATACGCTATTTTCGATTGGAGTTCTTCCAGGGACTCGTTATGCATCACGTCAAGGTCTTGCGGCATAAAACAAATAGTCGGCTGAGTACGATACCCGCACTTCCTGGCCCGCTTGGGCTTGGCTGCACCCGTCCGCCGGCGCAGCGCCTCCCACCGTATGCAGTCGCTGGATCGACTTCACAGCGCTGAAGATGCCCGTACCCGACGTGGTCTTGGCGTTCAGCAACAGCCATGGAATTGCGTTGGGTGCGGGACTATTGGCTCGCGCAATGACTTCGCCCATTACCTTACTGCCGTCGTTGGCCTCCCAGGTAGGTCCGGCATAGTGTTTACCGATAGTCCTGCCTGCCTTGGTGAACAAGGTCGCTTCGGGCTGCTTAAGCGACCATTCGAATTGAGCGGGATCGCCCTTCGCCGGCTGGCAGCGGTAAATCTGCACACCCGTAGCGTGCAGTTGCTGCGTCAGAATCTGACCGTCCGGGGCGCTCAACGGCGCCGGCACGTCGTTAGGCTTGACTGCTCCGGATGTCGCGCATCCGGCCGCCGCCGCGCACAATGATGCCTGCAATATCTTGGATACGAACTGGGTGTTGCGCATGGCTCAACTTGACCACAATACCGTGGCGGCCCGCAAGCGGAGTGCGCTATTGTGCCCCTCATGCAACGAAAGCCTCAGCGGCGCGTGCTCGCCATCGACGTGGGCGGCAGTCATGTGAAGACGCGCGTATCGGGGCATCGGGATGTGCGCCAGTTCGAATCCGGCCAGGGCCTGACGCCGCGCAAAATGGTTGCGCGCCTGCTGAAGCTCGTCGGCGATTTGAAATATGACGCGGTGTCGATTGGATATCCCGGCGTGGTCGTGCACGGCAAGATCATCACCGAGCCCCATAATCTAGGCCGTGGCTGGGTCGGTTTTGATTTTCGCAAGGCGCTCGGTCGGCCGACCCGGCTCATGAATGACGCCGCGATGCAGGCGCTCGGCAGCTACGAAGGCGGGCGCATGCTGTTTCTGGGGCTGGGCACCGGGCTTGGCTCGGCGCTCATCGTGGACGGCGCGATCGCACCGATGGAACTTGCCCACTTACCCTACAAGAATGGCCGCAGCTATGAGGAGTACGTGGGTGAGCGGGCTTTGCTCAAGCGCGGCGTCAAGAAATGGCGCCGCGACGTCGCCGACGTGGTGTCGCAGCTGAGTAAGGCCCTGGAGGCCGATTACGTGGTTCTCGGCGGCGGCAATGCTCGAAAATTGAAGAAACTGCCGAAAAATGCCCGCCTCGGCAGCAATGATTTTGCCTTTCTCGGAGGTTTTCGCGTTTGGCGTACCAAGGCGATGTGACGTTCACTTGACCCGGCGCAGCTCGAATCCGATGCGCGGAAAGTGCACGACAACTTTCCCGGCGCGGGGATCTTCCCGAGCGATCGCGATCTGATCCTTGGTGGCCGCATACAAAGCTCCCTCGATGGGATCGGTCCCCGTGTCGGTTGCCGCCACAACGGCCTTCTCGCCGAACGCAATGCCGTGGGTGTCGACGACGGGCCCGGGAGCTCCTGCCGGGGCGGCATCGCGAGCGATGCTGATGGCGGCGCCGCTGCCGAGCTCTTCGTGAGTGCCGTGGCCAAATGCCGCCATACGTTCGCGCCACGCGTCGAGCGCTTGGTGGGATTCGAGAATTTTGGCCACCGGACCGCCGCGCTTCACAAACCAGAGGTTGTGATAAATCGAGAAGTCCGCAATGCTGGCCGCGGTCCCGCAGAAGAAACTTTGTTTGCCAAGCATCTGCTCGAGCCGTTCGAGATACAGGGTAAATGCAGCCGTTGCCTCCGGAATCCGCATGCGCGGCATATTGGCGCGAAAGACATTTCTGTCTTCGGCGAACGCCTTTTGCGCCTCAGGCGGCACGCCGCTGAACATGTGAGCAAGGCCGGCCGGCTGCAGGGTGTAGGGAATCATGGTCCAAAAGAGCGTCGAGTCGGCCCATTGCGCGAGGATGCGCGACGCCCCCGCCACTGCGGGAGGCACGAGCGTGGGCTGCGGCGCCTGCGCTTCGAGGACATCGGCGATGAGAGCCGTATCGCAATAGATATCCGCCCCGATCTGCAATATCGGAGTCTTTCGATAGCCGCCGGTGAGTGCGATCACGTCGGGCTTGGGCATTACGCTGGGGATGAGCACCGAGGACCAATGCAGCCCCTTGAAGCCCAGGATCAGGCGGATCTTCTCGGCAAACGGCGAGGTGGGATAGTGGTGCAGGATTAATTCAGCCATTGATTTTCTCCGGATCCGGCCCTTCGCCGGCGGAATTCGCTGCCGATTTTCTGCGATATTTGAATGTTCCCATCGCTTTGGCGATCAGCCGATTGTCGGTATCACGTATTTCGCCTTCGCAAAACGCCATGCTGCGGGAGCGGTGAAACGCGTGCGCCGACGCCAGCAAACGCGTCCCCGCCTTGGCCGGCTGCAAAAAACTGGTCTTCATTTCCACTGTCACGCCGCCTTCATTGTCGGGGTCGAGCGAACTCCCTGCCACCGCCATCGCCACGTCCAGCAACGACAGCAGGACGCCGCCATGCGCCACCGACCAGCTGTTCAGGTGCCAATCGGCCAGATCGAGCGCGATAACTGAACGTCCATCTCCCGCGCTGATGAACTCGACGCCAAGTTCCTGTATGAAGGGGATCTTGATGCGAAATGATTTCGATCGGGTCACATGAAACCGTACCGCGCACGGGCAGTACGTGTCAATGAATGGCACAATGCCTCAAATCATGACAGCCAGTGCCGCAGGTTTGTTGCGCATCATCGCCTTGCTGTTGGCAACTCTGCTGGTTGGATTACCTGCGATCTGGGCGGTGCTGGCGCTCTGGTATAAAGCACCGGGCGGTCGGAGCCTTAAGATCGCGATCGTCGCCGCTTGGATTGCGTTCAGCGCGGGCGTGCTGATTGCGCTGTGGCGGGGATGGGCTGCTTTCGGCCTGCTGGCATTTGCCGCTGCGTTCACCGGCGTGTCGATCTGGTGGCGCCGAATTCCTCCGTCCAATGACCGGCTCTGGGCGGACGATGTCGCGCGAATAGCCGAAGCCAAGGTCGACGGCGACCAAGTCACGCTGCACAACGTGCGAAACTTCGATTGGCGCAGCAACACCGACTACACGCAGCGTTGGGAAACCCGCGTCTACGACCTCGGTCAACTGAACTCCGTGGACATGATCATGTCATATTGGCGCGGCCCGGTGATCGCGCACATGCTGGTGTCGTTCGGCTTCGCAGCGGCGCAGCACGTGGCATTCTCGGTGGAAATTCGCCGCGACAAGCGCCAGAGCTACTCGGAGATCGGCGGCTTCTTCAAGGAGTTTGGACTGAGCATCATCGCGGCCGACGAGCGCGATGTGATCCGTGTGCGAACCAATTTGCGCGGCGAGGATGCCTACCTCTATCGCGTGCGCATGCCGCTGTCCGCGATGCGCTCCCTGTTTCTTGGCTACCTTGGCGAGTCGAACAGGCTGGTCGGCACACCGCGCTTCTACAATACCATCACCGCCAACTGCACCACGCTCGTCTATCACATGATGTGGCGAATCGTCGGCTACCTGCCCTTGAGCTACCGCATTTTGCTCACGGGTTATTTTCCGGCCTATGTCTACAAAGTCGGCGGACTCGACCCGCGCTTTCCGCTCGCAGAACTTCGTGCGCTGGGACGCATCACCGATCGGGCGAGAAAATCCGACCAAAGCGAGGCGTTCTCCGAGGATATTCGCCGCGGCATACCCGTCATCGACCCCGCAAGTCTGCCGGCCGGCTCGCCCTAGTGCTTGCCCCGGGGACAGGCTCCCAGGAGCCCGTCTAGTGCAACGGCGTGAATCCGTAGCGCTTGAATGCCAGATCGCCGGCCGGGCCGCGCAAATAGGTCAGAAACTTTGCCGCATCGGGTTTGGCCGCGATGGTCAGTGCGGCAGGATAGATGATCGGCGCATGGCTGCTCGCCGGAAACGCATCGACGAAGCGCACATTTTTATCGACCAGTGCATCGGTCGCGTAGACAATTCCGAGCTGCGCCTCGCCACGGTCAACGAACGCGAGCGCCGAGCGCACGCTATCCGCGCGCACGAGGCGCGCCGCCACCGCGTCCCAGACACCCAGCGCGGTCAACGCTTCCTTGGCGTATCGTCCAACCGGCACGGAATCCGGATCCCCGGTCGCCAAGCGGCCCTTGCCCAAGGTGGCCGCGAGGGGGAAGTGCGGTTCAATCTTGAGCGTCACTTTGCTGTCCATGGGAGCTATCAAGACCAGCTGATTGCCCAACATGTCATGTCGGGTGGCGGGCTGAATCAATGCGCGAGCCTGCAGATAATCCATCCACTGAAGATCCGCCGAGAAGAATATATCGGCCGGCGAACCGTTTTCCAGTTGACGGGCGAGCGTGGAGCTCGCTGCGAATGAAAACCGCACCGGGATCGAGGTCTCGCTGGTGAAAGCGTCGCCTAAATCCTGCAGCACATCGGTCAAGGACGCCGCGGCAAATACGGTGATCGCGGGCTTGCGCGCATCTGCGCCAATGACTTGCGGCGCGAAAACCAGCGTACTCAGCGCCAGCCAAGCCCATGCGATTTTCTTCATCGCGCTAGTTTTTCGCCAGTACCGGCTGTCCGCTATACAGCTCTGGAAATGTACGCTTGAAGTTGATGACTTTGGGTATGTCGTTGATGGCGATATAGGGTTGATTCGGATGGTAAATCAAATAATCCTGGTGATAATCCTCCGCCGTATAGAATCCCAGCAGCGGATCGACGCGGGTCACGATGGGCCGGGCATATACATGCGCTTGATCCAGCTGCGCGATGTAAGCCAGCGCAATGCGCTTCTGATCGTCGTCCGCATAGAAAATGGCCGAGCGGTATTGCGTGCCGGTATCCGGGCCCTGTCGATTGAGTTGAGTGGGATCGTGCACCACCGAAAATGCAATCTGCAAAATCTGGCCATAGGAAATGGCCGCCGGATCAAACAGTATTTTGACCGACTCGGCATGGCCGGTGCGTCCAGAGCTCACGGTCTCGTACTGAGCGGTCGACTTATCCCCCCCCGCGTATCCCGCCCACACTTTCTTTACGCCCCGAACGTGCTCGAAGACGCCTTGCACGCCCCAAAAACAACCGGCGGCAAGCACCGCGGTCTGTGTCGGTCCCGCGGCTTTGGGGTTGTCGATCATAGGCGGCGCAAGAATCACCGGGGCTTCCGCCCCAAACAGGGGGGAATGCCATAAACCCAGTCCCAGAGCCACCGCGCCAAGCAGGGCCGTGAGACGCATGGGAGTTCCGAATGTCCTAAATGACATAGCTACCTTCCTTTATGCGCGAGCCACGAAGTGCAATGCAACTGAATTCATGCAATAACGCAGGCCCGTCGGCCTTGGTCCGTCATCGAATACATGTCCCAAATGAGCGTCGCAGCGCCGGCACGAGATTGCTTCGCGCTGCATGCCAAGACTGCGGTCGCTGATCTTGACGATATTCATCGCCGCTATCGGCTGCCAGAAGCTTGGCCAGCCGGTGCCGGATTCAAACTTGGTCTTCGAGTCATAAAGCGCTGTATCGCAACAGATGCAGCGATACAACCCTGAGGCGTGATTTCTGTCGTACTCGCCGCTGAACGCCATTTCGGTTCCGGCCTGACGTGTCACGCGGTAAGCCGGCACAGACAGCTGGGCCCGCCATTCGGCGTCGGTCTTCTCGATCTTGGCAACCCGTACGATGCCCTCGCTCACGCCCGCAGCCGAGAAATTCTCGATCGATACTTCTTTGCCCATCAGCGGCCCGGATACGGTCGCTGCAGTGGCCCTGTAGATCAGAGGCGTGACCGATAACGCGGTCAAGCCCGCGACAAACAATCGACGACTCACTACGTCAGTCATGATTAGCATCCTCAGCCAAATGTAAATGAATACGCCTGAACACCGGAATCCAAGAATTCGATTGCAAACACATGCTCGCCTACGGGGCCTGACTGCCGAATCAGCTGGTACAGCCGCTGTCCGTTTATGACGCCGGCTCCGCTTGAGTCCGTATCGGCGCCGTGATTCGCCGCCGGCGCCGCGCCA
>Ga0210410_10003205_pt1 | contig 14548 bp, 15 predicted proteins | sample IncBWC4MmetaG_FD_161058 | JGI IMG/M metagenome (GOLD analysis project Ga0210410, IMG submission 161058) | Forest soil microbial communities from Barre Woods Harvard Forest LTER site, Petersham, Massachusetts, United States - Inc-BW-C-4-M | ecosystem: Environmental > Terrestrial > Soil >... | reverse complement strand
GTGGACTTTCATTCGGATGGAGTCGGCAACTTCCGCGACGACGTCGAAGGTCTCTTGTTTTTCCTTGCCGAGGAAGGGATAGAGGAAGCCCGCTTCACCGACGTCATGGCCGAGCTCGCGGTGTTCGAAAAAGACGTGCACCGTTTCCCAGAGGGTGTGGTAGAGAACTTCGACGAGTTCCTGATGAATGAAAGGGTCTGGCGTGGCGGCGGGAGCGAAGTAGGAGCCGTGCAGTCCCGGTAAGGCGAAGGTCATTGCACCAGTGCGACTGGCGGAGCCGAGCGCGGACCAAACTTCGGGATCGCCTTCGGGCGGGCCGAAGCCCATGACCATATCGTCGGGTTGAACGAGCGCATTCAGCCACGGTTCGAATGCGAAGGAAAGATCTAGGGCGGGAAGCGCCCGCTTTCCGACGATGACGGGGTGAACGAACTCAACGGAAACGTGCTGTGCATCCGTGGCGTATGGTCCGCGCCCAAAGGCGAGTAGACGGCCGCCACGCAGGAACCGAGCGGACATTTCGCGGCACGCTTCGGCGAGGCGCGAAGCTTCGCGGGCGAAGAAGGTGTCGAGGACCTGATTGCGCGCCAGCAATCGCTGTTCGATTTGTGCCGACAATTCGAGGCTCGTGTTCATCGGTAGCCTAACAAATCCGGGGCAGCGGGTCTCCTACCAACATGTCTACGAGGCGAGTGCCGCCGTAAAGCGTCGTGACGGAGACCATGCTGGATGGTTGTTCGCGAATTTCGCCGATCATGGCGGCGGCTTCGCCGCCGGGAGCTGTGTGCAATGCCTGCAACGCGGAATTCGCGTGCTCGGCAGAAACGATGGCGAGGAATTGGCCTTCGTTGGCAATGTGAAGAGGATCCAGACCGAGCAGTTCACAGGCGCCACGCACGGAATCGCGGATGGGGATTTTTTCCTCGAAGAGAACGACCCCGCGGCCGGAATCTCGCGCGAGTTCGTTCAGGGAAGTGGCAACACCACCGCGTGTGGGGTCGCGCATCCAGCGGACACCGGGCCCGGCGCTGGAGACGAGCGCTTGCACGAGCGGAAAAACGGATCGCGTGTCCGAAGAGAGATCCGCTTGCATGTCGAGTTCGCCGCGGGCGAGCAGAATGGTGATCCCGTGATCGCCGATAGGGCCGGAGAGCAGGACTTTGTCGCCTGGGCGGACGGAGTCCGGTGAAATTTCGACGCCGAAGAGAAGGCGGCCGATTCCGGTGGTGGAGATGTACATGCCGTCGGCTTTGCCATGCTCGACCACTTTTGTGTCGCCGCCGGCGATGAGGACGCCGGCTTTTTCGGCGGCGCGGGCCATGGCGCGAACTTCGGCTTCGAGGATTTCTGTGGGCAGACCGGCTTCGAGGACGTACGTGACGACAATAGCTTCGGCGCGCGCGCCGGAGACGGCGAGGTCGTTCACCGTGCCGTTGATGGCCAATTCGCCGATGGAGCCGCCCGGAAAACGCAACGGGCTGACGACAAAACTGTCCGTAGTCATGGCGATTCGCGTGCCGTTGATCTGGACATGCGCTGCATCACCGAGTGGGCCATGGGAAGCGCCGAAAAGAATCGGGGCGAAGAGCCCTTCGACGAGCCGGCGACTGGCTTTTCCGCCGGCGCCATGGGCCATTTCGATTTGCGGCTCACGGAATTTGATTTTAGGAGCAGGTGTGGCCATAAATTTCTCAGTCGCCTAAGCTGTTGCTGCGTTTGCAATCGTGACCGGTTTGCGGTGCTCGTAGTTGTAATACGCCGCGCAGGAGCCTTCCGAGGAGACCATCAAGGCGCCGACCGGCTGTTCTGGAGTGCATTCGCGCCCGAAAAGTTTGCATTGAGCGGGCTTGAGGACGCCTTTCAACACTTCACCGCATTGCGCGGCCTTGGGATCGGTGACGCGCACGCCGGGAACGGGGAAGCGCTGCTCGGAATCCCACTCCGTGTAGCTTGCGCGGATTTTCAGCGCGGATTGCGAGATGAAACCGAGGCCGCGCCATTCGAAATAGGGGCGGAGTTCGAAGACCTCAGCCATGGCGCGCAGAGCGGCGCGATTTCCTTCCCACGGGACGACGCGTTTGTACTGATTTTCCACGCGGGCTTCGCCGAGACGGAGTTGGCGCAGAAGCATCACGATGGATTGCAGGATATCGAGCGGCTCGAAACCGGAGACGACAACCGGTTTGCCGGCGTCTTGGGCGATCCAGTGATAGGGGCGGCAGCCGATGACAGTGGAGACGTGGCCGGGGCCGACGAAGCCGTCGAGGCGCATGTCCGGCGAATCGAGGATGGCGCGGATGGCGGGGATGATGGTGACGTGATTGCAGAACACGGAAAAATTGTGAAGACCTTCGGATTTTGCGCGCATGAGGGTGAGGGCGGTGGAAGGCGCGGTGGTTTCGAACCCGATGGCAAAGAAGATGACGTGCTTTTCGGGATTATTGCGCGCGAGTTTCAGGGCGTCGGCAGGGGAGTAGACGATGCGCACATCCATGCCGCGCGCCTTGTACTCAAGCGGGCTGCCGTGAGTGCCGGGAACGCGCATCATGTCGCCGAAAGCCGCGAAAATGAAGGAAGGATCCGCGGCGAGAGAGAGACCATTATCGATGCGGCCCATCGGAAGGACACAGACCGGGCAGCCGGGACCGTGAATGAGTTCGACGTTCGAAGGCATCAGATCTTTCAGGCCGAAGCGATAGATGGCGTGGGTGTGGCCGCCGCAGACTTCCATGATGCGATAGTGGCGGTTGGGGCCGGCGAGCTTGCGGATTTCTTCGCCGGCTTTAGCGATTAGCTCGGGCGTACGGAATTCGTCCACGTATTTCATGAGGGCTGCCTCTGACCGGGATGTTCGCGGTCTTCATTTTCGAGGCCGTAACCGCGGACTTCCTGCAAGGCGGCCTCGGCTTCTCCCAGCATCATCAAGGTGCGCATTTGATCTTCGGCGTCGGCGGCGCTGATCTTGCTCATGGCGAAACCAACGTGGATGAGCACCCAGTCACCGGGAACCGGCGGCTCATCCTGCAGCAGGCCCAAATCTACTTTGCGGCGCACACCAACCACTTCCACCAACGCCAGCATGGGATTCTGCGAATCGAGTTCGAGGATTTTTCCAGGGATCGCTAGACACACGGTGCAACTCCTTTTGCGGAAGACGTTTTGCCGTTCGTGGCATCCGTCCAATCCAATTCATTCCTGCAATCGGGCGATGAGTTCCAGCTTGAATTTGACTTCGTCCTTTAATCGCAGCGCACCAGCGGCGAAGGAAACCGGTTTGATGTCATAGTCCGATTGGCTCAGCGGGAATTCACCAGAGATGCGCAAGGTGGAGCCGATGCTGGCGATGCGAACGTCAAAAGCGTGAGTGCGCGTGACGCCGTGGAACGAGAGATCGCCGAGCGCGTGGGCCTGCAAGAGGTCCGAGTCCAAATGCTGCACGGTTATTTCCTTGCTTTCATAGCTCGCGGCCGGAAAGCGATCGACCTCGAGAACCTTTGTATTCATTTCCTGCAGGAGATTCTGGCGGTCTGAACGCGATATTTCGTCCATTACGTCCGTGGCGGTGGTCCGAACGGCCACGCGAACGACGGCCTTATCATAGGTTCCGGGAACGAACTCGATTTCGCCATCGTAGTCGAGAAGGGCGATGGTGGGGCTATGGCCGAACGAAGAGAGCAATCCCGTGGCAAAGGCTTGCACGGTGAATCGGCTTGCAGTCTGGTCGATCTGGTATTTCACGGGTTCAAGTCCTCGCTGTGCACCTGTCTGCATAACACCATTCCTGCCGCTCAAGCTTGCCGACGACCACTGATGATTGTCCCTGAAACCTCCGGGGCGGAAACCCAAAAGAGTCCAGGGTTTTACTCGAAATGGCCCAAGCCGCGACCTCCTTAATTTAGATTTTCACACGCGACCGAATTGGCATTACATGGAGCGAAGCTTGAAATATCTTTCCAAGTCGGGGAGGGCCGCGGCTGCAAGATTGCCTACGCCGACCTGGCCGAGATAGCGCCGCACCGTCGGATTGGAAAGAACCAATCCGGCGCCGAAGATGACCAGCGCCACGCCTCCGAGCATGTAAAGAGTTTCCTTGTCTTGTCCGATTCCATCGTCCGAGCGATTCATGATTTCAACGGCCATGGGAGTCTCCTTTGCGCACCGGGAATCCGGTTCATTTCCTTGCAGGCCAGTCTCCCGCAAGAACTCGTGTGACCAGCGAAGCCACCAGCTTCACGGCTTCGTCGACGGCGGCGGCGACGGGGCCGCTCAGCCCCATCTGGCCTTCCTCAGGCCCAAGCGTGGCCGGGATACAGCCGACGAGAAGGATGCGCTTGAGTTCACCGCCCATGCTGGCAGCCATGCGCAGCACGTTGATGGGGTCCATCGCGTGGGGTTCGACAAAACCGTTTTGCTCCGACGGGGAACTGAGGTCGTTTAGATCCGGCTCGAGTACGAAGAGGTCGCCGGGTTGACCTTCGCCGGGATAGGTATCAACAAGAATTGTGGTTTCGTAGCCCTCCATGAGGGCGTAGGCGAGGTCGAAGCCGCGGATGCCAAAGTCGGCTACACGGACTCCGGGAGGAAAAGTGTGAGCGGCGAGGCGGTTGGCGACTTCGACGCCGAACGCATCGTCAGCCAGGAAAATGTTGCCGATGCCGGCGATAAGGATTTTTTTTGTGGTCACCGCGGGTGCAGTTTCGTTTTCGGCGAGGGGTTCCAGTTCAGCCGGCGAAAAGAAAAAACGGTGGCCGGGCTGGCGCATCAGGCCGATGTCGCGGCCGGGATCGTCGTCAACCACGACGCAAACGTGCAGATTGCCTTCGTAGTCCTGTTCGATGGATTCGACGGCGGCGATTTTTCCGGAAAGAGCGAGGTCGAACACATCGCCACCGGCGCGCGGGCAGATCCGTACGCGATTGCCGCGGCTGACGGCCACGCCTTCAATCTCGACCGAGTCAACGGGCATTTTGTCCTCGAGTAGCTGCCATTCCCATTCGTTCATGGCTTTTCTCCCGAAACGGCGCGGAGCCCGCGCAGGGCCCCGTGAAGTTTCATCCATTGTTCGTCGGGCATGGATTCCGTGCGCTCCAGAATCTGGCGGGCGCGTTCGTCGGACTCGCGCATTTCGCGTTTTTCTTCCTCGGTCATAGTCAGGATGCGCAGGGACAATATTTCATCGATCTCCGCGCCGTCGAAGAGATCGCCCGGACTCTCGGGAGCGATTTGCGGATAGTCGTAAAGAATGATGGGGGAAGAAAGCATGGTGTCGCGGCGGTCCCGTTCGCCGACGAGGATTGGCCAGGTGCCGACGTTCTGGCAGGCGCGAGCGAAAGCCTGGAAGGGTTCTGGAGGATCAGCCAGAGAAACAAATTCGCCGCCGCGGACTTCGAGAATGGTGTGCGCGGAGAGTAGCGATTGAGAAAGCGCAAGTTCACGCGTGAGAGGAGCGGATGTGGCGGGGCGTGATTCATTGGAAATGAGAACCGTGAGCTTGAAGAGGCCTGGCTGAAGCAATTGGGCGGAAAGTTCGATGGTGCCGGAGACGGTCGCCTTGTTCCGGAGAATAATTCCAGCGACTTCGCCGCGCTCGTTGCGAATCGCTTCCCGCTGTTGCGCTGGGGAGAGGCGAAAGGGCCATTTCATTGGCTGGGCGGCGAGTGCGACGAGATTGAATTGGGTAATCTCAATCGTTTCCTCGACGGCTTCTTGCCAGGGCAGGTAGTTCTTGCCATCAATTTCCAATCTCTGAACCAGTTCAAAATCAGCTTCTGACATGGACATCAGGTGGTTCGAACATTTTCGGGGTTGCGTGACGGACCGATCCACCATGCGCAAGAACCGGACTCGAACCGCGCACTCCGATACTGGGTCACCCTGAACGAGGCATTCGGTCCGCATGGTGCACGCGTCTGCACCGCCCTGCGCCACGCTGTAGGCGCGGGGGTAGACAACGCCGAAATTGAAACGTTGGCGGTTTTTCACGGCGGAAGGCCGGTAGGGATAGAGCATGTACCCTTCGTAGAGGACAGCGCGGACGATGGCGTCGACAAGGGCTGTGTTCATGGGCGTACCATTTCCGTAAGGGCGTTCAATGCGCGTTCGATCGCTTCTTCCCATGTGGGAATCCCTTCCCGGATTTTGAATTGATAGAGCTTTTCGAAGGTGTCACGCTGCAAGGCGAGCCATGCGGAGTTGGGGTAGTAGACGTCGATCAGGTTTTTCCAGACTTTGACGGGCAGGCGGTACTTGGATTCTTTGTCCCAGGAGATGGGCGCAACTTGCAGGGTCTGATCGTTGCCCTGATAGAAAACCGTGCCGCTGAATTGAAAACAGAGAGGCAAATCGCCGCCGGTGACGCCGTGGAAGTACTTTGTGGCCGCGACATTAAAATCGAAGGTGCAGGGAACCTGGAGGTCGGCCATGGTGGATCCGGTGAACCGGGGAACGACCATGCTGGTGTGCGTCCACAACATGTTGCGCAGCGTCTGGCCCCAGCGGTCCGGCTCTCCAAAAAGATCCTGAAGGCGAGCCTGTTCGCCCGAATCGTATTTGCGGCGAGTGACTTCGAGCTGGATCTGGGCACGAAGCGCGACGGTGTGGATGATTTCTTCGGCGGGCACGTTGGTGAGTTGCAGCTTGAACGCCAATAGAGGGGCGGCCGCGTTTTGCACAGGTTCGGCACTGGCGATCGCGAATCGGAGGTCAGGCATGCGCACCCTCTTGAAGGAAACCCGCTTTTTTCTTCAGCGAGGCAAAGAACGCGGAAAGTTCTCGCCACACTTCGGTCCCGCCGGAGAGGCCGCGCCAGTGCATGCGGATAATGCCAACAAGCTTGTAGCACTCGTCGATGGGGACGAGGTAATACTCGGCGGGAGATGAGCCGCGCGCACGCCCGACGCGATTCACGAGGAGGGCAGTGGTGTCGGCTTCCATTTCTGAAAGAACGGGGTTCGACTCGACGATATCGTCCCAGGTATCCAGGGAGAGCAGGGATTCGGTTGGGCCGGCGGGGCTGGGATAGAGCGCGATTACTTTTTCTTGCGGAGAGTTTTTGAAGAAGAATGCCATCTCGATGGGGACCGTCAAGCCGTCCCACTGCGCGTCTGTCAATCGAAAGTCCTGCAGGAACTGCACGCGCCGGGGAACGCGCTTGAATTTCGTACCGCTCTGACCTTGAAAGAGGATGGCGCAGGCCTCGCACGAACAGATGAGCCGGCGATTGGCTGGTTCGACAAGATGCTCGTGTTCGGGTGCAAGCTCGCGGCTGCACATCTCGCAGCGCTCCACGATGGCGCGGCGGCGCGCAAACTGCTGGAGGGCCGCGAATGCGCTGTCCCGTTGCGGTGGAGGCGTGGGGGACATTTCAGTCTCCGCTCCGGAGAGCAGTGGCAGCCGAGGCGGCCGTCAAGCTCTGGGCAGTCTTGAGTTGCGCGATCGAGACAAAGCCCGAAGCATGCAGAGCCGCGCCCGTCTCTTCGATGATGATCGCGGGTGCGTCTGGGGCGGCATTCTGGATTGCAGCTTCGAATGTTTCTTTCACGCCGGAGGCGGAAGAGCCACAGCCGCTCGATTTGACGTCGAGGCGCAGCGTGAGGGTTCCGTCATCGCCAATGCTGACGAGTTCGGCCTTCGCGGCGTGGGATTCCAGGAAGCCGCGCAGTTGCTCGATGGCGCGAGTCACGCGCGTGGGCAGGTCGTCAGGATGGAGGCCATATAAGAGGAGCAAGCTGCTGACGAGATCGTCGCGGCCGTACTTCCGGATGATCGCTTCTCCGGTTTCTCCCAATTCGGAAGCAATCTCGAGGATGCGCTCCAACCCCGAGCCGTGCAGGGCCATGACACACTCCATAAGTTCGCCGGCCAGGGTGCGCACGTTCGGATCGGCGGACGATTCGAACTGCTGGACGATGGCTGCGATGCGCTCGATGCGTTTCTGGAGTGCGGTGTCTTTTGCCATGTTCTCCTTCAAACGAAAAGCAGGACGGGTGGCGTTTGCAGAGGAAGAAAAGTTAGACTCCGCCCGAACCCAATCCTCATTCGCAAGGCCACCCGTCGTTCTCGGTGATCGAGAACATCAAGAATGCATGCCGAACATCGGCGAGTGGTGAGTTTCGAGAATCTTGCCGTTGCCGAGATACATGTGTACGCCGCAAGGCAAGCAAGGATCGAAACTGCGCACAGCCCGCATGATGTCAATGCCCTTGAATTTGTCGGGGCCGTTTTCCTCGAAGATGGGCGTGTTCTGCACGGCGTCTTCGTAGGGGCCCGGGGTTCCATAGATATCACGCGGATTTGCGTTCCACGGAGTGGGAGGATACGGATGATAGTTGGCGATTTTGCCGTCGCGGATGACGACGTGGTGTGAGAGCACACCGCGCACGGCTTCGTGGAAGCCGCAGCCGATGGCGTCTTGCGGAACGGTGAATTCGGACCAGGTTTTGGTGCGGCCGGCGTGAAGTTCGGCCAACGCCTGTTCGACGAAGTAGAGAGCGGCCGAGGCTGCGTACACCTGGAAGTAGGTGCGGGCGCGATCGCGCTCAATGGCGTTGCTCCACTTGGGAATCTTCCATTCGAACTCGACTTCGGGAAGGGAAGTCGTCTTGGGGAGATACATCTTCACGCTTCGGCCGGTGGCCTTGATGTAACCGATATCCACGATGCCAGCCAACGCGGTGGCCCAGAGGCGCGCGATTGGCCCGCCACCGGTGTCGAGCGCGAGGTGGTCGCCGGTGCGCTTGTCGAGCCAGCGGGGAGACATGACCCAGGTGTACTTGCCGCCGAAATCGCGCTTCTGCGGTCGCGGGATGGTGGTCTGGTTCCAGGGATGATTCTGGTCCACGGGATTGCCGAGAGGATCTTTGCTTACGAACTTTTCGCCATTCTCCCAGCCGTCGTAGTACGAGCTGCCGAGAAGGATGCGGATGTTCAGGTTGATGTCCACGAGGTCAGTTGTGACGAGCTTGTCGTCAACGACGACGCCGGGCGTGACGTACATGCCGCGGCCCCAATTGGTCATGTTCTTGTAGGTATAGTCGCAGACGGCGGGGTTGTTAAAGGATCCCCAGCAGCCGAGGAGGACGCGGCGACGACCAACTTCTTCGTAGCCGGGGAGCGCCTCATAAAAGAAATCGAACAGGTCGTCATGCAGCGGAACGACTTTCTTCATGAATTCCACGTACTTCATCAGGCGGACGAGATAGTCCGTAAAGAGTTGAATCGTGGGGACAGTGCCGACGCCGCCAGGATAAAGCGTGGAGGGATGAACGTGGCGGCCTTCCATCAGGCAGAACATTTCGCGGGTCATGCGGCTCATCTGCAGGGCTTCGCGATAAAAGGAGCCGGTGAAGGGATTGAGGGCCTTCATGATATCGGCGATGGTGCGGAAGCCGTGAAGATTCGAATGCGGCGCGGCGGTTTTTTCTGCTTTGGCGTAGACGGAGGGATTGGTCTCTTTGACCATCTGCTCGCAAAAATCAACGCCGACCAGATTGTCCTGGAAGATGTTGTGGTCAAACATGTACTCGGCGGCTTCGCCGAGATTGACAATCCACTCGCCGAGCGCTGGCGGCCGCACTCCGAATGCCATGTTTTGCGCGTAAGTGGCGCAAGTGGCGTGGTTGTCGCCACAGATGCCGCAGATTCGGCTGGTGATGAAGTGGGCGTCGCGCGGGTCCTTGCCTTTCATAAAGATGCTGTAGCCGCGGAAGATCGAGGAAGTGCTGTGGCACTCCGCGACCTGGCGGTTGTCGAAATCGATTTTGGTGAAGATGCCGAGGCTGCCCACGATGCGAGTGATGGGATCCCAGTTCATCTCCACGAGCTTGCGTGAACCGGTGGGCGTGCCTTTTGTTGCAGAAGTGATCGTGGCCATGAATTCATCCTCCCTTTCGTTTAGTACGCCCCGGAGCGATAGCCCGTGGTAAGTTCCGGACGAGAGTGCCGCCACTTGGGTTCTTTGTTTACGGTTTGGTTGGTGAAGGCGCGGAGAGCCTTGATGGTCTTGCCGTAGACGCCGATGGCGGCGGCGGAGACTTTCGCGCCGGGCGGCTCATCCATGAAGGGCATGAACTTGTCCGGGAAGCCGGGCATGGTGCAGCCGATGCAGATGCCGCCGACGTTGGGGCAGCCGCCGATGCCGGCCATCCAGCCGCGCTTGGGGACGTTGCAATTGACCACAGGGCCCCAGCAGCCGAGCTTTACGATGCACTTTGGGGAGCCGTAGACTTCGGCGAAGTCGCCCTGCTCGTAATAGCCGGCGCGATCGCAGCCGTCATGCACAGTCCTGCCGAAAAGCCAGGTGGGACGGAGCTGGTCGTCGAGGGGGATCATTGGAGCGAGGCCCGCGACCTGATAAAGAAGGTAGAGAACAGTCTCCATGAAGTTGTCTGGCTGAACCGGGCAGCCGGGAACGTTGACGATGGGGAGGCCCGCTTTGGACTTCCAGTCCCAGCCGAGGTAATCGGCCAAGCCCATGGCGCCCGTAGGATTGCCTTGCATGGCGTGGATGCCGCCATAGGTGGCGCAGGTGCCGCAGGCGACTATGGCGAGCGCTTTGGGAGCGAGGCGGTCAATCCACTCATTGGTGGTGATGGGCTGGCCGGTATTGGGATTGGTGCCAAGCGCGGCCCAGTAGCCTTCCTTCTTGATTTTTTCGTTGGGGATGGAACCTTCGACGACCAGGACGAAGGGATCTAGCTTTCCCTGCTCGGCTTGGTACCAGAACTTCAGAAAATCGCCGCCGTTTTCATAGGCGAGAACGGGATTGTGGAGATGCACGCGGGGCAATCCCGGAATTGCCCCCAGCAGGACGTCTTCAATGCTCGGCTGGGTTGCCGCCGTGATGGAGACGGAATCTCCATCGCAGCCAAGACCTGCGGTAATCCATAGGATGTGTACATCGGGGACGGGTGAGGGTTTCTGAGTTTTTCGGCCGTACGGGACTGCATCGGGAGTCATTAAGTGTCTCTCCTTTCGGGCTCTTACGGTTCCCAGCAGAGATGACTCTGATCAGGAGACTCCCCGGACACACCACGAACTGTGGGGTTGAGGAAATCCCCAGAACTACCAGCAAGAATCGGTGGGCGGCATTCTGGACAGGCATCTATCCAGGGTTTCGAGTGGTAGAATTACAGTGGCGCAAGCGAATCTACAATCAGGTTCAAGAGGAAATTCTTATCGGGAATAGGATTATTCGGCCATCGGGGAATCCCTAGTGGGGAGTAACCTTCGAGGCAATAAATCTAGTATCCGCCTTTGAGGTTCACTGTCCACTCGATCGCGTGCTGAACCAGTTCGCGCGCATTGCGCAGGGCGAGTTTTTCCTTGATGTGCGCCTGATAGGACTCGATGGTCTTCACGCTAAGGTGCAATTCGTCGGCGATCTGGCGGGTGGCGTGGCCCTCGCCGATGAGCCGGAAGACTTCGAGCTCGCGGTCGGTGAGATTGACGAGCGGGGAGAGTTTGGACGGGGAAGAGCCGCGGACGTAATGTTGCAGCATGGTGGTGGTCAGGCGATCGCTGAGATAGACGTCGCCTTGGAGAATCCTTCGGATGGCGACAAGAACTTTTTCGGTGGCCTCTTGCTTCATGATGTAGCCGTTGGCGCCGGCGCGCATGGCGCGTTCAGCGTAGATGGATTCGTCGTGCATGGAAAGAATCAGGACGGGAAGGCTGGAGGTCTTGAGGCGGAGTTCCTTGAGAACGTCGAGGCCGTCGGGGCCGCTGAGGGAAATATCGAGAACAACGATGTCCGGACACAGCGTGGTGATGGCGTGGAATGCGCTGTGCGCGCCTTCGGCTTCCCCGCAAACGCAGAGGTCGGGTTCACGGTCGATCAACAATGCCAAGCCCTGGCGAACAATGGGGTGGTCGTCGACCAGAAGGACCCGGTATTTCTTCGGCTGGGCAGCGAGTTGGGGTTTCGTGGCCATCGGCTGCCCTCCTATTCAATACTTCGGATGGGGAAGATACAAGTGACCGTGACTCCGCGGTCTTGATTGGGCTGAACCTTCAGGGAGCCGCCGACCATGTCGGCGCGATAGTTCATGATGCTCAGGCCGACGCCCGGCTGATTGATTGGCTTTTTCGGAAATCCATCACCGTCATCTTGAATCGTCAGCATACCGGCACCGTTCTTGCCGGATAGGCCAATGACGATATTCCTGGATTTTCCGTGGCGTATTGCATTGTTCACCGCTTCTTGAGCGATTCGATACAGGTGTGTCGCCAGGTTCGCGTCGTGAATGGCAAGTGGCCTTTCGCACCGGAAACTGCAGCCGATGTGAAACAGCCCTTCCACCTCGCTCGCCCACTTTTTCAAGGCAGACATCAATCCCAGCGGCTCGGCCGCCACCGGGTGCAGGCCTCTCGCCAGCTGACGCGTATTGTCGATCGCCTGATTCACCATCTTAACGATCTTCGCCGCTTCCTCAGCCTCGGGCAGGGACTTGTCCGAAAGTTTCTCCTCCAGAACCTTGCTCATGAAAGCAATGCCCGTCAGGTGCTGCCCCAGGCCGTCATGCAGGTCCTGGGCAATGCGCCGTTGCTCACGAGAGCTGATTTCCAGAATCGCTTCCTCAAGACCTTTTCGTTCGGTTATATCGAATCCCACGCCATGGATGAACCATGGTCGGCCATCCTCCCGGCGGATCATCTTTGCTTCACACTGGAACCAAAGCACTCTTCCATCGCGCGCGATCACCCGGTATGCAGATCGCAATGGCTTGCCGGAGAGGAACATCTCCGCGGCCTCCTCACTCCATCTCATCTTGTCATCGGGATGAATTTGCTGATACCACCGCACCGGGTCTTCCAACCACTCGTTCTGAGAAAAACCTAGCGCCGTTTCAATCTGCGGGCTTACATAAGCTTCCCCGATTCCCTTGTCCAGATAAGCCATAAACACGACCGCGGGGATCTGCTCAACGAGCGCGCGATACTTCGCTTCCAAGTTCAACAATGGTGCTTCGGGATTCAGTTTCGATTCTGCTTCGTCTGCGAAATCGAAGCTTGTGCCGGAAACCAACGACTGTTGTTGTAGAAAAACATCGGCGAGTTCCTGAAGTGCTCTTTCGGCCTCTGAGAGATTGCCGGATAGCCCATCGGCGCCGATTGTTTTCGCCTCCTCGCGTTTCACATTCGCTTGCGTAAGATACTCCAGCGCCATTTTCCGCCTCTTGCTCCACAGGAACTATGCCAAGAAAAATAGATTCTGCCGTTTGCAGCTCGCTTTGCCCCGCCCAAGGCATTCAGTCCTTCGCACGGCTCCTCCACGGGGGTTCCTTATTCAGCGAAGCCTGCGTGAATCGACGTAACGCGTGAATTGCTCGGCCGTATGTCATGACCGCGGCCGAAGAAAGCAGGGAACCTGGCGGTTGATTCATGAACGGCATGAACTTGTCCGGGAAACCGGGCATGGTGCAGCCGATGCAGATGCCGCCGACATTCGGGCAGCCGCCAATACCGGAGATCCAGCCACGCTTGGGCACGTTGCACTGCACGACGGGGCCCCAGCAGCCGATCTTCACAAGGCATTTGCGCGAACCGTACTCTTGCGCAAAATCGGCCTGCTCGTAATAGGCGCCACGATCGCAACCCTCGTGTACTGTCGGTCCGAAAAGCCAAGTCGGGCGGCCATGACGATCAACGGGAATCATCGGGGCGAGGCCGGCGAGTTGCCGCAGCAGGTACAGGAAAGTCTCCATGAAATTGTCCGGCTGGACCGGACACCCGGGGACATTCACGATTGGCAATCCAGCCTTTGACTTCCAGTCGTGTCCAAGAAAGTCGTTGAGCCCCATGCAGCCGGTGGGGTTGCCCTTCATGGCGTGGATGCCGCCGAAGGTCGCACATGTGCCGGCACCGATGACCGCCAGCGCTTTTGGCGCTAGACGGGTGATCCAATCGGTTGTCTTGATGGGTTGACCGGTCTTCGGGTCGGTGCCCACCGCCGCCCAGTAACCCTCGCCGCTAAGATTTTCATTCGGAATTGAACCCTCAACCACGAGCACGAAGTTTGGCAATTCGCCTTTTGCGGCCTGATGGAAGGGCTTCATGAACTCATCGCCCACAGTATAGGCCAGGACCGGATTGTGCAGATGCACTTTCGGCAGTCCTGGTATCGCTCCAAGCATCACATCTTCAATGCTCGGATCACTCGCGGCCGTTATCGACACTGAATCGCCATCGCAACCCAGGCCAGCAGTAATCCAGAGGACGTGAACTTCCGCCAATTTCGGGGGACGTTGGGTCTTGCGACCATAAGGCGCGACTGCGGCATCCATGGGCACAGCTCCTAGCTCCAGGAGGGGACTTCCGGCCGAGAGATGATAGGCAGCGTGTACGTGCGAACCTCATATTGGCTGATTACGAGGCAGCGGGCAATTGGTTCCGGGGGAGCTCTTGTTGTTCTTCAAAAAAATCGAGTGTGCACTGCACCACTTACCGTACAATGGCGTTTAATCGTGGCTTGCCGCTCGATTTCAGCTTGAACTGCTCCGAGATTAGTAGTCCGTATAGACAGACAGCTCTGCGGGAGCGAGCGCGCTAA
>Ga0210410_10003204_pt1 | contig 14550 bp, 12 predicted proteins | sample IncBWC4MmetaG_FD_161058 | JGI IMG/M metagenome (GOLD analysis project Ga0210410, IMG submission 161058) | Forest soil microbial communities from Barre Woods Harvard Forest LTER site, Petersham, Massachusetts, United States - Inc-BW-C-4-M | ecosystem: Environmental > Terrestrial > Soil >... | reverse complement strand
AGTTGGATTCGCAGTACGGACCATTGCATACCCCCAAGAAAAATTTCGGCCCGCGCGTATCGTTCTCCTGGGATCCTCTCAACGATCACAAAACAGTCATCCGTGCGGGATACGGGATTTTCTACTCCCCGATTTATGCGCAGATTCCCGGCGTCGTGCAGGTGCTCGGCAACGTCAATGGCACACGCACTATCGCCAACACGCTCGTTTCCATCCTGGGCGCGGCTACCGGCAATCCCGCGCACCCCGTGACGAGTTCAGGGGAGATTTTCCAGACTCTGTATGCGGAGGGCTTCAATCCGGCAAATCCGTTGCAGAACAACATCATCGGTTGCGGCACTCCGCCTCCTGGCCAGTTTGCCTGTCTTACACCCGCAGACTTGGCGCAGTTTGGCCTCACGGTTTCGAATACTGGTCCCTTGCCGCCAGGAACCGTGCTTTTCGCAGGTCAGAATGATTATAAGAGTCCGATGTCGCAGCAGGTCTCGCTGGGCATTGAACGAGAAATAGGAGCAGGCTTCTCGGTCTCCGCGAACTACATTTACGTTCATACCCTTCATCTTCCGGTGGCGATTGACACGAACCTGTTGCCGGGCGCTCCGGTCGTTTCCGGCGTTGGCGCCAACGGTCTGCCCACGAATGGTCTCCCATTTCAGAACTGGGGAGCACCGGCCTGCGCGGCCACTCCCGCCCTATGCTTTGCCGATCCCACCCACACGATTCTCCAGAACAATGTGTACAGTTCGCTGGCGACCGCGCTGTATCAAGGCGGCATTTTTGAACTCAAAAAGCGCTTTTCGAACCATTTTATGGCGATGGCGAACTACACCTACAGCAAGGCGCTCGATGAAGCCACGGACTTCAACAGCGACTATTCACCGTTTAACGCGACGTGTCTCAGGTGCGACCGGTCGGTGTCTGATTTTGACCAACGGCACAAGGTGGTCATCGCGGGAGTGTTCGAAAGTCCGTGGGAAAATTCACGTATCTTAGGCGGGTTCCAGCTTTCTCCCGTCTTCAATTACAACAGCGGCCATCCCTTTAATCTTCTCGCCGGCGCGGACATCAATGGCGATGGTCATTTCACCAACGACCGTCCGCCAGGGGCGCCGCGTAATAGCGGACTTGGCCCCAGCTATTACGACTTCGATATGCGTCTCAGCCGCTCGTTCAAGTTTGGCGAGAAGGCTTCTCTACAATTCACCGCGGAAGCATTCAACCTAGCGAACCATACGAACTATGCCAGCGTGAACAATATCGTGGGCGCTGCGTTTGCCCCGCCGTTCAAAGCGCGTGGCATAACGCCAGGCACGGTCCTCAGCGATGGGACAGTGGTCTCACCGAGTACGCCGCTCGGTTTCACAGCTGCGTTCCCGAAGCGGCAAATCCAGCTCGGGGCGCGCTTCACGTTCTAGCCTGCAACTCTCTGGCTCGCAAGAAGGGACGCTGGCACGGCCAGGAATTGCGGATGAACATCAAGAAGCTTTTTGATCTCAGCGGCCGTGTAGCCATCATTACCGGCGGATCTGTCGGGCTTGGCCGCCAGATGGCCGAGGGCCTGGCGGAAATGGGTGCGCAGGTGGTTCTCTGCGCGCGCAAGAAGGAACGCTGCCTGCAGGCGGCCGAGGAATTGCAAAAGCTCGGTGTCGAAGTTCTCGCACTTGGCTGCGATGTCAAAGATCCCGCCAGCATTCAAGCGGTGGCCGACGCCACGATCAAGCAATTTGGGCGCATCGACATCCTGGTCAACAATGCGGGCACTTCCTGGGGCTCGCCTGTGGAGGCAATGACACTCGTGCAGTGGAATAAGGTTGTCGAAACCAACTTGACCGGAACCTTTCTTTTTTCTCAGGCCGTGGGCAAGGTCATGATTGCGCAGCGCCGGGGAAAAATCATCAACATCGCTTCCGTTGCCGGGTTGCGCGGTTCACCGCCAAGTTTCTCCGCTATCGGCTACAGCGCCAGTAAAGGAGGCGTGATCATTCTCACGAAAGACCTGGCGTGCAAGTGGGGCATGCACAACATTCAGGTAAATGCGATCGCACCCGGCTGGTTCCCGACCGATATGTCGGGAAAAGTCATCGAGAGAAATAAGGAAATGCTGTTGGCAGGCATACCTCTGGGCCGCTTTGGCGGGCCGGATGATCTGAAGGGAGCCGCTGTTTTTCTGGCTTCCGATGCGTCGAATTTTGTGACTGGAAATATTCTTGTGGTTGACGGAGGTCAATCCGCCTGATCCGGGCGAAGCACGCGATGAACATTCCCCTTACCCCTTTGCGCTTCCTTCGTTACGCGGAGCAACAATACCCGCGCAGAACTGCGGTGGTCTGCAACCAGGACAGCTTTACGTACGCGGAATTTGCCGATCGCGCGCGCCGTCTCGCAGGGGCTTTGCGCCAGGCCGGCGTCCTGCCCGGCGACCGCGTCGCTTTTCTCAGCACCAATTGTCACCGTCTGCTGGAAGCCTACTACGGAGTTTTGGAAGCCGGCGCCGTTCTTCTGCCCTTGAACATTCGGCTCACCCCGAACGAACTTGCTTACATTCTGAACGATGCCGGGGCAACAATTCTTTTCGTGGAGAGGCAGTTTCTCGGTTTGGTGGAGTCTTTTCACAAAGACATTCCTTCGGTAAAAATGATCTGCCAGCTCGAAGGCACTCTACAGGCGGCCTGGCTCTCTCCGCGTAGCTACGAAGACCTCCTTGGCGAGGCCACGCCTTATAGCGCAGACATCGCCGCCATCGACGAAAACGCTCTAGCCGAGCTTTTCTATACCAGTGGAACGAGCGCCAATCCCAAGGGGGTGATGCTGACTCACAGAAATGTGTATCTCCACGCGGTGCACGTTTGCCTCGGATTCCACATCGAAAGCGGGGCCGTCGAACTGCATACCATCCCTCTCTTCCACGCGAATGGCTGGGGTGTGGCGCATTTCCTGACCTTGCTTGGCGGCAAGCATGTGATGATTCAGCGCTTCGAAACCAAGGAAGTCTTTCGGCTCATTGAAAAGGAAGGCGTGCATTCCTGCAGCCTCGTTCCCATCATGGCCACAGCCTTGGTGAATTGTCCGGAGCGGCCCAATTACAACCTGAGCAGCCTGCGTCGAATTGTAATCGGCGGCGCCGCGTCTTCTCCGACTCTAATTCGTGAGGTTGAAGAAAAACTTGGTTGCGAGTGCTATTCGGGGTACGGGCTGACGGAAACATCTCCCGCACTTTCGCTTTCTCCGATAAAGCCTGAGCTGGGATGGCAGGGCGAGCAACGCTTTACGGGGCAAGCGATGACGGGATATGCGATTCCCGGCGTGGAGTTGCGCGTGGTGGACGCGAACGACGATGACGTGCCGCGCGACGGGCTGACCATCGGCGAAATCGTAGCGCGGGGTGACGGCGTAATGGAGGGATACTGGCGGCAGCCAAACGCTTCCGCCGAAGCATTGCGCGGCGGTTGGTTCCATACGGGAGACATGGCAACGGTCAACGAAGACGGCTACCTGCTGGTCGTCGATCGCAAGAAAGACATCATCGTAAGCGGGGGCGAGAACATCTCCTCTCTCGAACTGGAGAAGGCCATCCTCGCCCACCCGGAGGTCCTGGAGGTCGGGGTGATTCCGGTTCCCGACGAGAAGTGGGGCGAGGTCCCCAAAGCCCTGGTGGTCTTAAAGCCAAATGCCTGCGCCACGGAGGCTGAACTCATCAAGTTCTGCCGCTCACGCCTGGCACACTACAAGTGCCCTCGCTCCTTCGAATTCGTTACGAGTTTGCCCAAAACCGCAACCGGAAAGATTCTGAAAAAAGATCTGCAGAAAAAGTATTGGCACGGCGCGGATACGATTCGCCCGGACTTTGTTGCGCGAAAGAGCGGCACCTGAGCCAGTCTTCTGCGGCAATATTTGCTCGGTCTTGAAAAGAGAATCCGCGAAGCGCAGCCCGGAACGGATACTGCGAAGGAGCGTTTTCCATGGACTTAAACTTGACCGCCGAGGAGTCGGCATTCCGCGATGAGCTCCGCGCGTGGCTCGCGGCGAATGCTCCAAAGGACTGGAACGAGTGGCGCGAAAAGCCGCTCGAGGAATCGTTCCCGTATCTGCGCGCCTGGCAACGGAAGCTCCACGAGAGCCGCTGGGCAGCGGTTTCCTGGCCCAAGGAATACGGAGGCCGCAGCGCTACGTTGATGGAGCAAGCACTTTTTTGGGAAGAGATGGCGCGCGTGGATGCGCCGCCCATGGTCAACGCGCTGGGTCTGGGTCTGATTGGACCGACCATCATCGCCTGTGGAACGGAAGCGCAAAAGAAACGCTACATTCCGAAAATTCTGAGCGCCGAAGAGATCTGGTGCCAGGGCTTTTCGGAGCCGAATGCGGGTTCCGATCTCGCCGGTTTGCAGACGGAAGCGCGGCTGGACGGCGATCACTACATCGTGAACGGTCAAAAAGTGTGGACCAGCTACGGTTCATTTGGCAACTGGTGCGAACTGGTCGTCCGCACCGACGCCAGCGTCGCCAAGCACAAGGGACTGACCGTTCTCCTCGTGGACATGAAATCCTCCGGCGTTGAAGTTCGTCCTCTGCGTCAGATGACTGGCGAGTCCGAATTCAGCGAGCTGTTCTTTCACGATGTGCGGGTCCCGCTGGAAAATACCCTGGGCAAAGTGAACGACGGATGGAATGTGGCGATGAGCACGCTGATGTACGAGCGTGGTTCGTACGGCGCGCGCCTGCACATCATTTTCAAGCGCTTCATTACGCGTCTCATCGAACTATCGCGCACTGTCCAGCGCAACGGGCGCCCCGCCGCAGAAGATCCCCTCATCCGGCAGAAGTTGGCCCAATGCAGCGCGGAGATCGAGATAATGCGCTTCAACCAGATGCGCGCATTCAGCCGCATCACCGCCACGGGTGTGCCGGGCCCCGAGGGATCAATTCAGAAGATTTTCTGGAGCGAGCTCAACCAGCGCCTTCAGCAAATCGCGCAGGAGTTACTGGGTTCCTATGGCCAACTGCTGGCCGGCGACCCGCGCGCGATTGACAACGGGATCTGGTCGTACGCGTACCTGCGAACCCGTGGAAATACCATCGAAGCCGGCACTTCCGAGGTGCAGCGAAACATCATTGGGCATTTTGTTCTGGGCCTGCCCAGAAGCTATTAAAGGATCCGCCATGCAATTCGGTTTGACTGAGAGTCAGGAATTTCTGAAAAACAGTGCGCGCCAATTCTTCGCTGGTGAGTGCCCCAGCGCGGAGATGCGGCGCCTGCTGGGAACGGATACCGCGTATGACGCCTCGCTTTGGTCGAAGCTCGCCGACCAGGGTTATACCGGCATCATTTATCCGGAAGCTTATGGTGGAGTGGGCCTGGGCAAAGTGGAGCTCATGCTGCTGATGGAAGAGGCGGGACGCGCGCTCTTGCCTGGTCCATTTTTCTCGACGGTTGTTCTGGCCGGTCCTGTTCTGGACGCCGTGGGCACGCCCGCGCACAAGAAACAATATCTCGAGCCCATCTGCAAAGGAGAAGTTCGTTCGACCGTTGCGATTCTGGAAGCGGGTGCAAGCTGGAACCTACGGGATGTGCAACTCAGTGCCGTCAATGGAAAGCTCAACGGCCAGAAATTCTTTGTCTCGGATGCCGCCGTGGCCGATTTTCTTATCGTCGTTGCACGCAACGGGGTCTTCCTGGTGAACGCCCACTCTCGCGGTCTCACAATATCTCCGATGTCCGGAATGGACCTTACCCGCAAGCTGTACACCGTCGAATTCAACAATACTCCGGCAGAAGAACTCGGCTCCAACCTAAATCTCCCACGAGCTTTCGACATCGCCACCGCCGCACTGGCCGCCGAATTGGTGGGCGGCATGCAACGGACCCTCGATGTGACGGTCGAGTATGCCAAGACTCGAAAACAATTCGGCAAGCCCATCGGAATGTTCCAAGCCGTCCAGCATCAGTGTGCGGACATGTATCTGGAAACCGAGAGCTCCCGTTCCGCGGTGTACTACGCCGGCTGGGCATTGGAAGAAAACGCGCCGGACGCAGCAACCGCCATCTCCATCGCCAAGATGTACTGCAGCGATGCCGCACGGAGCGTCGGCAATCATGGCATCCAGATTCACGGCGGCATGGGTTTCACCTGGGAAAACGATCTTCACCTTTACTACCGCCGGGCGAAGGCGTCAGAAACGGCATTCGGCGACGCCACGTTTCACCGTGAGCGCATCGCCTCGATGGTGATCGATTCCGGCAGCGTCTCCGCGAAAGGCGCGTAAAGTACAATCACTCAACAAGAAAAGTCCACCTATGACCGATCTCGTGCAACTCACAAGCGACAACGGCATCGCCGTCATCACCATCAACAATCCTCCGGTCAACGCCCTGAGTCCCGGCGTCCCGGAGGGCATTTCGGAGGCGCTGGACAAGATCGCTCAGGACGACAGCGTCAAAGCCACAGTCCTGATCGGAGGCGGCCGAACCTTTGTCGCCGGCGCGGACATTAAAGAATTCACCAAGATGACCTCGGGCAAGCCGCGTGGCGCGGGATTGCTTCCGTTGCTGTTGAAAATCGAAGACAGCGCCAAGTCGGTGATCGTTGCCATTCATGGAACCGCTTTTGGCGGCGGGATGGAGCTGGCGATGGCCGGGCACTATCGCGTCGCACTGGCCACGGCGCAATTCGGCCAACCCGAAGTAAAGCTCGGCCTGATCCCCGGCGCGGCGGGCACGCAACGTCTTCCAAGGCTCGCTGGCGTGCCGAAAGCCGTGGAAATGTGCGTGAGCGGCAATCCCGTCAATGCCGAAGAAGCGCTGAAGTTGGGCATCATCGATCGCGTCATCGAAGGCGACCTACTCGGCGGTGCAGTTGCGTTTGCCCGCGAGGTATCCGGCAAACCTGCACCTAAGACGCGCGAGCGGAATGAAAAGCTTGGAAACGCCGCGGAGAACGTGCTGATCTTTTCCAACGCGCGTGAAACGGCTGCGAAGAAACAGCGAGGTCTACTGGCCCCGGCCAAGGCCATCGATGCCGTGGAAGCTGCCACGAAGATGCCGTTCGAGGAAGGCTGCAAGGTAGAGCAGAAGCTTTTTATCGAGTGCCTGTTTTCCGAACAATCCAAATCGCTCATCCATGTTTTCTTCAGCGAAAGAGAAATCGCCAAGATTCCAGACATTCCCAAGGAGACAAAGACTATTCCCATTCGTTCCGCCGCCGTTGTCGGCGCGGGCACCATGGGTGGCGGTATCGCCATGGTGCTCGCCAATGCCGGGATTCCCGTGCTTCTCAAGGAGGCGGACCAAGCCGCCCTCGATCGCGGGCTGGCCACCATCCAGTCTAATTACGCGAATTCCGTAAAGCGGGGGCGCTTCTCACCGCAGGTTGCGGAAGAGCGTGTCAAGCGCATCACTCCCACGCTCACCTATGGCGATTTCTCAAAAGTGGACCTGGTGATCGAAGCCGTTTTCGAAGGCATGGCCCTCAAGAAGGAAGTCTTCCAACAATTGGACCGCGTGTGCAAGCCGGGCGCCATCCTTGCGAGCAATACCTCCACCCTGAGCATTGATGAGATCGCATCAGCCACTTCGCGGCCCGAATCCGTTATCGGCACGCATTTCTTCAGCCCAGCGAATGTCATGCGGCTGCTGGAAATCGTCCGCGGCAAAGCCTCTTCTAAAGAAGTTGTCGCCACGTGCATGCAGCTTTCAAAAACGCTCGGCAAAGTTGGCGTGCTCGTCGGCAACTGCCGCGGTTTCGTCGGCAACCGCATGTTCGGCCCCTACCGCCGCGAAGCTCAATTCCTCATCGAAGAGGGTGCGGGTGTCGAAGCCGTGGACCAAGCTCTTTCCGATTTCGGAATGGCAATGGGACCTCTCGCCACTGGCGACCTCGCAGGTCTGGATGTTGGCTGGCGCATCCGCAAGGAATATCGCCACCTGGAAGTGCCCGGCATTCGCCAGCCGTTCGTGGAAGACCGTCTTTGTGAACTCGGCCGGTACGGCCAGAAAACCGGCGCGGGCTGGTACAAGTATGACGATCAGCGGCGCGCCGCCTCCGATCCAGCCGTTGGAGAACTCATTCGCAAGTGGGTCGAAGAAGCCGGCATTGCGCAGCGCCAAATCTCCGCCGCCGAAATAAAGGATCGCTGCCTCCACGCTCTGGTAAACGAAGGTGCGCGCATTTTGGAGGATGGCTACGCGTTGCGCGCTTCCGATATCGACATTATTTATATCAACGGCTACGGATTCCCGGCCCATCGTGGCGGTCCGATGTGGTATGCCGACTCCGTAGGTCTCAAACGGGTTTACGACCGCATCTGTGAATTCCACCGTCAGCATGGTGAGATCTGGCAGCCCGCGCCGCTCCTGAAGCAACTTGCCGAACAGGGCAAGACCTTTGCTGAGATTGGTAGAGAACAGGGCGCCACGGCGTAGCTCGCTCGGCATCTGCGGATGCATTCGCAAACTCAGCTTGGACTCGCGCAAATGGCATCCACCGCAATGCGTCATGCGGAACGACATTTGACGGAGGAGACCAGCCGGAAATGGGGATTGTCTTTCTCGTCCGTCATGCGCAGGCTTCATTCCTTGAGCCGAACTATGACAAACTGTCCGCGCTCGGCGAAGCGCAGGCCCGCCTTCTCGGCGAGTATTGGGTGCGGCACAAAATCGTTTTTGACCGCGCGTGCACTGGCCCTTGCGTCCGGCAGAAAGACACTCTCACGCTCGTAAGTGATACCTGCCGGAAAGCCGGCATCCCGTTTCCCGACCCTGTGGAGCTGCACCAGTTTGACGAATATCATGGAGAAGCAGTCCTCGAACGCAGCCTGCCCCGAATTGCTCGAAAACGACCAAGGCATCCGCAAGCTCCATGCCGCGTTCCAGTCCTCGTCCGGATCGGCTGAAAGGCGGGTCACCTTTCAAAAGTTGTTCGAGGCGGTCATGGGCAAATGGGTGCGCGAGGAAATTTGTCCGCCAGGTGTGGAGACTTGGTTGGAATTTTGCTCTCGAGTGAATTCCGTCCTCACAGAGTGGCTCTCCGCGGGCAGCCGCGGCGAAAGGGTTGCTATTTTCACTTCCGGGGGCCCCATCGCGGTTGCCATGCATCGTGCCCTGCAGCTATCCGTGGAAAACACATTAAGTGTGAGCTGGATGTCCCGGAACTCTTCCTGGAGTGAATTCCTTTATTCCGGGGAAAGGTTCTCGCTCAGCAGTTTCAATTGTCACGCGCATCTTGGCGATCCGGCGATGTTGACTTACCGCTAAGGAGGCTTTTCGATGAGCAATTTGCTCGACCATCCTGCGCCCATTCGCCCCGGAGAAGAGCTTGACGTGGCCAGCCTGGAACCCTATTTGCGCCGTCAGTTTCCGGGCGACGAAGGCGAGCTTTTGGTCCGCCAATTTCCCAGCGGCCATTCCAACTTGACGTACTCGCTGAACCTCGGCGCCAGGGAGTTTGTTCTTCGGCGGCCGCCCTTCGGAAGCAAGGTCAAGTCCGCCCACGACATGAGCCGCGAATTTCGCGTGCTCTCAAAGCTCCACTCTGTCTATGCACCGGCTCCTGAAGTCCTTCTTTATTGCGATGACGATTCCGTCATCGGCGCGCCGTTCTATGTGATGAACCCGATTCACGGCATCATTCTTCGCAGGCATGTGCCGTCGGGTCTGGATTTTCCCGCGGAAAAGGCACGGCGGCTCAGCGAATCCTTTGTTGATAATCTCATTCGCCTTCACCGCGTAGATTACGCAGCTGTGGGCCTCTCCGATCTTGGTAAACCCGAGGGCTATCTGCAAAGGCAGGTCCGCGGGTGGACTGAACGCTACTATAGTTCCAAAACCCACGATTATCCGGAAGTAGAGAAAATAGCAGCGTGGATGCAGCACATGCCGTCAGCGAGTGGTGTTTCGTTGATTCACAATGACTACAAATATGACAATGTGGTGCTCGATTCAAACGACATAACCACAATTGTGGGCGTCCTCGATTGGGAGATGTGCACCATCGGCGACCCGCTGACGGATCTCGGCACTACATTGGCCTATTGGGTCGATGCGACGGATCCGGAGGAACTCCAAAAAAACCGCTGGGGGCCCACAAACGCTCCCGGTAGCCTGACGCGGGCGGAAATCGTGCACGATTACGCGCGGAAAACCGGAACCGATCCTTCACGGATCGCATTTTACGTCGCGTTCGCGCGTTTCAAACTTGCCGTGATCGTTCAGCAAATTTATTATCGCTATCATCAGGGGCTCACCAAAGACGAACGCTTTGCGTCGATGCCAGATATGATCCAGATGCTCTTGCGAGGTTCCTTGCACACCGCGCAGACCGGGCGAATCTAGCGCTTCACTCCGGTTTCAGATTTGGGGTTTCCAAGGGCACACGCACATCTCAGCGGATCACGAGTAATAGCGGACGATCCAATCCGCCACGCAAGCTGGCTTCTCGGACTGTTCGCGTTCCATCGTTACACTGTACGTCGCTTCCACCGAGTCGGAGAGTTCCTTCAGGGCGAGCAGCACCACTCGTGCCCGAATCCGGGAATCGGCGCGGACCGTGGCGGAAAAGCGCACGCGATTCAACCCATAGTTCACTGCGAACCGCACACCACTTTGGATCTGAATCGCTGTTTTCAGGAAATGGCTAAGCAAAGAAAGGGTGAGAAACCCGTGAGCGATCGTCGTGCCATAGGGCGATTCTTTGCTGGCCCGCGCTTGGTCCAGATGGATCCATTGCCGGTCTTCCGTGGCTTCCGCAAACAGGGCAATCCGTTCCTGCGCAATACGGAACCATTCTGTAACCCCTATTTCCCGGCCTACCAACTCTTTCAATGATTGCGGATTGCTAACAACCAGTGGCGGCATCCATCTCTCCTGGGGAGGGTCAACTTACTCCGGCACATGCGAAGTTTTGTGATTAGTGCGAAGCTGAAGCTCCCGCCGATTCCTTGGCCTTGGCCAACTCCCACTTCGCAATCGATTCCATGTGTACTTCATCCGGCCCGTCGGCAATTCGCAGAGTTCGCACGCTCGCCCACGCGGCCGCGAGGAACGTGTCCTCCGAGACGCCCGCGCCTCCATGCGCCTGTATGGCGCGATCCAGCACCCGCAACGCAACATTTGGCGCGACCACTTTGATCATCGCGATTTCCGTCCGGGCCGCTTTGTTCCCCAACGTGTCCATCATGTACGCGGCTTTCAGCGTCAGCAGCCGTGCTTGTTCAATCTCCATCCGAGACTCGGCGATAACCGCGCGAATCGTGCCCTGTTCGGCCAGCGGCTTCCCGAAAGCCGTGCGCGCCTGTACGCGCTTGCACATTGTTTCCAGGGCGCGCTCTGCTACCCCGATGCATCGCATGCAGTGGTGGATGCGCCCTGGCCCCAGCCGCCCCTGCGCGATCTCGAAGCCGCGTCCTTCGCCAAGAAGGATGTTCGAGACCGGAACGCGCACATTTTCAAAGGTGAGTTCACCGTGGCCGTGCGGCGCGTGGTCATACCCAAACACCGTCAACATTCGATTGATTTTCACTCCCGGCGCATCCATGGGCACCAGGATCATCGACTGTCGTTTGTGGGGCGGGGCCGAAGCGTCCGTCTTGCCCATGAAAATAGCGATCTTGCAGCGTGGATCGCCCGCTCCAGACGTCCACCACTTCCGGCCATCAATAAGATAGTGCTTGCCGTCGCGAACAATCCTCGCTTCGATGTTTGTCGCATCGGAGGAGGCAACTGCCGGCTCCGTCATCGCGAAGCATGAGCGGATTTCACCTGCGAGCAATTGCTTAAGCCACTGCTCCTTCTGTTCTGCCGTGCCATATCGGGCGAGGACTTCCATATTGCCGGTGTCCGGTGCCGAGCAATTGAAAACCTCAGGTGCCATCTCGCTGCGTCCCATTATTTCGCACAGCGGCGCGTATTCCAGATTTGTCAGTCCTGCGCGCTGTTCGTTCTTGGGCAAAAACAGATTCCACAGACCGGCGGCTCGTGCTTTTGGCTTGAGCTCTTCGATGATCCTCGTGGGGGACCATCGATTCCTCTCAATCTCCTCGTGGAAGCGCTGCTCATTCGGATAGATGTGCTCGTCCAGGAAGGCTTGCAGCCGGCGTTGTAATTCCTTCACTTTGTCGCTGAATTCGAAGTTCACAGGAGGTACCTATCTGCCGGTGAAAGCCGGAGCCCGTTTTTCGATAAAGTGTGCCACGCCTTCCTTGAAATCTTCGCTCTGCAGGCTCGCCAGCATTTCTTGCTCGGAACTTTCAAAGGATTCCGCCAGCGTCTGGAACATTGCGTCATAGACTTGCCGCTTGATTACCCGCAGGGACCGCGGACTGACGTTTGCAGCCAGGTACATCGCATATTTTTGCGCGCTTTCCATAAACGATGCTTGCGGAAAGATGTGGTTTACTAACCCCATTCTCTGTGCCTCCCCAGCATCGATTATTCTGGCGGTAAACAGCAGATCCAACGCGTTGGCGTGCCCCACGAGGCGCGGCAGTATCCATGCCATGCCGTATTCGGCAATCAGTCCGCGCTGGGCAAATGCCGTGCCGAACCGAGCCCCATCGGACGCAAGACGCAAATCGCAGTACATGGCAATCACCAAGCCCAAACCCACTACCGGGCCGTTGATGGCCGCAATCACAGGTTTGGTGACCGCGGGGAAATACGAATATTTCTTCTGGAAATCCGCTCGCGCACCTTCCCGGCTTTCACTTACCGGCTGCACCGCTTGCGCCCGCCGTGCTTCGTCGAGTCCCTTCGCCGCTACCGTGTTCAGCAGTGACATATCCGCTCCGGCGCAAAATCCGCGCCCCGCGCCCGTTAAGACAATCACACGAACGTTGTCGTCCTGCTCCGCCTCGTCCATCGCTGCGCGAAGTTCGCCTTCCATGAAGGCGGTCCAAGCGTTCAGTTTATCGGGCCGGTTGAGCGTAATCGTGGCGACCCTGCCGGCTACGTGGTAGAGCGTTTCTTGGTTTGGCATGGTGGGCCGGATTATATACAAGCACCGCAGTGTTAGTCACATCTATCTGTGGGTGACTATCGCATTCTGGGAGGTGCCTGGGCCTTCACTGACCCTAACGATTCCTCATAGAGGAAGCCCGCCGAAAATCCGAACGGAATTCAAGTGCTACCGAACTGGGACAAAGGGGAATGCCAAGGCAATGATAGTGTTGTGCTTGAAAAAGAACGGATCACTGTCACTCCCTCGGCGGTGGAAATGGAAGCCGCAACCCTGTTGTAATAGAACGAACGGTCGTGCTATTATGCGCCACGACAATGAAAGCTGGGCAACAACAAACGAAGGCTTCCGGTCGTCCGCACCGGCGTACAAACGCTGCACGGAAACCCATACTCCGGCGTCCTCGGGGGCTGAAAACCCGCCAGGCAATCCTGCGAAAGGCAGTCAACCTGGCCTCGCTCGAGGGGCTTGAAGGATTGACCATCGGAAAGCTGGCTTCGTCGCTCCGTATAAGCAAGAGCGGTCTGTTTGCCCACTTCGGCTCCAAAGAAGATTTGCAGTGCGCCGTTGTGGAAGCGGCCCGTGAAATCTTCGTCGAGAGAGTGGTCCGCCCAGCGAATGAATTTCGCGGGCTCAAACGCCTGCGAGACCTTTGCGAGAACTGGCTCTCCTATGGCGAAGGGAAAGTCTTTCCCGGTGGCTGCTTCTTTTCCGCTGCGTCGCTGGAATTTGACGACCGGCCTGGACGCGTCCGCGATCGGATCGTGGAGCTGATGAAGAAATGGCTGGAGAACTTAGAATATGCGGCTCGCGACGCGCAGCTTGCCGGTGAAATCAAGAAGGAAGTGGACGTCCGCCAGCTGGCATTCGAAATTCAGGCGCTCGCGATGGGAGCGAACTGGAGCTCGCGCCTGTTCCGGGATCCCAGCGCCTTCCGTCTGATCCGCGGCGCAATTCTACAGAGGATCGAACAAGCCACACGATCGGCGCAATCGAGGGAGTGATGCGAATTTGTTTGCGTTTGCTCGCTTGTATGTTCGCGTTGTTGAGCTTCTTCCCTGCTGTGCATAGCGCTGCTGCGCAAACCCCTGCCAACGGAACTGAGCTCTCTCTCCAGCGCTGCGATCGCCTGCCTATTGTGATTCTCCAGGTAGACAAAGCCGACAAACGCTTCCTGATCGATACGGCTGCCACGTCCATGCTCAACGAGAAGTCATTTCCACGAGGGCATAGCCGGGCGGTTCGTATCCAATCCTGGAATGAAACAACTTCGTTCACCGCGCGCGAAGTTTCGATCGGCGAGCTCTCGTTGGGCAATCACATCCTGCTAGGCGTCAAGCTGCCGGCGATTGACCTGAGCGCTATCGCCAAGGCGTGTGGCGGCGAGGTCGACGGAATCCTCGGGGTGGATCTTCTGGAGCAACTGGGCGTAACGATCGATCTGAAACGCAGTGTTGCAAGCCTTGGCATCACGCCGCCAAGTTCGTCTGAGGCGTTTCTTATCGCGGACATGGACAAAGCAATGCATTCCTGCTCTGAGGCTTTCAATAACAAGGACGTTGACAAACTGTCCTCCTGTTTTGATCCTGATTTCGTGCTGAGTTCC
>Ga0210410_10003203_pt1 | contig 14551 bp, 10 predicted proteins | sample IncBWC4MmetaG_FD_161058 | JGI IMG/M metagenome (GOLD analysis project Ga0210410, IMG submission 161058) | Forest soil microbial communities from Barre Woods Harvard Forest LTER site, Petersham, Massachusetts, United States - Inc-BW-C-4-M | ecosystem: Environmental > Terrestrial > Soil >... | reverse complement strand
ACAAGCCATGAAACTTTCTGAAATCGCATCCGCTCTTAGCGCGCGCCTGGAGAACGGCTCTCCGGATACTGAAATTACTGGACTCAACGGGATCGAACAGGCTCACCCAGGAGATTTGACCTTCGTCTCGAATCCTAAGTACGCGGCCGCGGCGCGCACCACCAAAGCTTCCGCCGTAATAGTTGCCGACGACTTCCCTGCTATTCCTGGGGCGATGCTTCGGGCTAAGAATCCGTATTTGAGCTTCGCGCTCGCGCTCGAGATATTTCATCCGCCAACGCGATACGCGCCCGGAGTTCACGCCACAGCGGTCGTGCATCGCACCGCGAAGATCGGCAAGAAGGCGCACATCGGGCCTTACGTCGTAATCGACGAGAACGTAGTAATCGGAGCGAATGCCGTGTTGCTGGCGCATGTCGTCATTTATCGCGGGGTTAAGATCGGCGCGAATTTTCTTGCGCACGCGCACGCCGTAGTACGCGAAGACTGTCGACTCGGGAATAACGTGGTGTTGCAGAACGGTGTGGTCATCGGCGGCGATGGCTTCGGCTTCGCCAAGACCGCCGAAGGACGGTGGCATAAAATTCCGCAACCCGCGCCGGTAGTAATCGAAGACGACGTCGAAGTGCAGGCGAACTCGTGCATTGACCGCGCCAGCGTAGGCGAAACCCGCATCGGACGCGGCGTGAAGGTCGACAATCTTGCGCAGGTCGGCCACGGTTCGCATGTCGGCGAAGACGCGCTAATATGCGCGCAGGTCGGCCTGGCCGGTTCCACGGAGATCGGCAACAAGGTGATTCTTACGGGACAGGTCGGCGTGGTCGGTCACTGCAAGGTGGGAGAAGGCGCTATCGTCACGCCGCAGAGCGGAGTCGCGCATGACATTCCTGCAGGCGCGCTGGTTAGCGGAGCACCTGCGGTCGATCACAGAGTCTGGCTGAAGTATTCCGCGCTGCTGCCCAAGCTACCGGAGATGGCGAAAGCTTTGCGAGCCAAGAAATCGAAAGAATAGGGCGGCTACTTTTTTAGGTCGGCCGTCCAGTTCTGGACCAGCGTCAGGGGATCGAGACCCTCTTTCAGATTGCCGGTGTTGATGAGGAACTTCTTGCCGTCCGCGGTGACATCGAAAGGGCCGTTCTGGCGTTGCACGGCGGTGGCTTGAAAGAGAATATGCGGCGTGCCGAGCTTGGGTGCACTGCTTGCCCCGCTGACGTCGACCGCAACCATGTTGTCCGAGGGATCGAGAAAAAACAATTCTTTGCCGTCCTTCCTCCAGCGCGCATCGACTCCTCCAGTAGAGGAGACTTGCCATTTGGCTCCGCCCGCGGGAAACGCGGTGATGTAAACCTCGTTCCTGCCAGATTCATCAGTTTGATAGGCCAGCCACTTTCCATCGGGAGAGAGAGCAGCCCCACCCTTGGAAAACAAACTTTGAACAATGGGAAATGGCTTGCGGTCCCCAAACAAGGGCAGCACCCACAGGTCGATGAGACCCTGATCAGCACGCCGGGAGTAAACCAGATAACGACCGTCAACCGAACAAATCGGAGATCCCTCATGAGCGTCTTTGCCCTCCATCACGGGCGTCTCTGATCCGCTGCCATCGGCCAGCCTGGAGACGAGATGGAATCCTCCGCTGGCACTAGACTGGAAGTAAATGGTCTTCCCATCGGGCGACCACGCGGGCGAGAGTTGGCTGGCGGCGCCGAATGTAAGGCGTGTTCTGGTTCCCCGGACCAGGTCGAAAATCCAAATGGCTTGCGTACCTAGCGTTCCGTTGAAGAGATTGATAGCGAGACGGGTGCCGTCGGGAGAGATTGCCGGAAAGAAATAGCGGTCGGGTTGCCCGACCTCTCCCAGCGCCTTGCCGTCGCGGCCCACCCATTGCAAAATCCAGTTCCCTGCAGTCTCGCCGGTTTGGTACAACAGTGTTCCATTCTGAGCGGTTGAGAAGATAGGACGAGTGACGCCGCCGTTCACGGCGACGTGCTCGGCCACTGGAATTGCGTCTCCACTAAATTCGAGGCTCCGCGGATTGAAGCCGCGAGCCATGAGCGTCTGCTCGCGCATGAACAACAGGTAGCCGGACGACAACTCCGCCATGCTCTCGCTTTTCATCAGCAGTTTGCCCTGGAGTGAACCTAGTTCTCCCACATATAAGGCATTGCCTTGCGCACCCTCGGCGGTTCGCACCCAGTACAGGAAATGTTTCCCGTCGGGCAGGAAAACCGGCCATCGGTGACTGTTCTCGCCGCGCGAAGTATCGAGCTTAGAGGCGAGCTCAGGAGTGCCCCCGCTCGCCGAAACCCGGAGAAGCGCCGAACTGGTAGTCGCAGTAAATACGATGACGCCGTCTTTGCTCCACGCGCCCCCGCGAGCGTTCAGAGCATCGCAGATGGTTTGCGGCGGACTTCCCCCGGCGTCAATCCGGCGCAATTTACCGCCGGCAAAGAACCCAATCTCGCGGCTGTCGGGCGACCAGAATGGGTACATCGCGTCATCGGTTCCGTTCAACGGCTGAGCGGTGGTCGAACTCAGGTGGCGCACGAACAACGATGTCTTACCTTTTTCATCGCGCGCGCTGAAAGCAATTTTCGAGCCGTCAGGGGAGAGCACAGGAGGGCCGGACTCCACCGCCATTAGTGCAAAAGCGGCGCCGGAAGGGGGAAGGATTGACGAGCGGATGACCGCGGTCGGGGTTGGTTTCTGAAATAAGTAGAGCGCACTGAACCCCAGGGCGAGCAGCACCGCAGTGGCAGCAATCAGCCATTGGGCGCGCGACCCGGAGGCGATCGGAGACGCGGGCGGCAACTGCGGTGACCCCGGCACGCCCGCCTGCGGACTCGCCTCTGACAGCTCCTGCAACTGAATCCTCACATCGTGCATGCAGCCGTAGCGCTGTTCAGGATTTTTCGCCAGGCACCGGCTTACGATTTCGTCGAGACGTACCGGCGAAGTCGGACGCACGGAAGAAACGCGTTGCGGCTCCTGATCGAGGATGGCCCCCAGCACGCTGAACTGCGACTTGCCCTCGAAGGCCCGGCGGCCGGTAAACATTTCGTAGAGCATGCAGCCAAAGCTGAAAATGTCGGAGTGGGCATCGGCCTCGGAGCCTTGCAAAACCTCCGGCGCCATGTACTGAAAAGTCCCGACGACGGTCCCTTTTTGCGTGAGCGGGGAGGCGGACGCGCTCAGTGCCGCCACGGTCATGGTCGGTGTGCTCGGAGTCAATGGGCCGACGGCGGAAGCAGAACTCAAGCCCGGCGCGGGTTTCGCCAGACCGAAATCGAGCAGCTTCGGCCCATTCTTGGTGAGCATGACGTTGCCGGGCTTCAGATCACGATGGATGATTCCACGAGCATGGGCTTTGTCGAGTGCGCCGGCGACTTCGATGGCAATCTTCAGTGCTTCATCGAGAGGCATAGGCCCGCGTTGCACGCGGTCGGCGAGAGTCTCGCCTTCCAGGTGCTCCATCACCAGGAAGTCGACTCCATCCTGTGAGCCGATGTCGTACAGCGTGCAAATGTTCGGATGATTCAGCGACGAAATGGCTTTGGCTTCGCGCTCCAGCCGCTGTCTAAGGTCAGGGTTCGAAGAAAGATGCGCCGGAAGAACTTTGATGGCGACATCGCGTCCGAGCCGTGCGTCGCGAGCGCGATAGACTTCGCCCATGCCGCCCGCACCGAGAGGTGAAGCGATTTCGTAAGGGCCGAGTTTCGTGCCAGGGGCTAGCGCCATGTTTGGCGGGATTATACAGGGCTTCGGGCCGAATCTCAGGCATTACTGCGAAAGCGCTTCTTTCGGGGCAGGATTGCTTTCGTGATATTCCTGGGGCAGGCCGCTCTCAATCGCGGATCTCACTTTTTCCATCAGACATTCGCGGTTCCCGAAATCACGCGGGTCGATCGGCGCATGAAAGATTACTTCCACGGGGCCCGGCTTGATCGCGAACCTTCCCTTGGGCATGGCGTAGTGCGTGCCCACAATGGTCACGGGCACAACCGGAACTCCGCACTCCATCGCCAAATAAAACGGACCCTTCTTGAAGGGCAGTAATTTTCCATCGAACGAGCGCTTCCCTTCCACGTAGATCAGCATATTGAGGCCCTGGGCAACGACGACCTTCGACGCACGGACCGCCTCAATGCCAGCGTCGCGGTTGCCGCGATCCACCGGAACCAGAGATCCCATGCGCATGGCGCGGCCCAGTATCGGGACTTTAAATAATTCTTTCTTCACCATGACCGACGAGCGTCTGGGAATGAGTACGATCTGAATCGGCGGATCGAGATTGGAGACGTGATTGGTCATGAAGATGTAGCTGCGGGAGTGGTCGAGTCGATCGAGCCCCACGGCGCGCGCCCGCACGCCGGTAATCCAGACTGCGGCCCATGCTCCCCACATGAACAGCCGGTAGAGCAGCCGGATATCGCCGGTGATGAAGGTCCATGGAAAGCCGATGATGGCCGCAACGGGCGCAGCGAGGGCCCAGAAGACGAGCATCAGCACCGTGCGAATCATGGTCGTGCCGTTTCCTTCGTTGCCGGAACGGAAGCCGCACTGGACGCCGCTTCCGCTTCGCCTTTCAACCACGCCGCGCGGCGCGCGCGCTGCGGCGGCGTGATCTGATCGAGATCCTTCACCTGATATGAGATTTCCTGGCGGCTGCCAATCTTCCACTTCATCTCGCGATCTCCACCGCGGCGGCCTCGAACTTTCACCGTAATCGTATCGCCCGGGCTGAGGTGTGCCAACTCCTGACGAAAATCTCTTCCCACCGGCTTGCCCTGAAGCTCCACAATCATATCGCCCACCTGCAAGCCGGCGCGCTCGGCATCGCTCGCAGGGGTGACGGAATTCACTGACATCGGCCCGTCAAAATTGTGAGATGCGGTAAAGCCGGCGTCAGGCACGGCATTGGAGACGGCCACAACCCGCAGGCCTACGGCGCGAAGAAAATCATCCCATGGAATTTCATCAGTGCCTGCAACATACTTCGAGAAAAACCAGCCTAGATCGGCATGGCTGACAGCTTCGGCGGCCTGGCGCACACCGTCAGAATCATTGAAGAATCGTCCTTGGCGCGCATAATTCGCATTCATCCATTGCAGGACTTCGCGCAAGGAAGCTTGCCCATGGCTAGCTTCGCGCACCGCGAGGTCGAGCATCACTCCCAGTAACTCGCCCTTGTTGTAGTAGGAAATGCTGCGTTCGGGGCGGCGGTAATACGCATCGCCTTCCAGCCACGCATCGAGGCTGGACTCCTCAGCCGACTGCGTAAGGTGCGCCGGACGCCGCTCCAGCTCCGTGATCTCTTCGCCGAGGCTGCTGAGGTATTGCTTTTCGTCGATCAGCCCGGCGCGCAGTACGATGATCTCTTCCGCGGTGCTGGTGACCCCTTCGCTGAACCACAGCGCCCGGGTGATGTTTTCTTTTGTGTAGTCGACCGGCTCCAGCGTTTGCGGACGAATGCGTTTCACATTCCAAAGGTGGAAGAATTCGTGCGCGGTGACGCCCGCGAAAGCGTTCGGGTCTTGCTTCATCGCCTCCGCGTTAAGCTCAATCGCTGTTGAATAAGCATGCTCCATACCCCCGCCCGCCGGGCCCCGCGGAAAGTGATAGAGGAATATGTAACTCTCGAAAGGCCGATCGTCCATCCAACTGGTCGCCGCCGAGACAATTTTGTGAAGTTGGCCAACGATGCTCGCCATGTCATAGTCGGCGGCATCGGCATCGACGACCACCCGGAAGTGAGCGCCCGCTTCGTCGAAATCCGATTCTTGAAAGGAACTCATCTCTACCGGCGAGTCGACAGCGCTGTCGTAGCTTTCGGCGAAGTATGCGTCTTCGCGCATTTTCAGAGGCGTTGCAATCCGCCAGTCGCTAGGAACACGCGAGAAACGAATGATCACCGGTGCGGCGCGCGCGTCGACGCAATAGATCAACACCTGCGCGAGATTGAGAAACGCATGATGCGGATTGAGTTGCGTACCGAAGGGTCCGGGGTTGTCCAGATAGATCTGATACTTCACACTTGCGCCTGATTCCGCACCCTGAATTTGCCAGGAACTCGGCGTAAGTTGGTGGACGGTCAGCGCATTTCCGGCTCGGTCTTGTGCGTGAATCCAGTTGATGTACTGCGCAAACTCGCGCACCTGGTAAAGCGCGTTCCATACCGGAAGCTGTAACTCGCGCCGGTCCGCTCCGGGTGGCAGCAAGATTTGAACTTCGGCCAAATGCTGTTCGGGCGCGGTGAGAGTAATCGTGTAGTTGGTGACGGACGGAGTTTGCGCGGACGCGACCGCAGCCACAAGAAGGATGTTGAGTAACAACAGCAGGTGTCCGCGTCTCATGCCAACTCTCGCAGCCGAGCGGGCAGCTTTTCGTAGATCCCGCCAAAGCCGCCGTTGGAAAGAATCGCCACTACATCTCCACTGCGCAATTCTGGTGCGAGGGTTTTCACGATTGCATCGGCATCGGCGAGAAGCCGCACGCGGCGGCCGTTTTGGCCGATCTCTGCCGCCAGCGCCGGAAGATCCAATCGTTCATTCTCCGCCAATGACTCCGAGCGAAATACTTCTGCGACGACAATCTCGTCCGCTTGAGCGAGACCTCGAGCCAGATCGCTTTGCAGAACGCGCCGCCTGAGAGTGTTGGACCGAGGCTCCAGAATCGCCCACAGCCGGGCTCCTGGATAGCGTCCTCGCAATGCTTTCAACGTGGCGGCAATCGCCGTAGGATGATGCGCAAAGTCGTCGATAATGGTGATTCCGTTCACCTGCGCCTTCACTTCCAGACGCCGCTTTACGCTCTTGAACGTCTTGAGCGCGGCTGCGATTTCATCCTTGCCCACTCCACACCAGGCCGCGAGCCCCGCCGCGGCTGTGGCGTTCCAAACGTTATATTCACCGGCGAGTGGAAATTCAAAATCGGCCCAGGGCTGGCCGTCGAGTAACACGGTCCATGTCGTGCGCCTGGATTCAAATTTCAAGTTCGTGACTCTCCAGTTGGCGCGCTCTCCGGCGCCATAGCGTTCGACCGGGCAAAACGCCTTACTCAAACAGCGCTCCAGGCTGGCGCTTTCGCCGGCATCGCCAGCAGCGCCGTCGAATGCCACGATGCGTCCACGCTGCGGAATCAGGTTCACCAGACGCTTGAATGCCGTTTCAACGGCATCAAGATCTTTGTAAATATCGGCATGATCGAACTCGACCGAAGTCAGAATGATCGCGTCAGGAAAGTAGTGCAGAAATTTCGGGCCTTTATCGAAGAATGCCGTATCGTACTCATCGCCCTCGATGATGAAATGGCGGCCGCGGCCGAGATGAAAGCTGGAGCCGAAATTCTCGGCAATGCCGCCGATTAGAAATGATGGTTGCAATCCGGCGGAGTGAAAAATCCAGGCGAGCATCGAAGTCGTGGTCGTCTTGCCGTGAGTTCCGGCGACGACTAGCACTTCCTTTCCGCGCAGGAATTCATCATGCAGCAATTGCGGCAGCGAGCAGAATGGAATGCGCTGGTCGAGCGTGTGCTCTAACTCAACATTGCCGCGCGAGATCGCGTTGCCCACTACGACGAGATCAGGATGCGGCTCAAGATTCTGCGCCGCGAAAGGCTGTGCGACCGGAATGCCGAGGTCGCTCAGAAAATCGGACATGGGCGGATAAGCCGCTGCGTCGGACCCGGTGACGCGGAAGCCGCGATGCTTCAGCATCCCGGCCAGGGAGGCCATGGCCGTGCCGCAGATTCCGATCAGGTGAATGTGTTTGCTTTCGTCCATATTTTCGAGTGTGTTTACAACGTCGCCGATTCCAATATCCCTAACTCGACGTGGCCGTTGCGCACCCCGAGCCGCGCTTGCACGCCAAACGGCAGAGTGATGTTGCCTGCGGTCACGTGGCCCGAGCGCACACCATAGCCGACCGGAACTCCTAAATCACCGACAATTCTTTTCACAACTTCTTGCAGCGTATAGTCCTGATTGGCCGACTGCGCGCAGTTGAGCATCTCACCGAAGACAATTCCCACGACGCCTTCGAACTTCCCCGCCAGCTTCAGTTGCATGAGCATACGGTCGATTTGAAAAGGCTTGGCCGCGATATCCTCGAGAAAGAGAATTGTGCCTGCCGTTTTGATTTCATAGGGCGTTCCCAGCGAAGCGACCAGGATCGAAAGACATCCGCCATACAATCGACCCTCAGCTTCCCCGTCGACTACTCCGACCGCCTCGGCATTCAAGCCTACTTCCCACCCTGCCGCACCCGACAACGCGGCCTGCCACGAGGTCGTATCAATCCCGCCCTCGTGCGCCCAGTCTTTAGCCGCCATCGGCCCGTGGAAAACCACCAGGCCGGCGGCATCGAGAAAGTATGTCAGCAAGGTCGTGACATCGCTGTAGCCCACAAAAATCTTAGGATGGGCTTTTATCTTCTCGATATCGATCGCCTGCAGCAGATAGTTCGAGCCGTATCCGCCGCGCGCGCAGACGATGGCCTTCACATCGTCTCGGACAAACATTTCTTCCAGTTCGCGGATACGGCGCTCCACCGATCCTGCGAAATAAAGATCTCGCTCAAAAATCGATTCCGAATAAACCGGCTGATATCCGGCGCGGCGAAGGGCCTCGCATCCCGCTTCCAGATCACCGCGATCGACGTTGCTGGCGCAGGCCACGATGCCAATCGTATCGCCAGGATGCAGGGCCGGCGGTTTGAGGCGCGAGGAAGTCGAAGAAGGCATGGAGTCAAAAACAAATAAATTGCGTTTGTTAGTTTAGTGCGTCAAACAGATCGACATTTATCAGTCGCCGATTTTCCCCTGTGATCCTCTGTGTCCTCCGTGGTGAAAGCCTTTGACTTACTCTCGCCGCGAAGCTCTCAGGGTTCAAGAAAATATTCTCCTCGCCCAATCAGCCGCGCGGTCCCCCGCAGAAAAATGCGGCTTCCCTCCGTTCGCACAGACTGCGCCCCGCCAGGAGCTTTTACTCTTACCGGAGACTCCGCTCGGCCAGTCGCCATCACCGCGATCGCCGAGGCGCACGATCCAGTCCCTGAAGAACGCGTTTCGCCCGCGCCACGCTCAAAAAAGACGGCACTCACCTCGTGCCTTCCCTCTGCGATCACGAACTCGACATTCACTCCTTGCGGAAACTGCGAACTGCGCTGAATCTCCGCCGCCCGATGTTGCCAGCCCTCGCTGAATTCTTTCACAAATACAACGAAGTGCGGATTCCCCAGCGAAACCGAAGTCCCATGCACCATTGCCGCCTCAACCTGCACAGCCAGCTCACCCGCAACCACAGCTTCGCCCATTTCGATTTCAAATTCGTATTCTGAATCTTTGCGACCGGTGAGCGCACAAATCTTTGTCCCGGCGCCGGTCAAAATCGAGATTCGTTCCTTGCCGCGTTCCGCGCACAGATAGGCCGCGACGCAACGCGTGCCGTTGCCCGAAATCTCGGCCGCCGAACCGTCCGCGTTGATGAGCTTGATTTCCGCATCGCTGGCAAAATGAGGGAATACCCATTCGACGCCATCAGCCCCAATGCCCTCATGCCGGTCGCAAATGCGACGAGTAAAGTCGGCGACATTTTCGGGAGCCAGGTCTCCTTCGATCAACAGGAAGTCGTTTCCACACGCGCTGGCTTTGATGAACGGAATCGTACGCCGAGGCGTGGTCACTCGCGCTCCACGCGGCCCAGAGAAGTCGCGCTGCCGAGCACGGTCGAGGCTTTCAGCCGCCGCAGTAATTCTTTTTGCTCGCTGCTGCGGCCTTCTACATCGAACTGCATGCGAATGTGCGCGCCGGTGTCGCCGCTGACCGCGTTCTGCATGAGACGATGCCCGGACTCAAGAATACGGTTCACCTCGTGGCTGATTTCTTCGACGCTGCTGCCGGTGACTTCATAGCTGGTCATCAGCAACTTTACGTTCAATGTTTCTTCGAAGTGCCCGAGGGCGAAAAGCGCAATCAGCACCAGGCCTGTGGCAAACATGGCCGTAACATACAGGCCGCCGCCGGCAGCCATGCCGACCGAGGCCACCACGAACAATGTCGCTGCCGAAGTGAGGCCTGTAGTCAGGCCGCGCGTGTGCAGAATCGAGCCCGCGCCGATGAATCCGATGCCCGGAATGATCTGCGCCGCGATGCGCGCCGCGTCTGAAGGCACTCCCGCTAGTCCCGCCGAAAGGATGGTAAACATGGCCGCGCCGAAACAGATAAACATGTTGGTGCGCAGTCCGGCGGCGCGATGTTTGAACTCTCGCTCCAGACCGATCAAGCCCCCAAGAACGGCGGCGAGGATGAGCCGCACCAGCGAGCTGCCAACAATGCCGCTGGCCATCTCCTGACGCATGAGATCGAGAATGTGCCGCCAATCCATTGCTCTAGCCCAATCGAAAATTTAGCAGGATGGCGAAAGTTTAACACCGCTTCACGGCAATTCTGCGGGGCGCTCGCGCACGGTGCGTTAACCCCGTTGATTACCGACTCTGGATTACCGGGTCTGGATTACCGAGTCTGATACACAATCGCCCGCGCCTGCCCGGTCGTATGAAGCTCAGCGACTTCCTTGAGACGTTGTCCCTGAACCGCCTGCCAGACCGGATCGCCTTCGAAGGCGATGACATAGTCGGCGTAGCGCGCGGGATTCGACAGAGCGTGCTCCCACAAACCTTCTGGATCGGCGGGTTGACGCCAGGTTCGATGATTGCCTTCGTTGATGACCCGCTTCAGAGGAATTCCAGCCTGCTGCGCCGCTCCCACGTGATCGCCCAGATACATGAGCAACGTCGAATCAGCCGGCAAGCCCTTCAGCCAGCCGGCGATTTGGCGTTCGAATTGATTGCGAGTCCGCATGTTGATTTTCGCCTCGCTCAGGCAAATGGGATCCGCGTGCCAGATCGAGAAATAGCTTGTGACGACCAGCGCCACGATCGCGAGCGATGCGGCGACTCGCAGTCGACCGGCGAGGCGAACCCAAGTCATCCCCCAGTGCATTAGAATCGCGACCGCAACCGCAAACCCAGGCAACACCTGCAATCCGTAACGCACGTTGTAGTGGCTGAATGGCCACCACGCCGGAATAAAAATCGGCACGCCCCCATAGGCGATCGAGAGGGCGTAGAACGGAAGCGGGATCAACAGCAACCCGAGTGCCAGCCAACGCGAGACAGTGTATGCCGGCATAGGATTGCTCCGGCTAAACTGGATAGCAACGAGCGCAAGCAGACCCAGCGCGATCCACGTTTTTTGCAGCCATTCTTTGTCTGCCATGTTCCACTGCGCAGCCTTCAGAAAGTAGAGGCTCGCTGCGGCCACGTTCCCGCTTCCCGGATGCCCAACGGTTCCCGCGGTCTGCGTGCGCTTTTCGATTGCCTTCGCCGAGTACGGGCCATTCTCAAATTCCAACGGATTGCGATAAACAATTCCGTTATAAAGCAGCCACAATGCGGGCGCAGCCGCGGTGATCAGAATAAACTTCGCCACCTGCGCCCTCTCTTGATGCCTGGCTTTCAGCTCACGCTTCTTCGGCCGGGAATTACTCCCGTCCGTTCGGCTGAGACGGGCAATCACGGCGACACTCGCGACCGCGACAATGGTTAAGAACCATCCATCGTAGCGAGTCCAGCTAGCCGCCGCCAAACACCACCCGCATTTCACTACCGCATTCGAATCTCCGCGCGCAAATTCGAGGAAGTACGCGACCGCCCATACCGAGAGCGCGAGATAGAGCGACTCTCCCATCGCCGTGGACTGCATGTAAATCAAGTTTGGATTCGCGCCGTAAACTATCGCCGCTGTCCATGCCGCCACGCGCGCCGGCGCGTCCAACTCTCCGCCCGCTGAGAGAAGGTTGCGCACCAGGCGGAAGACTCCGAGCACACCGAAAACGTAGGCAATCATCGAGGGCAGCGATCCGCCGACGCCCTGTTGCCACATGGAATCTGAGATGAGAAACGGAATCATCAGCAGATGCGGCAGCGGCAGCCAGACCGTCCCTAGTTGCAGCAGCCCCGGAGTTTGCGAATCGAAGACTCGGCGCGCGATGTTCATGTGCGCCACGGCGTCGCCATAGAGCAGCACCTCGCCGTGACGAAAATAAAACAGGAAGGAAAAAACGGAGACGCACGTCGCCAGCCAGGCCAGCAGCCTGACTTCTGAATCCCAACGGTAAGGCGCAGGGTCGCTCATTGGGGAGGAACTCATGCTCGTCGGGCAGCCGAGTGAGCCGGAAATTGTGTAGGCACGGCGGATTTATTCCAAATGCGTCAGCTCGCGAAACACCTGGAAGCGCTCCTCGATCTGCTCGCGCGTCAGCGACTGCAAGCGCTCGGTTCCGAAACGTTCCACGGCAAACGATCCCATCACCCCGCCGTAGAACAGCGCTCGCTTCAACACTTCGCGGCTCAATTCCTTCTGCGATGCCAGATAGCCCATGAAGCCTCCGGCAAACGAATCGCCGGCGCCGGTAGGATCTTTGACCTCTTCGATGGGCAGAGCCGGAGCGCGAAAAGGATGATGCCCAATGCCGAATGCGCCCTCGCGGAAGAAAATGGTCGCGCCGTATTCTCCGTGCTTGATGACCAGCGCCTTCGGTCCCATCGCCAGAACTTTATGAGCAGCCCGCGGCAGGTTCGTTTCGTTGGCCAGCATTTTCGTTTCCGTGTCGTTGATCAGCAGCACATCGACCAGCTTTAAAGTTTCTGTCAACTCAGCGTGCGCGCCTTTGATCCAGTAATTCATGGTGTCGCAGCCGGTCAGGCGCACACCATTCATTTTCCGGCGAACGTTGGCCTGCAACGTGGGCTGAATGTTCGCCAGAAACAAGAACTCGGTGTCTTCGTATTCCGCCGGAATCTGCGGATGAAAGCTCTCGAAGACATTGAGATCTGTATAGTCGGTCTTGGCCTCGTTCAGATTGTCCGTGTACGATCCACCCCAGCGAAAAGTCTTGCCCTCGGCGCGCTCAATGCCGCGAGTGTCGATGCTGTGTCTCTTGAAGACTTCTTCCTGCTCGGCGCCAAAGTCTGCGCCTACCACGGCAACCATTCGGACTTGCGTAAAGTAGCTGGCGGCCAGGGAAAAATAGGTCGCCGCTCCGCCCAGAATGTTTTTAACGCTTCCTGACGGCGAAGTGACGTCGTCAAACGCAACCGAACCAACTACGAGAATACTCATTAGTAAGTGATGTTCCCCTTCGACTTAGAATCCTTCGTGGTTCACCCCTTGTTCGTTTTCGCAACCTTCACGTACTTTCCCAGAATCAACTTCAGCTTCTTCCTGGTCGCCGCGGGAATCACCTTCGGATCGGTCAGAATCGCGTGCGCTAACGCCGATCCGCACTTGCACGATCGCCCGCGCGGCATCGCCGCCACCGTTTCGAACACGACTTTCGCTGCGTTCTCCGCATTTTGGTGCAGTACCGCGATGACCTGATCGACCGTGACCGAGTCGTGATGAGGATGCCAGCAATCGTAATCCGTCACCATGGCCACGGTCACGTAGCAAAGCTCCGCTTCGCGCGCCAGTTTGGCCTCCTGCAGGTTGGTCATGCCAATGACGTCCGCGCCCATACCGCGGTACACATTCGACTCCGCCTTAGTAGAGAATTGCGGACCTTCCATACATACGTAAGTTCCGCCGCGCTTCCCTACCACCGCGGCCTTCTTGCATGCGCGTTCGACCACGGCGGCAAGTTCGCCACAGACAGGATCGGCAAAAGTGACGTGCGCCACTACTCCGCCGCCAAAAAAAGTATCGACGCGATGCCGTGTGCGATCGAAAAATTGATCGGGAATCACAAACTCGCGCGGCCTGTGCTCTTCTTTCAGCGATCCGACGGCTGAAACCGAAACAATCCGCTCCACCCCCAGTTGCTTGAACCCGTGGATGTTCGCCCGAAAGTTGAGTTCGCTCGGAAGAATCCGGTGTCCACGCCCGTGCCGCGCCAGAAATGCGACTTTGCGCCCCGCCAGCATCCCACACATATACGCGTCAGAAGGTGCGCCAAATGGCGTCTTCACGCGTACTGCCTTTGCTCCGGTCAATCCCGGCATGGCATACAGCCCGCTGCCGCCGATGATGCCAATCTCCGCCTGTGCCACGGCTCCTCCAGAAGCGCACCAACTCGTAAGGGAACCCGCGATTATACAGGATGAGTTTTCCGTTCGAGTCGCGGATGCTAAGGGCGGTAGTGTCCTAATTTCGATTTTGCCTTTCTTTGCGACCTTCGCGATTCCTTTGCGCCCTTCGCGGTAAAGGCTTTTTGCCCTCGGGAAATTAGGACACTACTCGAAAGGCAGAGCTACAATTCGTGCATGAGATGTTCGGCACTCGTTTCGGCGATGGTGATTCTATCCGCCCTCGCTTTCTCCCAAGACCAAACTGCGAATGGCGCAAAGTCCGTAACCGTCCCGATGGTTGTCGACCACGGCCGCATCGTGATTGACGTTGATGTCTCGTGGCCCCATGGCAAAACCGAGCGAGTCCGCGCCTGGATCGATAACGGTAACCCATCTCTTGAAATGTCGCGGCGCTTGGCTGACCCGAT
>Ga0210410_10003202_pt1 | contig 14551 bp, 9 predicted proteins | sample IncBWC4MmetaG_FD_161058 | JGI IMG/M metagenome (GOLD analysis project Ga0210410, IMG submission 161058) | Forest soil microbial communities from Barre Woods Harvard Forest LTER site, Petersham, Massachusetts, United States - Inc-BW-C-4-M | ecosystem: Environmental > Terrestrial > Soil >... | reverse complement strand
CATATTGCAGGATGCCGCCGTGGTGATAGTACGAGACTTCTTCTGGAGTGTCGGCGCGGGCGATTACGGAAAATTGTTTGGTTTTGCCGTCTTCGGATTTTGCGCGAACGCTGATGGATTTTCCTGGAGCGAGCGAAGCGATGCCTTCGATGTCGAAAATCTCGTGGCCAGTCAGGCCCAGGGACTCGCGATTTTCGCCATTCTGAAATTCGAGCGGCATCACACCCATGCCGATCAGGTTGCTGCGGTGGATGCGCTCGTAACTTTCCGCGATCACCGCACGGACGCCGAGCAATCGCGTACCCTTAGCGGCCCAGTCGCGTGAAGAGCCGGAACCGTATTCTTTTCCGGCGATGACAACCAGCGGCACGCCTGCTTCGCGATATTTTACAGCGGCGTCGTAGATGGACATTTTTTCGCTGCCGGGAAGATACAGAGTCCAGCCGCCTTCGGTGCCGAGCGCGAGCTGATTTCGCAAGCGAATATTTGCGAAGGTGCCGCGCACCATCACTTCGTGATTGCCGCGCCGCGCGCCGTAAGAATTAAATTCGTGCGGCTTCACGCCGTTCGCGATCAGATATTTTCCGGCCGGCGAATCGACAGGGATGGAGCCGGCGGGAGAAATGTGATCCGTGGTAACGCTGTCGCCGAGAATGGCGAGGACGCGCGCGCTGCGAACATCCGCGAGAGGCGGCGGCGTCTTCGGCATATTTTCGAAATAGGGCGGCAGCTTGATATATGTTGATTTCGGATCCCACTGATAAAGATCGCCCTGCGGAACGTGCATGCCTTTCCAGTGCGCGTCACCTTCGTAAACTTCGCTGTATTGCTTCTGATACATCGAAGTGGAAACCGCCGCGCGAACTGTAGTTTCAATTTCCTGCGGCGTCGGCCAAATTTCGCTGAGAAAAACGGGCTTGCCGCTCTTGTCCGTGCCAAGCGGCTCGGTGGTGAGATCAAGATCCATGCGGCCGGCAAGCGCGTACGCGACTACTAGCGGCGGCGATGCGAGATAGTTTGCGCGCACGAGCGGATGGATGCGGCCTTCGAAATTGCGATTGCCGCTCAGGACAGCGACAGCGACGAGATTATTGTCCTTGATCGCGGCGCCGATCGCGTCGGGCAGCGGGCCGCTGTTGCCGATGCAAGTTGTGCAGCCGTAGCCGACCAAATTGAATTTCAATTTGTCGAGATACGGTGTGAGTCCGGCGGCGGCGAGATAGTCGGTGACGACTTTGGAACCGGGCGCGAGACTGGTTTTTACCCACGGCTTGATTTGCAGGCCGCGCTCTACGGCTTTTTTCGCGAGCAGGCCGGCGCCTAGCATCAGCGATGGATTCGAAGTGTTGGTGCAACTCGTGATGGCGGCGATGACGACGGCGCCGCTCGACAGATCGAAGGAGTCACCGTTGTTGCGAACTTGCACGTGTTTTTGTGGTGCGCCTTCGACGACTTTCGTAAAGGAAGATTTTGCGTTACGCAGCGCGACGCGATCTTGCGGGCGCTTGGGTCCGGCGACGGTGGGCTCGACGGTGCCGAGGTCGAGCTCGAGTTTGTCACTGAAAATTGGCTCGGCGGTGGCGTCGGTGCGGAAGAGAGATTGTTCTTTGCAATAGGCTTCGACGAGAGCGATTTGTTCGTGTGCGCGGCCGGTGAACTGGAGATAGGCGAGAGTTTCGGAATCCACTGGGAAGAAGCCCATCGTGGCACCGTATTCGGGCGCCATGTTGGCGATGGTGGCGCGATCGGGAACGCTGAGGCTGCTGAGGCCGGTTCCGTAGAATTCGACGAATTTGCCGACCACGCCTCTTTTGCGCAGGATTTCGGTGACGGTGAGGACGAGGTCGGTGGCCGTTGCGCCTTCGCGGAGCTTGCCGTGAAGGCGGAAGCCGACGACCTCGGGAATCAGCATCGAAGAAGGTTGGCCGAGCATGGCGGCTTCCGCTTCAATGCCGCCGACGCCCCAACCGAAAACACCGAGCGCGTTCACCATGGTGGTGTGCGAATCGGTGCCGACCACGGAATCGGGATAGGCTTCGAAGCGATTGCCAAACGGCATTGCGCAGACTACGCGTGCGAGATATTCAAGATTGACCTGGTGGCAAATGCCGGTGTCCGGCGGGACGACTTTAAAATTTTTGAACGCGGTTTGGCCCCAGCGGAGGAACGCGTAGCGCTCGACGTTGCGCTGAAATTCCAGCTCGGCGTTGAGGCCGAAAGCGTTGGCGTCGCCGAACTTGTCGACTTGCACGGAATGGTCGATCACGAGCTCAGCGGGGAAAAGCGGGTTGATGCGGGAAGGATTGCCGCCCATGCGTTTGACCGCTTCGCGCATGGTGGCGAGATCTACTACCGCGGGGACGCCGGTGAAGTCTTGCAGCAAGACGCGCGCGGGCATGAAGGCAATTTCTTTTTGTACGCCGTTGGGAGTCCAGCCGGCGAGGGCGCGAATGTCTTCCGGGTGGACGAAGCGGCCATCTTCACAACGCAGCAGATTTTCCAGCAGGATGCGGAGAGAAAACGGCAGCTTCGCCAGCGTGTTGATGCCGTGCTTTTCCAGCTTTTCGAGGCGATGAATATCAAAGGATTGTGCACCGACGTTGAGCTTGTCGCGAGTGCCGAAAGAATTGCCTGCGGGGATGGCCATCCTGTTCCTTTCTAGAAATTAGGGCAGCTTTATATCATAGCTGAAAATTAAATCTGGCGATGCCCTGAGGCGACTTGAGTGCGAGGCTTGGGAATGCTTAGTGAAGCGAGCAGCCAATGCGGGAAATGCTGGGGGACCAATAGAGGAAAAGCGGCTTTCCCCGGACCATGTCCGGTGTCACTCGACCAAACTCTGGTATACGGCTGTCGAAGCTGTGCCGCCCCTCTGGGGCTCAGGAACATGCGTGACGCTTTCTCGCTGGTTCATCACGTAACCGCAACAAGCGTTGAACACATCTGGGATAGCTTCAGGGGACGCACATCGGAGAGCGAGGCGGACGTATACTGGGATGGCGATGAAAATTGTTTTGATTTCGACTTATGAGTTGGGGCGGCAACCTTTTGGGTTGGTTTCGCCGGCGGCTTGGTTGCGGGGGCGCGGGCATGCGGTGACTTGTTTTGATTTGACGCGGCAGGGGTTGGATTCTGGGGCGGTGGGGTCGGCGGAGTTGATTGCTATTTATTTGCCGATGCATACGGCTACTCGGTTGGCTTGCAAATTGATTCCTTCGCTGCGGGCGCAGAATCCGGGGGCGCATGTTTGTTGTTATGGGTTGTATGCGCCTATGAATGCGGCGTATTTGCGGTCGCTGGGCGTGGGGACAATTTTGGGTGGGGAGTTTGAGGGCGGGTTGGTGCGGTTGGCGGAGGGGTTAGGCGGTGCACGGCACGAACGATCAGAGAACGTCGCGGTGCGATGTGAGAAGCAAAGTCCCCAAATTTTAAACGCTGAGCCAAGCTGGGGCGCAGCATGCTGCGCCCCTACGGTGACGAGTCAGAACGAGCCGATGATTTCGCTGGAGCGGCTTAGGTTTGAGGTGCCGGACCGGACTGGGTTGGCGCCTATTGCTCAGTATGCGCATCTTGTTTTGCCTGGGGGTGGGTATCGCGTTGTGGGATCTACGGAGGCTAGCCGGGGGTGCAAGCATCTTTGCCGGCATTGTCCTATTGTGCCGGTTTATAACGGGGTTTTTCGAATTGTGGAGCGGGACGTGGTGTTGGCGGATGTTCGGCAGCAGGTGGCGGCGGGGGCGCAGCACATTTCTTTTGGCGATCCGGACTTTTTCAATGGGATACGGCATGCGATGGAGTTGGTTGAGGCGTTTCACTCCGAATTTCCCGGCATTACTTACGATGTGACCATCAAGATTGAGCATTTGCGGAAACACGAGAAGCATTTGGCGCGGCTGCGCGATACGGGATGCTTGTTTGTTATCAGCGCGGTGGAATCGGTGGATGATGGGATTTTGGAGCGGCTGGATAAGGGACATACGCGGGAAGATTTTGTTTATGTTGCGCGGAAGTTTCGCGAGATGGGCATGACGTTACATCCCACATTTGTTCCGTTTACGCCTTGGACTACGCTGGACGGATATTTGGATTTGTTGCGCGTTTTAGCGGCGGAGGAATTGATTGAGAATGTGGCGCCGATTCAACTTGGCATTCGATTGCTGATTCCGGCGGGCTCGCGGCTGCTGGAATTGGAAGAAATGCGGCGGGCGGTTGGCGCGTTTGATGCGGAGTCGCTGGTTTATCCGTGGATGAATGAAGATGCGCGTGTGGATGCGCTGAGCGATACGGTGCAGGCGATCGCGGCTGAGGCGGATCGGAAGAAGGAATCGCGGGCGGCGGCGTTTGCGCGGATTTGGGCGGCGGCGCATTTGGCGGCGGGGATTGACGCGCCTGCGCTACGCGTGACGGAGGGGCATGGCGTGCCGTTTTTGAGCGAGCCTTGGTATTGCTGCGCGGAGCCGACGCGGGATCAGTTGGTGGCGATTGGAGGGACGGCGGTGAAGGTGCAGCCCGAGCATGTGGTTATGGCTGATGATTTTGTTTAGCGGCGGAAGAAAAGGCATAACACAGAGAGCGCAGAGGAAGAGGCACAGAGGACACGGAGAAACATCGGCCTGCGGAGTATCGATGTGCTCGTGCTAGCGAAAAGCCTCGGGTCCAAAAAGCGGACCCGAGCTACAGCCTCCTTAGCCGAGTTCAGCGTGATGATTACACAAACAAAACGAATCTTGGTGTTTGCGGGGAAGCTGGGGTATCAGACGCGGAGCTTTGATGCTGCGGCGCGGAAGCTGGGCGTTGAGCTGGCGTTTGTTACGGACCGGTGCCATCAGCTTGAGGATCCCTGGGGGGATCGGGCGATTGCGGTGCATTTTGAGTCGCCGGAAGTTGCGGCTTACACCGTGTTGGAAGAGGTTCGACGCAACAATCAAGGTTTACAGGGGCGCGTTGACGGAATTTTGGCGTTGGGTGATCGGCCGGCGGTTGCGGCGGCTTACGTGGCGCGGGGATTGGGGCTGACTTACAACCATCCGGCGGCGGTGGAAGCTTGCCGGAGCAAATTGCGAATGCGGGAAGTGTTTCGCGATGCGGGGCTGCGCGTGCCGTGGTTTCGCGCGGTGACGTTGCAGCCTGCGCCCGAGCCGGCGCTGCTGGGGATTTCGTATCCTTGCGTGCTGAAGCCGATTTCGCTTTCGGCGAGCACGGGAGTGATTCGCGCGAATAATCGCGAAGAGTTTTTGGCGGCAACGGCGCGCGTGCGCCGCGTGCTGGAGTCGCCGGAGATCTTGGCGAGCCGGGAAGCGAATCTGGATCAGATGATCGTGGAGGGATACATTCCGGGAAGGGAAGTGGCGGTGGAGGGATTGCTGACGGACGGAGAGCTTCGCGTTTTGGCGATTTTTGATAAGGCCGATCCATTGGAGGGGCCATTTTTTGAGGAGACGATTTACGTTGCGCCTTCACGTTTGGGCGAGGCGCGCGTGCGGCAGATTGAACGGTGCGCGGCGGACGCAGTGCGGGCGCTGGGATTGTCGCATGGGCCAGTGCACGCGGAATTTCGAATTAATGAGGAGGGAGTGTGGCCGCTGGAAGTGGCGCCGCGGCCGATTGGGGGATTGTGCGCGCAGGCGCTGCGGTTTGAGCGTCATGACAGCGACGAGGTGATTGGATTGGAGGAGTTGTTGTTGCGGCATGCGGCGGAGATGCCCGTCGGAGATTGGACGCGCGAGGCGGCGGCATCGGGAGTGATGATGATTCCGGTGCCAGCTAATGGCGTGTTGGAGAGCGTGGAGGGTGAGGAGGCGGCGCGGGTCGTGCCTCATATCGTTGGGCTGGAGATTACGGCGCGTTTGCATGATTACATTGCGGCTTGGCCGGAGGGGTCGAGTTATTTGGGATTTTTGTTTGCGCGGGCGGAATCGGCGGATGAGGTAGAGAGGGCGCTGCGGGTTGCGCATGGGAAATTGAGATTTGCTATTCGGGAGAGATTGGCTGTGGAGCATCCGGTTACGGGGCGGGTTGTGGGGTAAAAGGAGGAGAAAAGGATTTAACCGGGTTGCCGAGAAGGGGCGCAGCGGTGCTGCGCCCCTACGGGGAAGAAGAATTTAGCCTTTGGCTTTGGGGGCCACGTAGCCTTCGGGGAGCTTGGCACCTTCGCCGAAGAAAAATTGTTCCATTTGTTCTTCCATGATTTTTTGTGAGCCGGGATCGAGGGGATTCAGGCGATATTCGTTCATCACCATTTTGGAGTGCTCGATCCAGAGCTTCCAGGCATCTTTCGAAACAGTTTCGAAGACGCGCTTGCCGAGCTCGCCCTTCCAGGGTGGGCGATCGAGTCCGGGGAGATCGCGGTCGAATTTGACGCAATGCACCATGCGGGTGCCGGGCTTGACCGTTTCATTTGCGGGCGGTGTGGGGCCGCAGGGTTCGTTCGCCATTGTTATGTCCTCGTAAGCTATCCATTTTTGACGATACCCCAAGCGGTGGGAAATTCATAGTGCGGGCGCGAGAGATAGGAATTGTGGGAGCAGAAGAGTAGAATCGCGGCGCATTTCAGCGATCCGGGAATTCACGCGAGAATCGTTTGCGCGAGCTAAATCAACATAACTTGCTCTCGAAGGAAAGCATCTGATGAGTGCCCAAACGTGGAGGTGCCAGCCCTTTGCCTGAAATCACCACGCTGTTTTGGGACATAGGCGGAGTCATTATGAGCAACGGCTGGGATACTACGGCGCGGAGGCGGGCAGCCGAAGTGTTTCATTTGGACTGGGACGAGTTTCAGGAGCGGCACGAGCTTTCGTTTCCGGCGTTCGATTCCGGGCTGATTTCGCTCGACGAGTACTTGAACCGGACATTGTTTTACCGGCCGCGGGAGTTCACGCGAGAGGAATTCGTCGCGTTTATGTTTGCGCAATCGAAGGAGTATCCGGAATCGCGTGCTCTGCTGGATCAAGTGGCGCGGTTGGGAAAATATTTCATTGGGTCGATCAACAATGAGCCGCTGGAATTGAATGAATACCGGATTGCGACTTTTCATTTGCGGCGCGATTTTCAGGTGTTCTTCAGCTCGTGTTATTTGCACACGCGGAAGCCGGAAGAGATGATCTATCGGATTGCGCTGAAAGTGACGCAGCGGCCTGCGGCGGAATGCGTGTTCATCGATGACCGGCCGTTGAACCTGGAAAATCCGCGTAAACTGGGCATGAAGACAGTTCATTATCAGAACGCGGAGCAACTGCGCGCGGAACTGAAAAATTGCGGTGTTGAGGTATAGTGTCGTGCACGCGGTGATGTAATGAATACGACGTTAACAATGGAAGATGCGGCGGTACAGGAAAAGGGAGCGGTCAACGGGAACTCTGGCGTTCGCGAGCCAGTGACGGTGGTGTTGTTCGGGGCTTCGGGTGATCTAGCCAAGCGCAAAGTGATTCCTGCGATGTATGACCTGGCCCTTCATAAGTCACTGGGGCCGCGCTATGCGATTGTGGGTTTTTCGCGGACGGTGATGAGCGATGAAAGTTTTCGCAAGACGGTGGAAGAAGCGGCCAAGAGCATCTCGGAAGTGGGGCCGATCGATCCGGAGAAGTGGCAGGAATTCGCTTCGAATCTCTATTATCAGGCCGGCGAGTACGGGAATCTGGAGGATTACAAGAAGCTAGCGAAGCGATTGGACACTTTGAGCGCGGAGAAGGACCTTGGAGGGAACCGGCTGTTTTATCTTTCGACGCCGCCGGAAGTTTACCCGCACATTGTGGAGCAGTTGGGGCGCGCTGGACTGGCGAAGGCGTCTTCGCCGGACGCGTGGGTGCGCATCATTATCGAGAAGCCATTTGGGCGCGACCTGGCGTCGGCGAAAGAGCTGAACAAGATCGTGCTCAGCGTATTTGATGAGAAACAGGTCTATCGCATCGATCATTACCTGGGTAAGGATACGGTGCAGAATCTCTTGGTGCTGCGCTTCAGCAATGGGATTTTCGAGCCGCTGTGGAACCGGAATTATGTGGACCACGTGCAGATAACGGCGGCGGAGACGTTGGGTGTGGAGCGGCGCGGCGGATTTTACGAGACGGCTGGTGCGTTGCGCGACATGATTCAGAGTCACGTTTTGCAGCTTACGTCGCTGGTGGCGGTGGAACCTCCGGCGCGATTCGATGCGACGGCGGTGCGCAACGAAAAATTGAAGGTGTTGCAGTCTGTGCGGCCATACGATTTGGGGATGTTGGCGACTTCGGTGGTGCGCGGGCAATACGGGCCGGGAGTGGTGGACGGCAAACCTGTGCCGGGGTACCGGCAAGAGCCGGGAGTGAATCCGCAGTCGCGCACGGAGACATTTGTCGCGATGGAGTTGCTGATCGACAACTGGCGATGGGCGGGAGTGCCATTTTATTTGCGCACGGGAAAGCGCCTGGCGAAGCGCAGCACGGAGGTTGTGATTCAATTCAAGCGCGCACCGCACATTGTGTTTCGCGAGCGGCTGGTGGAAGACAACCGGCTGGTGCTGAATATTCAGCCGGATGAAGGGATTTGTGTGTCGTTTGGAGTAAAGAAGCCGGGAACGGAAATGGGAATCGGGAACGTGGCAATGAACTTCAGCTATCGGCAAGCGTTCGGCGACGGGGCGCGAAGCGCATATGCCACGTTGCTGGGCGATTGCGTGCGGGGGGATGCGACGTTATTTGATCGCGGCGACAGCGTGGAGGCGGCGTGGGCGCTGGTCGACCCGATTTTGGATGTGTGGAGCGCGGCAAAAACGGCGACGGTGCCGATATATCCTGCGGGGAGCTGGGGCCCGCGGGAATCGGAGCTTTTGCTCGAACGCAGCGGCAGACGGTGGTACAACCCTTAGTTCGGGCCATAGTTCGGGTTCGGACTCGCATTTCGGCGAGGGTGGCGCCGAAAGCAACGAATGAGTCAGGACCAGGGGGACACGGTGATCCTTGCGGGTGATGTCGGCGGGACGAAGTGCAATCTGGCGCTGTTCTCTGAGAAGGACGGCACGCTGACGTGTGTGTTCCGCAAGCGATTTGCTAGCAAGGAATTTGCGCAATTCGATTTGATTGTGAGGGAATTTTCGCGGCTGGCTGCGCCGCACTTGAAGAATGACCCGGTTGTGGCAGCAGGCTTCGGAGTGGCCGGACCGGTGATTGACAATCATGTGCGCGCGACGAACTTGCCGTGGACGGTAAATGCGCGATCGCTGTCCGCGGAATTGGATGTGCCCAAGATCGTGCTGCTGAATGATCTGGGCGCTACCGGCCACAGCATTGAGCATTTGCCTACAGAAGAATTTTGCGTGTTGAATGCCGGGAAACCGGAGCCCGGTGGCACGCGCGCGCTGCTGGCCGCTGGGACGGGATTGGGTCAATCGATATTGGTTTGGGATGGCGGGCGGTACCGGATTGTGCCATCGGAAGGCGGTCACTCGGACTTTGCTCCGCATACGGAGCAGCAGATTGAGTTGTTGAGGTTTATGCGGCGGCGGTATCCGCAGGTGAGCTGGGAGCTGATCTTGTCTGGGCGGGGATTCCGCACGATACATGAGTTCCTGGCGCCTGAGGTAAAGCACGCAAGCTTCGAAGATCCGGACGCTGATCCCGCGCCGGAGATCACGCAGAAGGGGCTGGCGAAAACGTGCCCGATTTGCGTGGAAACGCTGGATTTGTGGACGGCCATTTATGGAGCCGAAGCCGGGAACCTTGCACTGAAGGTGCTGGCGCTCGGCGGAGTTTATGTCGCTGGCGGCATCGCTGTGAAGATTATCGAGAAGATCAAGGACGGGACTTTTTTCCGGGCGTTCAAAGACAAATGGCATTTTGAGAGTTTGCTGGCGAACATTCCGGTTTCCGTGGTGCTCAACGAAGGAGCGCCGCTGATGGGCGCAGCGTATGAGGCGCTGGCCGCGATGCAGAAGCAAGAAGCCTGGAACGCCCGCTGAACTGATTCGGCACTTCTGTGTGAATATCGCGTCCTCATGCGCGCCTCCTTGTTACGCTTGAGTGAATGGCGTTTCTGGAAGAACAATTTGGAGAGTGGAAACCGATTTCGCGATATGCGGGAATCGGCTGGCTGTGCTTCTATTTATTATTCCTGATATATGCCGCCAGAGACCGCTCAGGTTTTCTTTTTCTCGACTTCGCAAATTTGATGATTCATGAATGCGGGCATCCGCTCTTCAGCGTATTTGGCTATACGCCCATGATTTTGGGTGGGACGCTGGCGGAGCTGATTGTTCCGTTCCTGTGCGCGGGGTATTTCTTTTGGAAACGCGAGATCGCCGGCACGGCGTTTTGCGTCTTCTGGTTTTTTGAAAATTGTCCGTACATCGGGACGTATATGGCGGACGCGCGGGCGCAGGATTTGCCGCTAGTCGGATCGGGCGACCATGACTGGGGAATATTGTTCGGGCAATGGGGATTGCTGGCGCAGGACCAGAAAATTGGCGGGGCTACGCGAGCGATCGGGTGGGTCGGAATGCTCGCTGCAGTAGGGTGGTTGGCGTGGCGGACGTACCAGAGCGTGCGCGCCGAAGAAACGTCAGGCGCGGAACAGACGGCCCGCTTTTAATTCTCGCCTTCGAGACTGGCCTTCGTATTCAAGCGTATCCATTGCTGATACTCTATCGAGCAGTCGTCGCGGCAGGACACGCGTAAATTCTGCAAGCGCCTCGTAACGGGAATCCTCTTATGCAAAATCAATCCTTGCACCTGGATATGAACGAGCAGATTGAGTGCGCGCACACGCTGGCGTCGCGCTTTTATATTGACCCATCAATTCTGGAGGTTGAACGAAGCAAGATCTTCCGCCGAACCTGGCAGCTGGTGGGAACTCTGCACCAAGATTGCGGGGACGTGAACGGCGTGAAGCGTACTATCGCGGACCCGGAAACCTTCTTTACCGCGGAGCTTGCGGGTGAGCCGATCGTGGTCGTGCGCGACAAGGAGGGAACGCTGCGGGCGTTCAGTAACGTGTGCCGGCACCGCGCGGGTCCGATTGCGCAGGGGAGCGGCTGCAAAAATGTCCTGCGTTGCGGGTACCACGGCTGGACGTACACGCTCGACGGGAGACTCATCGGCACTCCGGATGTGGAAGGCGTGGAATTTTTCGATCGCGGCACGATGGGCATGGTGCCGTTGCGGGTGGAAACCTGGGAGCAGTTTATTTTTGTTAATTTTGACCCGCAAGCGGAGGCGCTTGCGGCTTATCTGGGGGAGATTCCGCGGCAAGCGCGAGGATTCCGGTTCGAAGGCTTGCAGTCAGCCGAACGCCGCGACTACGTAATCAACTGTAACTGGAAGGTGTACGTCGATAACTATCTCGAGGGCTACCATATCCCCATCGCGCATCCGGGACTGATGCGTGAGATCGATTACGCACAATACCGTACGGAGACGTCTCGCTATCACTCGCAGCAATTCGCGCCAATACGAGCAATGAAGATCGGGGACGGGGAGCGGCTTTATGCGCCAGGAACGGGACTGCAAGAGGCGCTTTATTTTTGGATATTTCCGAATTTGATGGTGAATATCTATCCGGACAATGTGTCCACGAATCTAATCCTGCCGATTTCACAAGACAAGACGCTGACCGTATTCGAATGGTTTTTTCATGATGCGGCATCGAGCCAATCAAAGGAACGCATACGAAAGGCCGTACAGTTTAGCGACGAAGTACAGCAGGAAGATATCGGGCTGTGTGAAAGCGTGCAGCGAGGGTTGCGTTCCGCGACATATGATCGCGGACGGTATTCGGTGCGGCGGGAAAACGGCGTGCATCACTTCCACATGCTTCTACGCGAATTCCTTGAGCGCTCCTGAGCCGTTTAGAAGTGTCAACATATAAACACGTACGTTAAACCATATTAGTTTTCAAAAAATAAAATCACCGCCGACGCGACGGAATATCCGGCTGACATAAACCCATAATCTTCAATGGCTTAATTTTTTATGTGGAGTGGCTAAGAATGTGCAGCCTCGCCGCTCCGTGATATTCCTTGTGGAGGAATTGCTTTTTTAAAGGATTCGAATCGCAGGTGGAAATCGAAGCAGCTTCTTTCGGAACAGCCCAGTAGTCGCGGCAACATCCCGGCCCGCGAAATCGCGGCCTTTTTCCCCGGAACAAATCCAGCATTGCCAAACTCGGGTGCTTCTATCGACGCGCGGTGCTCTCCGCGGGCTTTGGAAGACCTCGTCGCCGACGGTGCTCTCCGCTGAATAGAGAATCGCGACATATATACGTTGCACCACAGACGGAAGAAAGGAAAAGTCGATGAAATTCATAACTAGAACATTGCTGCTGCTAGCAGCTTTTGCGCTCGCAATTGCGCCAGTATGGGCCCAAGTGGAGACGGGAACGATTTCCGGCACGGTGCGGGACTCGTCGGGAGCCGCTGTAGCGGGAGCGACGGTGACGGCGCGCAATACAGCTACTTCGGCGGAACGCTCCGTAACGTCCGGGAGCAGTGGTCAATACACTATCCCGAACCTGGCGCCTGGGATTTATGAACTCACGGTGACGAGCACGGGTTTCGCAAAATTTACGAGCCAGGTGGAAGTGACCGTCGGCTCGTTCGTGACAGTTGATCCGCAACTGTCGGTTTCGAACCAGACGACAACGATCGAAGTGGTGGCGGCGGGCGGCGTTGAGGTGAACACGCAGAACCAGGAGCTCTCGCAAATCGTCAACACTCAGCAGATGGCGGAACTGCCGAGCCTGACGCGCAATCCGTACGACTTCGTGCAGATCGCCGGAAACGTCAGCAGCGGTGATCGCACAACTGGCGGTTTCGACCAGAACAGCACGAGTCGCGGGGTGGGCTTTTCAATAAACGGGCAGCGCTCGTCCGGAACGGAAGTGCTGCTCGACGGCGTGGAAAACTTAGACCTGTTCACCGCAAGCCTGGGAGAACAAATTCCTTTGGACTCGGTGCAGGAATTCCGCGTGATAACCAACGACTTTGACGCAGAGTACGGAAGAGCATCGGGAGGGATTGTAAACGTATCCACAAAATCGGGGACGAACGCCTTTCATGGCGGTTTGTGGGAGTTCAACCGGTTGTCGGCCTATACGGCGAACACGTTTCAAAACGCGGTGACCGGCGCGCCGAAAGGCATCTATACACGCAATCAGTTTGGATACGACGTTGGTGGCCCAATTCTCAAAGACAAACTGTTTTTCTTCCAGAGCACGGAGTGGCTGCGCGTGCGCAGCAATGCCGTTCTGCAAGCTTGGACTCCTACACCACAGTTCCTCGCGCTGACCGCACCGAATGTGCAGAGTTATTTTGCCGCGTTTGGAAATACGCCTTTTAACTTTGCACGGACGGTCACGCAGGCGCAGGTCGTCAGCTCTCTTAACAACAACAATACCAGCGGCACACCTCCGACCGGGCCCTTCTTCACGACTATCCCATCCGGGACGCCGGTGCTCGGGCAAGTAAATTTCACTGCGCCGTCGGACGCCGGGGGCGGATTGCCGCAGAATACGTACCGGATCATGGGCCGGGCCGATTTCAACCTTAACAACAGCACGCAAATGTTCTTTCGTTACGCGCTGGAGAACCTCGTGGACTTCAATGGCGGAATCTTTGCAAGCCCTTATTCTCAATACAACGTGGGCGATTCGCAGTACAACAACAGCGGGCTATTTTCGCTAAACCACTCGTTCAGCCCTGCCCTGTACAGCAGCTCCAAGATCAGTTTCAGCCGCCTGAAGATAAACCAGACTACTACTCCCGCGTCGCTAAACGTGCCCGAACTGCTCATGACCGGAGCTCCGACGACCATTCAAAGTATCCCGATTCAGTTGCCAGGGCTTTTCGCGCAATTTGCAGGAACTGGCGGTCTGCCCTTTGGCGGCCCAAGGAATGTGTTGCAGGCGCTGCAAGACTTCTCATGGACGAAGAACAAACACACGGTACGTTTCGGCGGGTTGTACGATTATCAGCAGATTAATGTTGCCTTTGGCGCCTTCGCGCAAGCAATCGAGCAGTTAGGAGCGAGCGCACCGGCTGGGTTCGACAATCTGGTCGCTGGAAATTTGACACTGTTCCAGGTTGCCGTCAATCCACAGGGGAAATTTCCGTGCCGCCGGGATCTAACAGGGGCATTGATAACAAACGTCGTCCCTAGCTGCACCCTAACGCTCCCGGCAACCCAACCCAGCTTCTCACGCAGCTACCGTTACCACGATTGGGCAGCGTATCTGGAAGATAGTTGGCGAGTAACGCCCAGATTTACATTTAACTACGGCTTCCGTTATGAATATTTCGGCGTGCAGCACAACAACAATCAGAACCTCGACTCCAACTTTTACTTTGGTCCGGGATCCAGTTTCTTTCAGCGGATCCGCAATGGCTCTGTGCAGATTGCGCCGCAGAGCCCAGTGGGCGGACTGTGGAATCCAAACTACGGCACGATTGGGCCTCGCATCGGCTTTGCTTACGACATCTTTGGCGACGGCAAGACCAGCATTCGCGGAGGGTATGGCATCAGTTACGAGCGGAACTTTGGCAACGTGACCTTCAACGTCATACAGAATCCACCGGCGTACGCCAGCG
>Ga0210410_10003201_pt1 | contig 14554 bp, 11 predicted proteins | sample IncBWC4MmetaG_FD_161058 | JGI IMG/M metagenome (GOLD analysis project Ga0210410, IMG submission 161058) | Forest soil microbial communities from Barre Woods Harvard Forest LTER site, Petersham, Massachusetts, United States - Inc-BW-C-4-M | ecosystem: Environmental > Terrestrial > Soil >... | reverse complement strand
CAGCCAGGTGATCGCCGCCATTCAGCAGGCGATCGCGCTGCAAAGTACCTACAACATCCGCGTAATCAACATGTCACTCGGCCGTCCGGTGTACGAGAGCTACACCCTCGATCCGGTTTGCCAGGCAGTCGAATCCGCCTGGCAGGCGGGCATTGTCGTGGTAGTGGCCGCGGGCAACCGCGGGCGAGACAACTCGATGGGTACACACGGCTTCGCCACCATCGGCGCTCCGGCCAACGATCCCGCCGTCATCACGGTGGGAGCGACAAGGACCATGGGCACGGCGACGCGAGCCGACGATGCGATTGCCAGCTACAGTTCCAAAGGCCCGACCTTGGTCGATCACCTGGTAAAACCTGACCTGGTCGCGCCGGGCAACCGCTTGGTCTCCTTACGGGATGCGGGCAGCACACTGGATCGGAACTATTCCCAATTTGAAGTTGCCCCGCTCGTCGGAACTGCAAAGTACTTTCGCTTGAGCGGAACCAGCATGGCAACGCCGCTGGTGAGCGGTGCGGTCGCGCTGATGCTGCAGCAGAACCCCTCGTTGACTCCCGATCAAGTGAAAGCGCGCTTGATGAAGACGGCGTGGAAGGGCTTCAATCAATACACATCGTCACTCGACGACTACGGAAACACGTTCTCGAACCAGTACGACATCTTCACCTACGGAGCGGGGTATCTGGATATAAACGCCGCTCTGAACAATACCGACCTCGCCACGGGAGTGGCACTTTCTCCGACTGCAGTCTATAACCCGACCACTGGCACGGTTTCTATCGTGAATACGACCTCAGTGGTTTGGGGCAGCACCAGCGTTGTCTGGGGCGCTACTTCAGTCGTTTGGGGAAACTCAGTGGTTTGGGGAGCTAACACGATCACCAGCAACTCGGTAGTTTGGGGCAGCACCAGTGTGGTTTGGGGTGCGACCTCTGTTTCTGGCTTCAGTGTAGTCTGGGGCGCCACTTCAACAACCGCCAGTCCGATGAGTGCATTTAGCGACAGCGACGATGGAGAAAACTAGGCCACCACTGAGACCATATTCGGAGACTACCATGACAAATAATCTACCAATCAAAGCGAAAGTCATGATCGGAATGGTGGCCGTTGCCAGTCTGTGCGCCCTGTCGTTAGGCGTCGTCAGATGGCAAACGCAAGCCTGGCCACAGTTGCTGCTCCTGATGGCGGCAGCCGCACTGAGTTCGCGCCTCAAGGTGAAGCTGCCTGGGATGACGAGCTCGATGTCGGGAAATCTGCCCGTCATTCTTTTAGGAGTCACGCAACTGGGATTGTTCTCCAGCCTGCTCGTAGCCGTAACCGCGGCGATCGCGCAATCCTACACGTCCGGCGGGAATAAAACGAAACCAATCCAATTCCTATTCAACGCCTGCACACTGCTGAACGCGTCGGGACTCGCCTACCTGGCCTACCATAGCCAGATTGGGCCCCGCGCGAGTGCGCACACCATGTCCCTGGTGCTGGCCGCAGCCACGTATTTCGTGGCGAACACGGCGCCGGTAGCGAGCATCATCGGGCTGACAGAAGGCGGCAATCCTTTCGCCCTCTGGCACAAGGTCTTTCTGTGGTCGTTCCCGAACTACGTAATCGGTGCGGGATTGACCGCGATCGCCTCCGCCTTCAGCACCTTCAGCGGACTGGCAACCTTGGCAGCTCTGATGGCGGTGCTGTTCGCCGTATACCAGTCATACAAGATGTACGTGGGTCGAGCCGAACAGATACAGCCAAAAGTGATGGCGATGGCTACGGGTCGATAACCGCAAAGCTTTTTTCCTGCGCGCAGCCTGCCGGCTGCGCGTTTTTTTTGGTTACCGATTGGCAGCAATATTTCGAGGGATGGCCGGGGGCACTATTTGACGTCTCCGCAGGCGGGGCCGAGGTATCTGGAGCTGAAGGTGAAGTTCATGTTCATGGTGCGACCGGTGGTGTTGGTGACAGACCGCATCGAGCCCTTGACGTTATCGGAACTCACGGCCTCCAGCAGCAGAGTCGCATCGGTGGATGACTGCTTTTCTTCGCAATGAACCTTGATTTCGAGCTTGCTGCCCGTGGAATTCAGGACCGTACGGGTACATTCCTTGCGGTTGTCACTGAAAGCGGATTGCTTGTCTAGTTTCTCCTTGGTGACACATTCTTTGTGGACATCCGCGGTTGGTCCAGCCATGCCGCTCTGCTTCATTGCGGCTTCCACGCGGGCACGCTGCTCCGGAGGCATCTTGGCGAGAGTGTCGGGAGGGATGGCGGGCATTCCGGTCATGGAATGCGTTACGGTCATCTCCCAGAGGCCCTCTTTGATATTGAGGGGCGTGAGTGTGTCGGCGGCCCATAAGGCCAGCGAGGAAAACAGGATCAGGCATAGAAGAAGTTTGGTTCGCATCAGGACTCTCCCGGCGTTGTTTGATCGGCGTGCGCTGAACAGGATTACACACTGCTGGTTGCGGGGCAAATCAATTGTGTGGCAAATCGTCTGCCGGGTAAATCATCTGCAAGATAAATCGTTGTCGGCTAACTCAATATCGGGCGCGGTGCGACGCACACCGGCATTTGGGTGCGATTCTGAGCTCAGGCAGCGCGGGGAGCCAGTGCTGTACAAATCGGGGTGATTGCTATACAAATAGCGAACATCCTGCACTCTAACGGGACAGGAACCTCACTCCGGGGACTCAATCGTTGTACATCAAAGCGTCCTACATCAGGCCCAGAACACTGGATGAAGCGATGGCGCTGCTGGCCGCCGGGGAAGCTCAGATTCTGTCGGGAGGCACGGATTTTTATCCCGCGCTCGGCGACCGGGTGGTGCGCGGACCTGTGGTGGACGTTTCAGGACTGGGAGAACTGCGCGGCGTGTCGACCGACGCGGACTACTTCCGCGTTGGCGGGCTGACGACGTGGAGCGAGATCATACGAACTCCGCTTCCCCGCTGCTTTGACGCGTTGAAGAGTGCCGCGCGCGAGGTTGGCGGGGTCCAGATACAAAATCGTGGGACGGTTGCGGGGAATTTGTGTAATGCATCACCGGCAGCCGATGGCGTGCCTCCGCTGCTGGCGCTGGATGCGGAGGTGGAACTGGTTTCCAACGTCGGCGTGCGGAGGCTGCCGCTGGCTGATTTTATTGTGGGAAATCGGAAGACGCAACGAAAAGCAGATGAGTTATTAGCGGCGGTCCTCGTTCCACGCGCGCTGGAAAATGCGGCGTCGACGTTTGTGAAGCTGGGCGCGCGCCGTTATCTGGTGATATCGATTTCGATGGTCGCGGTGGTGGTGAAGCTGAGCGACGAGGAGCGCGTCGACGAACGTAAAGTCTTAGAGGCGCGGGTTGCAGTGGGATCGTGCTCGGCAGTGGCTCGGCGCTTGCGTGCACTCGAGCATGACTTGGTCGGGACTTCGATGCAGGACGGACTGGGCGAAATGGTGAGGCTGAAGCATCTGGCTCCGCTCTCGCCGATCGATGATATCCGGGCTACCGCGGAATACCGGTTGGATGCTTCGCGGCGGCTAGTGCAGCGGGCGTTGAACTCCTGCGTGGAGAACGGCTGATGGCTGGGACTCGAGAACCGCGGACGGAACCAGGCGGGCAGTCCATTTCGCTCCGTGTGAATGGGCGGGCTGTGGTTGTTTCCAGTTCGCCATTGCAGCGGCTTTCGCGCGTGCTGCGAGAGGAACTTGGGCTGACCGGAACCAAGGTGGGATGCGACGCGGGAGACTGCGGAGCTTGCACGGTCCTGCTGGATGGAGATCCAGTTTGCGCGTGCCTCGTGGCTGCGGGGCAGGTGGAGGGATGCGAGGTTACGACGGTGGAAGGGCTGGCGGACACGAATGTCGGCGCGAGATTGCAGCAATCGTTTCTAACCCATGGCGCCGCGCAGTGCGGGGCTTGCACTCCGGGAATGCTGGTGTCAGCAACGGCTTTGGTGGAGAGAAACCCTGCGCCGCACGAGAACGAGGTTATGGATGCGATCGGCGGCGTGCTTTGCCGGTGCACGGGATATCGAAAGATCATCGCTGCGATTCTTGATGCCGGGATGAAAGAGGCTGGATCGGATGGTGCGGAGGCCATGTCCCCCGCGGCGGGCGAGGCGGTGGGAAGAAGATTGGTCCGCCTGGATGGAAAGCAGAAGGTCGACGGCAGCGAAATTTTTGGCGCGGATGAAACTCCAGCTAACGCCATGGCAGTGCGGGCAATTCGCAGTCCTTATGACCGGGCGCGATTTCACTTCGGCGATCTCACAGCGTTTGTTCGCGATCATCCCGGGATTGAGGCCGTTTTCACCGCCAAGGATGTGCCGGGAAAGAATTGCTACGGAGTGATCAGCAAGTTCGCGGATCAGCCAGTGTTTGCCGAGGGCGAGGCTCGGCATCGCGGAGAAGCGATAGCGGTGGTGGTTGGTGACGCGGCGGCAGTAGAGGCGCTTGAGGCTACGGACTTTCCTGTGAGTTGGGAAGAACTGCCGCCACTCAGCGATATCGACGCTGCACTGGCGACGGGAGCAAGGCTGATCCATGAGAACCGCCCGGGAAATATTCTGGTGCGGGGACGGGTGGTACGTGGCAACGTCGACAAGGCATTGGACGCTGCCGACGTCGTGGTAGACGCCGAGTACGAAACCGGATTTATCGAGCACGCCTACATCGAACCCGAAGCCGGATTCGGACGACGCGTCGGCGGCCAGATCGAGATTCAGGCGTGTACGCAGTCTCCGTATATGGATCGAAGCGACATCGCCGCGATCCTCGGAATAGCGCCCGAGCGGGTGCGCATCATCCCAACCGCTGTGGGCGGAGGATTTGGCTCAAAGCTTGATCTCTCGGTGCAGCCATTTCTGGCCGTGGCGGCTTGGCATCTGGGTAAACCAGTGCGCATGGTTTATTCGCGGACCGAGTCGATTGTGTCGACCACGAAGAGGCATCCCGCGCGCATGCGGCTTCGCGGAGGCTGCACCAAGGAAGGCAAACTTCTCGCGCTCGACTTCGCGGCGGATTTTAATACCGGAGCGTATTCATCTTGGGGGCCGACAGTATCGGCGCGAGTACCGGTGCATGCGTCCGGTCCTTATCACGTGCCGCATTACCGGGCGTTAACGCGAGCCGTGCACACCAACCTGGTGCCGGCCGGGGCGTTTCGTGGCTTTGGAGTTCCTCAAGCTGCAATTGCGCAAGAACAACTGTATGACGAATTAGCAGATCGCGTGGGGATGGACCGGTTGGAGTTCCGCATTCTGAACTCGCTTGACGATCACACCCCCACAGTCACTGGACAGGTTCTTGGCGAGGGTGTGGGAATTCGTGCTTGCCTGGAAGCGTTACGGACGAAATGGAAGGCGGCGCGCCGAGCGGCTGCGGAATTCAATTTGAATGCAACGGGTGCGCTGCGGCGCGGCGTTGGTGTCGCGGGAATGTGGTATGGGTGTGGGAACACTTCCCTGCCCAATCCGTCGACGGTGCGAATCGGATTGAAGCGCGACGGCCGGATCGTGTTGCACCAGGGAGCGGTGGATATTGGGCAGGGCTCGAACACGATCGTGACCCAGATTTGTGCTGATGCGCTGGGCGCGCCGATTGCGAGCTTCGACCTTCTCTCCGGAGACACTGCCATCACGCCGGATTGTGGCAAGACCTCCGCTTCGCGTCAGACGCTAGTCACAGGAAAAGCTGCCCAGATGGCAGGAGAAAAACTGCGGCGCGCAATTCTCAAACTCGCGGGCGCCTGTGACTGCGCGAGTATCCATTTTGGCAGTGGAGGCGGTGACGATAGCGGCATAACAGTGCGCGACGGCGATGAGTCGCACGTGCTCGCGCTCGAAGATTTGCCTCTCGATGAGTATGGATATGTGATCACGAGTGAGGCGACGTTTGATCCGCCGACGAGTCCGCTGGACGAGAATGGGCAGGGGGTTCCGTACGCGGTGTTCGGATTTGGCGCCCACATGGCGGAGATCGAAGTAGACACAGAACTCGGCACGGTGCGCGTGTTGAAAGTCACGGCGGCGCACGATGTGGGGCGCGCGATCAATCCGACGCTGATTGAGGGGCAGATTGAAGGCGGAGTCGCGCAGGGACTTGGCATGGCTTTGATGGAGGAATTCTTTCCCGGCAAGGGCGAAAACCTGCACGATTACTTGATCCCATCAGCTGGGGATATCCCTCCGGTGGAATCGATTTTGATCGAGGATCCCTCGCCGATTGGCCCGTTTGGAGCGAAGGGAATTGGCGAGCAGGCAGTGATTCCGACGGCTCCCGCGATTTTGAATGCGCTGCACGATGCGATCGGAATCCGCGTGCGAAAAATCCCAGCCACTCCCGACCGCGTACGGGCCGCGATGCTCGCGGCACAAAAGGTGGAAGCGCGTGGCTGACGACGCGATCCGCTGCGACGCCTGTCCGGTGCTGTGCTACATCAAGCCAGGAAGAACGGGCGCGTGCGACCGTTATGCGAATGCCGATGGACAGCTGGTGCGCCTCGACCCCCACGTGGTGCTGGAGCGCGCAGTATCGCGTGGTGACACGCTTGTACCCTTTCTGGAAAAGTCCCGCGACTGGGACGGCGCGCTCCTGAGCGGCGAGGAAACGTTTGTGACCGCGATTGGCGCAGGCACGACGTATCCGGATTACAAGCCTGCGCCCTTTATTATTTCGTCGGAAGTCGCGGGCGTCGACATGGTCACGGTGGTGACCGAGGGAATTTTCAGCTATTGCGGCGTGAAGCTGAAGATCGACACCGATCGTCATTTGGGAGCCGAGTGCAGCACGGTACGCGCGCAGGGTGAGGCTGTCGGACACGTCACGACGAACGAATACGGATCGCAGATGCTGTCGCTCGGCGGCGTGCGTCACCTCACCGGAGGCAGTCGTCACGAAGGCACGGCCACCTGCGATGCGCTGTTGAACCTGTGCAATCGACAAGCGGTGGAGTTGAAGATCGACGACGGCGCCACGGTTATAGTGCAGGCCGACAAGGCGCCAATTGTGGACGGCGTGCAGGAAGAGCGCATGCGCGTCGGATGCGGCTCGGCCACCATCGGCATGTTTGCAAAACAGTGGTTTGGAAAAGTGGATGAGGTCGTGGTGGTCGACGATCACATCACCGGCGTGTTGTCAGAACACCAGGCGGGAAAACTGCTGGGCGTGCCTGAGTCTGGGATCGCCCTGAAGGGGCGGCGATCCACACCGGGGCGGTATTTCCGTGTCGCGGAGCCGGGCACCTCATGGGGAGGAACCAACATCGACGATCCGCTGTCGATTTTGGGTCCGTTTGATGGCAAGATTGCGCGGCATGGTCTACGTTTGCTGATGGTGAGCACCACGGGCGAGCACCACGCGTATTTCGAACTCGACGAGTCGCTTCATCCGGTGGAGAAAGAATTGCCGGCGGCTCTGCGCGAATCGGTCGAGCGTATTCGTGAAAACTGCGAACCCGCACTTTGCACGGTGCTGTTCATGGGTGGCGCAGGAGGATCGCTACGCGCCGGGGTGACGGAGAATCCGGTGAAGCTAACACATTCCGTACGCGACGCGCTCACTCGCGTGACCTGCGGAGGCGCTCCGGTTTACGTTTGGCCGGGCGGCGGAATTACGATCATGGCGGACGTAAGTCGCATGCCGGAAAATGCGTTCGGCTATGTCCCGACGCCGGCGCTGGTGGCGCCAATCGAGTTCACACTGAAACTATCGGATTACGCGACGCTCGGAGGATATATGGATCACGTGCGGCCGCTTAGTTCGATCACTTCCATCAATCGAGATGAGGAAAGCCACCGGCGGCTGACGGCGCGGCCGGACAATCCTTGGCCCATGGCTTCGGAGAAAAGCGGAAAATGAACCATCGCGCAAGCAACCGAGCACAGATCCGAATGCTTCCCGATGGCCGCCGCCTGCACATGCACGATGGACCGATCGATGTAATCGTGGAAGCTTTCGGCGCGGCAAGCGAAGTCGAAGTTGCCTATCGTGCGGCGGCGGATCGGTTCGTGGGGATTCTGGATGAGTTGTGCGGCGAGCTTGAGTTTTTGCGGCGACCTGCCTGCGAGGATGGAGATCTTCCATCGGGTGCCATTGCGCGCCGGATGGTGGCTGCGGTAAGGCCCTATGCTTCGCAGATCTTCATTACTCCCATGGCGGCGGTGGCGGGCGCGGTGGCAGAGGAAATTCTCGAAGTAATGACCTCAGCCGCGAAACTCTCGCGGGCTTACGTGAACGACGGCGGTGACATTGCGCTTCACCTCGCTCCCGGCGAGAAATTTGTAGTGGGGATGGTGGAGCGTCCGGATCGCGCCTCGCTATTTGGAACAACCACGATCAAGTCTGGTGACCCGATTCGAGGGATCGCGACGAGCGGCTGGCGGGGACGTAGTTTTTCGCTGGGCATTGCGGATGCGGTGACAGTGCTGGCCGACAACGCTGCGATGGCCGACGCGGCAGCAACGGTGGTGGCAAATGCCGTGGATCTGCCGGGACATTCTCGAGTTGAGCGCGTTCGGGCGTGCGACTTGGCGCCGGATAGCGACCTGGGCGAGCGATTGGTAACGCAATCGGTTGAAAAACTCACAAAGGGCGAGATACGTGAGGCGCTGGAAGTCGGAATCCGGGTTGCGGAATCGCTCTGCGGCTCGGGACCGGTTCGCGCGGCTGCCCTGAACCTGCAAGGAGAAACGCGAATCGTCGTTCCCGTAGAGACTCGGATTGCCCCGTCTCCCTCGGCGGCGACGCGTGTCGGGAGCCCGGTTCATGCCTGAGGTTCAGATCCGCAAGAGAGTTCTCCTGGTCGAAGAGATTTTCCACGAAGGCGGCCCAGTAGCGTCGAAGCCGCTGCGCCGGGCCGCTGCGCTGGTAGTGATCCGAAATCCTTATGCGGGCGGCTACGTCGAAAAGATTGACGACTTCATGGACGACTTGAAGCCCCTTGGGTTGGAAATGGCGCGATCGCTCGTGGCCGCGTTGGGCGGCGATCCGAAGGTGGTGGAGGGCTACGGCAAGGGGGGGATTGTGGGCGCAGCCGGGGAGATCGAACACGGTGCGCTCTGGCACGTTCCCGGAGGCTACGCGATGCGTGACGTGCTCGGGGGCGCGAAGGCGATTGTGGCATCGACGAAGAAGGTTGGCGGTCCCGGCGCCCGCCTCGACATTCCGGTCACCCATATCAACGCCTCCTACGTGCGCAGCCATTTTGATGCAATGGAGGTAGGTATTGCCGATGCTCCGCGCGCCGATGAGATTTTGCTGGCGCTCGTGATGACAACCGGGGCGCGGGTGCATGCTCGCGTCGGTGGATTGAAGGCCTCGGAGATCAAAGGAGAGGACGGGCTGCGGTGAACGCCAATATTCGAACAAAGATCCGGAAGATCGTGACGTTTGTCGAGGAGACTCATACTGAGATGGGGAGAAAGGTTGATCCACCGACGCGGCGGGCGGCTGCGGTTGCGGTGATTGAGAATCCGTATGCGGGACAGTACGTTGATGATCTCTCGGAGCTGATGACGATTGGCGAAGAGCTCGGCGAGTTGCTGACGCAGCGCGCGGTGGCGGCGCTGGGGATCGAAGGACCATCCGCCGAGAGTTATGGAAAAGCCGCGGCGGTGGGCGAGAATGGTGAACTGGAGCACGCCGCAGCGATCTTGCATCCCAAGCTGGGCACGCCGGTCAGGCGGGTGCTGGGGAAAGGTGCGGCGCTCATTCCTTCTTCCAAAAAGCGCGGAGGCCTGGGCGTTTTCCTCGACATTCCGCTGGGGCACAAGGATGCCGCGTTTGTCCGCAGCCATTTTGATGGCATGGAAGTGCGGATCAGCGATGCTCCCCGCGCAAACGAGATTATGGTAGCGATTGCGGTGACGGACAGCGGGCGTCCTTTGGCTCGCGTCGGCGGACTCACTAAAGAACAGATCAAGGGTGAGGATGGGCTGCGGTGAACGTCAAAGGCAACCACAGAGGTCACTGAGAACACAGGGGAGACACAGGAGAGCATGGCTTACAAGAGTGTGTACCGTTTGATGTTGGTGATTGGCGCGTTGCAAGCTTGCTTGTCGAGTCTTGTCTACGGAGAAAATATTAAAGTGCGTGCCGATACCATCATCACTGGCATTGTCGTCAGCATGGACGACCAGCGGCATATCTACGACGATGGAGCCGTCGTGGTCAGCGGCGACAGCATCGTCACGGTTGGCTCTCGCACAGAAATCGAATCGCGATACCAGAGCCGCGAGACCATCGATGCGAAAAACACACTGGTGCTCCCGGGATTCATCAACGGTCACACCCACGTGCCGATGACCCTGTTTCGCGGTTTGCACGACGATGTAACCCTGAACGACTGGCTTTACAAATACATCTTCCCTGCTGAAAAGAAGAACGTTACGGAGGAGTTCGTTCGTTGGGGGACTCGGCTCGCAGCAGCTGAACAGATCCGCTCGGGCGTGACCACGTTCGCGGACATGTACTATTTCGAAGACGCGGTGGCGGAAGAAACCAAAGCAGCGGGGATGCGCGGGGTGCTGGGCGAAACGTTCATCGACTTTCCTGCGCCTGACAACAAGAACGAAGCCGCCATGCTCGATTACACCGAGAAGTTCCTGAAGAAGTGGCAAGGCGACCCGCTCATTCACGCGGCTCCCGCACCCCATTCGATTTACACCTGCTCGCAAAAGACCTTGCAGGATGCTTCCACTCTGGCGCGGAAGTATCGTGCGCCGATCCTGATTCATGTGGCTGAGATGAAAAAAGAGCGCGACGACAGCGAAAAGCAAAACGGGATGTCGCCAGTTCAATACCTGGACAAAATCGGAGTGCTTGGCCCCGATGTCGTCGCGGCGCACTGTATCTTTGTCGACGAGGCGGACCGCAAGATTCTCGCGCAGCGCAACGTGGGCTGTGTACACAACCCGTCTAGCAACATGATGATTGCGAGCGGAGTCGCGCCCGTGCCCGAGATGCGAACGGCCGGAATCGCGGTCGGCTTGGGAACCGACGGACCCGCAGGCAGCAACAACGATTTGGACCTGATGGAAGAAATCGATTTGGCGGCAAAGCTGGCGAAGATTACGAAGATGAGTCCGCTGGCCCTGAATGCTCTGTCTGTCGTGGAAATGGCTACGATCGACGGCGCACGGGCGTTGCACATGGAAAAGGAAATCGGATCGCTCGAAAAAGGAAAAAGAGCAGACTTGATTTTAATTAGCCTTGACGAGCCCAATGCTGTGCCGATGTACGACGTTTACGCGCAGATCGCGTATGCACTGAAGGCGAGCGATGTGCAGACCGTCATGATCGGAGGGCGGGTCGTGATGCGCGATCGCAAGCTGCTGACCGTCAACGAGCAGGAAGCGGTCGCCAAGGCGCGTGAGTACAAGAAATCGATTGCCGCGTCGCTCGGAATGCAGTGAAGCCGGCGGGACGTCAGCGCTATGTCAACACCTCAGGCACCGCTGTCGCCGGCGGCGTGTTGCGGCTGCGGTGGGCGCTGACCGCCCCGTCGATGATCACCATGCCGATTCCCGGCAGATCTCCTTTTTGAATGCTGTCTAACAGGTTCTTCCCAGCCGAGTTCTGGGCTTTGTCCATCAGAACGAATGAGGCTTCGCGGCCGGGCGCAATGATCCCACAACCGAGTTTGCGCATCTTCGCCGTGTTACCCGTGGCGAGGCAGATGGCGACTTCGGCGGGGACCCCGCCGAGCGACGACAACAACGAAATCATACGCACGATGCCGAGCGGCTGAACGCCCGATCCGGCAGGCGAGTCAGTACCGAGAATCACGCGGTCGAGCTGTTTCAATTCCATCGCCGTGCGGAGCGCGAGCAATCCAGCGCGCTCGTTTCCGTTGTGCACGATTTCGAGGGCCCGCGTCGAGTGTTCGCACAGCGTTGTGATCTGATCATCGGGAAGAGCAGTGTGGCCGCCGTTGACGTGGCCAATGACATCGGCGTCAGTTTCGAGCACCATGTCCTTGTCGATCAGGCTAGAGCCCGGGATGGACGGACCTCCAGTATGAATCGTGCTCTGGATGCCGTATTTCCGCGCCCATGAAACCATCTGATGCGCGGTCTTCCCATCTTTGACGCTGCCTAAACCAACTTCGCCGAGGATCTTGACTCCGGAGGCGGCGAGTTCTTTGAAGTCGTCTTCAACCATGCCATGCTCAAGCACAGGAGCACCAGCATAAATTTTCACTCCGCCGGGTCGGAAGGCGTGAAAGGCGCGCTGGGCGAAGATGGCCATCGCTTTCAGTCCGACAATATCCTTCGGACGTCCGGGCGTGTGGACCTCGCCGGCTGAAACCATCGTGGTGACGCCGCCGTGCAGGTAGCTGTCGATCCATCCGAGCTGATTCTGGCGGGGCGTCCAGTCGCCGCAGACGGGATGAACGTGGCTGTCGATCAGGCCGGGCGCGAGGGCCGTGCCTTTGGCGTCGATGCTAGAGGTGGCTCCGGAAGTGTCGACATCTTTTTCTTTACCCACGGCAGCGATGCGATCGCCGACAGCGACTACGGTATCGGCGTCGAGGATGGGATTGGTGAGGTCTCCGCTAAGCAGGAGGCCGATGTTGCGGATGACCAGCTTGGTTTGAGATGCGGATTTCGATGGTTCGTCGTGGGCCATGATTCCCTTCCGGGCGCGGAATTGCTGCGAACTCAGTGGCCGCTAGTATACAAATGAATGAGCGTCGAGCAACCGTGAGTTACGTCTTGCCAGCGGCGGAAGGAATCTGCTACAAGCATCGAGACGACGGAGAGTGGAATGCAATCTCGTGACTACATTTTGTGGGAAGTGGATGTGCAGGCTGATTTCATGCTGCCCGGCGGCAAGCTCTACGTCCCGGGAGCCGAGAAACTTTTGCCCAATATCCGTAAGCTGACGGACGCGGCGCGGCGCGGCGAAGTTTTTCTGGTTTCGCATGGCTGCTTCCATACGGCGAATGATCCTGAGTTCAAGCAGTTTCCGCCGCACTGCCTGAAAGGGACGGCGGGGGCGGAGTTCGTCCCGGAAGCGCTGGCGAAGAATTTCGTTCGGTTGGAAAACGATGCCAACGCCAAGTTGCCGGAAGATCTCTTCCAGTATCAGCAGATCATCCTGGAAAAGCAGACGCTGGATGTTTTTGAAAGTCGCCACGCGGAGCAGTTGGTGGGACGTTTAGGGAGCGCTGCAGAATTTGTGGCGTTTGGAGTCGTGACGGAATACTGCGTCAGTTTGGCAGTCGAGGGATTGCTGAAGCGCAAGCGGCGGGTGGCGGTGGTCCGCGATGCGATTGAAACTTTGGCGCCGGAAGTTGGGAATAAAACACTCGCGGAATTGCAGAGTCTCGGAGCGAAGCTGGTTACTACTGACGAAATCCTCCGAAACCTAGCACCGTGACCGCAACGGGTCATACGATGGAGCGACGGGCGTCCTCGCCCGTCCAGCCGGGCGGGACGCCCGGCTCTCCGCCAGCAGCGGAAGCGGCAGTCACAGCAACATGCCGGCAATCGAAGCAGACATCAAGTTCGCCATGGTTCCAGCCAGCATGGCGCGAATGCCTAGACGAGCCAGTTCACCGCGCTTGTTGGGGGCGAGCGCTCCGATGCCGCCCAGCTGAATTCCGATCGAGCTCAGATTCGCGAAACCACAAAGCGCGAAGGTCGCGATCGTAAACGAGCGCGGGTCGAGCACGGCTCTCTGCGGTCCGAGCATGGAAAAGGCGACGAGCTCGTTCAACACCATGCGGGTGCCGAGGAGATTGCCAATGGCGGGACAGTCACGCCAGGGAATTCCGATGACCCACGCGATCGGCGCAAACAATGCGCCGAAGATCTGCTGCAGGCTGGAGGGAAACCACATTACTCCAAGCCGGTTGTGAATCCCGCCGAGGATACCGTTGGCGAGAGCGATCAGCGCCAGGAATGCAATCAACATGGCGGCGATGTTGAGCGCGAGGCCCAGGCCGTCGGTGGTGCCGCGCGCAATCGCACCCAACAGGTTTTCTTTTTTCTCCGCATCCTTCTCTTCTTCGCTCATGACAACGCGGCCGGCGGTCTTCGGAATTTCGGTCTCAGGCACAAGCATCTTTGACATCAGGATGGTGCCGGGAGCGGTCATGATGACCGCGCTCAACAGATGTTTAGGTTCGATGCCGAAGGCGATATAAGCGGCCATGATGCCGCCGGAGACGTGGGCCATGCCGCTGGTCATCACCGTCATCAGTTCGGAGCGAGTGAGGTCGGGAAGGAACGGGCGAATGGTGAGCGGAGCTTCGGTCTGGCCCATGAAGATGCTCGCCGCCACGTTCAAAGACTCGGCGCCGCTCGCGCCCATGAAGCGGGTCATCACCTTCGCGGCCAGCTCGATGATGAATTGCATGATCCCGTAGTGATAGAGCACGGCGAAAAAGGCTGCGATGAAAATGACGGTCGGCAGCACCTGGAAGGCGAAAAAGAATCCCATCGACGAGCCCTGCGCGCCGAGCGCGCCGAAGACGAACTTCGATCCCTCGAATGAATAGCTAAGCAGGCGATTGACGACGTCTCCGGCTTTCTGGAAGAGGATTCGGCCGAGTTCAATCTTCAGGACGAAAATG
>Ga0210410_10003200_pt1 | contig 14555 bp, 13 predicted proteins | sample IncBWC4MmetaG_FD_161058 | JGI IMG/M metagenome (GOLD analysis project Ga0210410, IMG submission 161058) | Forest soil microbial communities from Barre Woods Harvard Forest LTER site, Petersham, Massachusetts, United States - Inc-BW-C-4-M | ecosystem: Environmental > Terrestrial > Soil >... | reverse complement strand
TCCGCGCGCAGCCATGTTCCGCGCGCCATACATTCCGCATTGATGCACTGCACGGTCCAGCCGGGAAGATATTGCATAGGTGCCTCCAGAACTTTTCCGCGCTTGTCCGTTAGGACAAAAGCGCCCCTGGAAAAGTTGGGCGGATTCTGCGGCACGGCGCTTGTTGTGTCAAGAAGAAAACCACTATTAGTAGTAGGTATGTTGCGGAACGGAAAACGCCCGGCGAAGCCGGGAAGGAACCGCGGCCGCACGGATTTCGGATCCGTGCGGGCGGACGGTGACGGCGGCATTGGAGGAGCAATTGGGGTTGAAGCTTGTAGCGTCACGCGGGCCGATGCAGGTGGTGGTGATTGAGCGTATGGATAAGCCGGGCGCGAATTGAGAGAAATGTAATCTACGGGTAGCTGTTAAGCGATGCCATCCGGCGTTCCAGATCCTTCACCCGGTGATGCTGGCGGCGCTGATTTCTTCAGCTCATCCACTTTCTTCTGCAGCTCCGCCACGCGCGTCCGTTCCTTCTCTAAATCCTGCTGCATGGCGTCAAGATGCTTCTGGACTTCCGCAAGCTGAGCCTGTCCGGCTTCATCCTGATTGGCTCGCGCATCCGCATAGAATGCCTGCTGCTGCAATGCGGCGTCCCGCTTGGACAAATCAAATTCCTTTTCGTGCAAAGCAAGCGCTTCTTGCGCTTTCTTTAGATCCTCTTCCATTTCCATTTCTGCGAGGGTCTTCGGTTTTTCCGTCGTAGGTTTCTTAGCCTTATCGTCCGTCTTCGCTTCATCGGCCGCGGGTTTTTCTTCCGGCAACGGTGGGCCAACCACGCTTATCGCGAAAGGATTCGTAGGCAGATTGTCGTTCGTCCAAACTTTTTGTCCGGCTGGCGCAGGTTTCTTCTCCGCGCGGGCCTGCTTCGCAACAGTTCCCAGCGGCAGCGCTTCTTGGCTCTGCGAAGATTGCCGCGCTCCGGCGACCGGCGCAAAAATCATCGATGCGGACGACAAAACCAATGCCGACGCCAGAATTAGACCGAATGCACGCTCATTTAACCCGTCAAAATGTCCAAAACGCCGCATAGAAACGCCTCCTGCCACACTCCAATATGCTAGTCCTGCGGCATCAGAAATCGCAACTGGCCTGAAGTACAATGTTCAACCCTCGTGCATGCCATTCGTGATGCAAGCGGTGACGCCCGCACTTGCTTTTTCTCGAAACGGAAGCGAAACTGCTTCGTCGACTACTTCGCAACATCGCCACCCCGTTGCGCGTTTAGTTTCTCTGGGGAATACTGCTCACAGGCTGTCGGAGTTGAAAATGCCTTCGGGCTTCACCTTGATGATGGGAATGTCTCGCTCGCCGCAAAGAACTATGACGGTTCGCCGGGTCATTCATATTTCAATTCTCGCCACCGCGGTGTTTTGCGGCATCGGCGCGTGTGCCACGGCCAGTTTTGCGGCAAAACCAATCACCGCGCAGTCCAATCGCGCTCAGCAAGCCGCGCCGGCCATCGCGCCAAATAATTCTAGCGCCACCCCTGCTCCGATAACCCACTACACGCTCTCCCCGGAAAAAACGCGCCAGGCCCAGGCCCTCGCCCGCACCGGACGCCGCCTTTATTTCGCCGAATTTTTCTGGGGCCTGCTGATTCTTTGGCTCTCGCTTCGCACCGGATGGGCGGCAAAAATTCGCGATTGGGCAACGCGCGCCGCTTCCAACAGTCTCCTGCAGGCTGCAATTTTCTGTCCGCTGCTCGTGCTCACGCTCGATCTCGCCGCCCTTCCTCTTCATGCCTGGGCGCACAGTGTTCTTCGCGGTTACGGACTTTCCGTTCAGGGTTGGGGTTCCTGGTTTTTGGACTGGATGAAAGCCGAAGCCATCACTCTAATTATCGCCACCTTCGCCGGATGGATTCTCTTTCTGCTGATTCGCCGCAACCCGCGCCGCTGGTGGATTGGCGCGTGGGTCGGCGCCGTACTTTTGATCATCGTTGGGGTCTACATCCAGCCGCTGATCATCGAACCGCTCTTCTACGATTTCCATCCGCTATCCGAATCGCATCCGCAACTGGTGCGCGACGTCGAACAAACCATTGCCCGCGCCGGAATTTCCATTCCTGAAGATCGCATTCTGGAAATGGTCGCCAGCCAGAAATTGAATGAGACCAATGCCTACGTCAGCGGAATCGGCAATGCCAAGCGCGTGGTTTTCTGGGACACGCTACTTGCGCGCACAAACGAATCTCAAGCCCTCTCCGTTTTCGGTCACGAACTGGGCCATTACGCGCTGGGCCACGTATGGAAAGGAATTGTCCTCGGCGCCATCGGCCTGGCTTTCACGCTTCCATTATTGGCATGGCTCTTCAACGGCACACTCCGCAAGTGGGAAAAAATCTGGTACGTTCGCCCGCCGCAGGACTGGACTTCTCTCGCCGTGCTGCTGCTTCTGATTTCAATTCTGCAATTTGTGGCCACTCCCATCAATAACGCCGCCAGCCGCTACATCGAACATCAAGCCGACGTGTACGGCCTCGAAGTAACTCACGGTATCGTCCCGAATTCCCAGCAAGTGGCCGCGCAAACCGACCAAATCCTCGGCGAATCAAATCTGGAAGATCCCACCCCTTCGCCCTACACAGTGTTTTGGTTTTACACGCACCTGCCCATCGCAGAGCGCCTCGACTTCGCGCTGCGTTACGATCCCTGGTCCAACGGCGGCACGCCCGAGTTCATCCACTAGCCACGCCATTTCCCCGTACTCGTAGGGGCGGGCCTGCGACCCGCCCGCCTCCAAACACTTTTTGTTCTCTTGCCCATCACATCTTGACAATCAAGAGGTGGAACATTTCTAATATACCGAGCGTATATGAGTGAGACGCGCAGATATTCCATTTGAGCTTGATGGAGGCTTCGTGGACGAGCAGAACACCGACGTAATTCAGGGCACGCTCGATATGCTCATTCTGAAAACGCTCAGCCTGGAGCCCATGCACGGATTCGGCATCGCGCGCCGCATCGAGCAAATTTCGCGCGGCGTTTTCAAAGTGAACCCGGGTTCCCTTCTTACCGCGTTCCAGCGGCTGGAGCGCGCCGGATGGCTGGACGCCAAGTGGCGCGAGACCGACAACTCGCGCCGCGCAAAGTTTTACAAGCTCACTCGCGCTGGCCGTAAACAACTGGAACACGAAACTGCCGACTGGTCGCGCCGCGTGGCCGCCGTCGCGCAACTGCTCAAGGCGGAAAGCTAGGCCGATGTCTCTTTGGCGTCAAATTTCTCGCGGACTTCGCACGCTGGCCAATCGCGCGTCCGCCGATCAGGACGTCAGCGAAGAAGTGCAGCATTTTCTGGATGAGTCCACCGCCGAATTTGCCGCGCGCGGATTTTCGCCAGAAGAAGCGCGCCGCGCCGCAAAAATCCAGATGGGCAACATGACCAACGTGAAAGAAGAAGTCCGTTCCTACGGATGGGAGAATATCGTGGAAACTTTATTCGCCGATTTTCGCTACGGCCTGCGCCAGCTTCGCCGCAATCCCAGTTTTACCATCATCACTATTCTCACGCTCGCGCTGGGAATTGGCGCAAACACCGCCGTCTTTAGCGTCGTCAATAGCGTGTTGCTCAAACCGCTCGCATATCCGAAATCAGAAGAGCTGGTCGCCCTTCATCAAGAGGCTCCCGGCGCGGCCGGATTGTTTAGTGTGGCCGATGGTCTTCCCCTTTCGGCTTCGATGTACGTTACCTATCACGACTACAACCGCGCGTTTCAGTCCCTCGGAGTGTGGGTTTCAGGCACGGCGAATGTCACGGGCGCGGCCGAAGCGGAGCAAGTCCGCACCGTGAATGTGAGTGATGGTTTACTTGACGCGCTGGCGGTTCCACCGATTCTCGGACGCCTGCTGTCAGTATCCGATCAGCAGCCCGGAAGCGCTGCCACAGTGATGCTTAGTTACGGATACTGGCAGCGTCACTTCGGCGCGGATCGTTCCGTTCTCGGTCGAAGAATAAACGTCGACGCAAAGCTCCGCGAAATTATTGGTGTGATGCCGCGCGGATTCCAGGTCGTCAATGCGGATTTCGACCTCATTCTTCCGCTCGCCCTGGATCGGCACAAACAAATTCTCGCCGGCTTTGAATATCACGGCGTCGCGCGGCTCAAACCGGGAGTGAAGATCACGGAAGCTAATGCCGACATCACCCGAATGTTGCAAGTTTGGATGGACTCGTGGACAAACGGCCCCGGTATAAATCCTCATTTTTATGATGTCTGGAAAATCACGCCGGCTCTTCGTCCTCTGAAACAGGAAGTTATCGGAGACGTGGATAACACTCTTTGGGTTGTAATGGCGACCCTCGGTATCGTCATGTTGATCACCTGCGCCAATGTGGCGAATTTATTGTTGGTGAAGACCGAAGGCCGCCAGCAGGAACTTGCCATTCGCGCCGCACTCGGCGCAGGGTGGTGGCGAATCGTGCGTGGACTCTTGATCGAAAGCCTCGTGCTCGGACTTTTCGGCGGCGTCATCGCCGTCGGGCTCGCATATGAAGGTCTGAAGCTTCTCGTTGCCCTCAGCCCGAATTCCTTGCCGCGTCTGGCAGAAATTTCTCTCGACGCCCGCTCTCTCGCGTTCACTTTGGTTCTCTCGCTGCTCTCCGCTCTGCTCTTCGGATTGATTCCCGCCTTCAAATACGCCGGTGCTCGCGTTTCACTCGTGATTCGCAGCGCGGGGCGATCGGCAAGCGCGAGCCGCGAGCGCCATGGCGTCCGTAATATGTTGGTCATCGCGCAAGTGGCTTTGGCGCTGATTTTACTCGTTAGCGCGGGGCTCATGATCCGCACCTTTCGCTCGCTCAGAACTGTCGATCCCGGCTTCGCGCAACCCGAACATCTCCAAATCATGCGAATCTCCATTCCCCAATCACTCGTCAAGGAGCCGATACAGGTCACTCGAATTCAGAACAGTATTTCCGACGACCTCGCCGCGATTCCCGGTGTGACCAGTGTTGGTTTCGCGAGCGAAATGCCAATGGAAGGTTTGGAAACCGATTGGGACATCATCGTGCCAGAGGGTAGACCTGACGCCACCGACGAAAATCAGCCACTCCGCATGTTTAAGCATGTTTCGCCCGGATTTATTGAAACAGACGGCACAAGATTGGTTGCCGGCCGCGACCTTACCTGGACCGATGTATACGACCGGAGGCCATCGGTGCTAGTTTCAGAAAATCTTGCGCGAGAACTGTGGGGCACTCCTTCGGCTGCGCTCGGCAAAAGATTCAGAGAATTCAGTGATTGGCGCGAAGTCGTCGGAGTCGTCCAAGATGTCCGCGAAAACGGGGTGGACCAAAAAGCGCCTTCCATCGTTTACTGGCCTCCGATGACCGTGCGTTCAGTATCGTTCGTTATCCGCAGCGATCGCACCGGCAGCGCCAGCTTCCTTGACGAACTGCGGAAATCCGTTTCCTCCGTAAATTCCGAGCTTCCGCTCACTTCACTGCGCACCATGCAGGACCTTTACGATCATTCGCTCGCGCGAACCTCTTTCGCTCTGGTGATGCTTGCTATTGCCGGCTCCATGGCGCTGGCCATCGGCATCATCGGAATTTACGGCGTCATTTCTTACACCGTTTCGCAGCGCACCCGCGAAATTGGAATCCGCCTCGCGCTTGGCGCGCAGCAGGGCGCCATCACCCGAATGTTCGTGCAACACGCGCTGCTACTGGCCGGAATCGGCGCGGCCAGCGGACTCGCCGCGGCATTTGGATTAATGCGCCTGATGAGTTCGCTGCTGTTCGGCATCAGCCCGCGCGATCCGCTCACATATATTCTCGTACCGGCCGCCCTGCTGATGGTGGCCGCGTTCGCCAGCTATATTCCGGCGCGACGCGCCGCTGCCGTCGATCCGGCAATTACGTTAAGGGCGGATTAGTTCGCCTGGAAATCTGCGCGAGCCCGCCGAGCGCCTCGCTCCCTTCGTTGCATTGCTGTGAATCCCGGAGCACACTAGCGCATCGAACGAAGTGTCACTCAATCCGAAGGGATCGGGTCCCATGAAACTCCGGCAAACGTTTATTCTCATCACGGCTTCGCTCGCACTTCCGGCTCTCGCCCAGACGGACGTTTCCGCCAAAGCGCATCTCCACAATTCATTTAGCCAACAAGCCGGCACCGCCGCCGCGAAACCAGCCACGCCCGTGCTCGTCGAACTATTTACCTCCGAAGGCTGCTCAAGCTGTCCGCCCGCGGATAAGCTGCTCGCGCAAATTAACGCGCGCCAACCAGTGCAGGGTGCCGAAGCAATCATCCTCGAGGAACACGTGGATTATTGGGATGACCTGGGATGGCGCGACCCATTTGCATCGGCAGCGGTCACACAGCGGCAAAAGGACTACGCGAAAACCATTCGCGCGGAAGTCTACACGCCGCAGATGATCGTCGACGGACGCACCGACGTTCTCGGAAGCGATCAAAGCGCCGCGGAGCGCGCTATCGCAGCGGCCAGCAGCGCGCCGAAAACTGAACTGGAATTGTCCTGGGTTGGCATGACCAACACCATGGGCGGTCCCAAACTTCTGCGCGTGCGAGCCGGAAAATTATCTGCTGGCGAAAGCGCGGAAGTATTTATGGCCATCACCGAAAGTCATTTGCACTCCGATGTGAAGCGCGGCGAAAATGCCGGACGCGGATTGGAACACGACGGCGTTGTCCGCAAGTTTACCAGCCTTGGCAAAACAAACGGCAGTGGCGAATTTTCATTCGACGCGCAAAGCTCCGTAAAACTTTCGCCTGACTGGAAACGCGAAAATATCCGCGTCGTAGTTTTCGTGCAGGATGTTCACTCGCGCCGAATTTACGTCGCTACTTCAACCACCTACTGATTCCCGCCACAGCCTCTGCCTGATCTTCGCGTGCCGGCGATGAGCCGTGGTGCTGCAAGTGATAAACTTTGGCGCGCCAATGGCCGTCATCGAACAATTCATTGAAATCGCCGCCTCGCCCAACGACGTATTCCTATTCTTCGTTCCGCAACGCATGCCTTACTGGTATGGCGCCGAAATGGCCAGCGAATTTGAAGTCAGCGGCGGCGCTTCCGACTTCGCCGTGTCGCAAAAAGTGCGCATCACCGGAAAAATCGGCAAAAAGGAAATTTCCCACACCGCCGTAATCACTCGTTATGAATGGCTGCGTCTGCTCGAATGGCGATTTGAGGACGCTTATGGAGTCCGCGGACTGGAACGCTGGCAACTGGAACCCTCCGCAACAGGAACTCGCGTTACTATGCGCAGCGAATATGAAATGCCGGGGCGATTCGGCCGCGCTATCAACCGGCTCATCACGCGCCACGCAGTTGCCCGCCGCAACCGCGAATATCTGGCGCGCCTCCGCAAATTCGCCGAGCGGCATTAACCGAAAACCTTCCGCCGCCAAAACAATTGTTGGTAATTGGCGATTTTGTAATATCATCCCGCGCATTCGAGTTGCCAGGAGGAGCGAATGCGATTCTTAACCCGCCCGCGTGTCATTCTTATTCTTCTATTGACCGTAGCTATTTTCGCGTCGCCTGTTCTTGCGCAAGATAACTCCGACGCTTACAAATCCGAACGGCAGAAAGCCGTCGAATTATTCAATCAACAGAAATTTCTCGAAGCCCTGCCGTTGTTTGAAGATATCGTAAAGCAAAATCCGGGAGACAGCGAGACACTGCTTGGGCTGGCAGCTTGCCTGGTGAATCACTCCGCCACCGTCCAAGATACCGATGCTGCTGCCAAAGAGCGCATGCGCGCCCGCGATTTACTCTTAAAGGCTCAGCATTTGGGGAATAACAGCAATCTGCTACAAAATCTTCTGCAGCTCCTGCAGGCATCCAGCACCGAGCAAATCAAATACTCCGATAATCCTGAAGCGGATCAAGCGTTTCGCCTGGCCGAAGCTGCGTTTGCAAAAAGGGATTTTGCGGAAGCCATCAAGAATTATTCAAAGGCCTTGGAACTGGATCCCGGAAATTATTCCGCGGCGCTTTTCATCGGGGATTCTTATTTCGCGGAAAAGGATTTTGCCCAAGCGGGCGAGTGGTACGGCCGCGCCATACAGATCAACCCCAATAAGGAAACGGCCTACAGGTATTACGCCGACATGCTCACCAAGAATGGAGAGATGGACAAAGCCAGAACGAAAGCCATCCAGGCTGTAGTTGCCGAACCATATGATCCGATCACCTGGCGCGGATTGCAGCAGTGGGCGACATCCAACAAACTCCAGATCAACCGTGTTTCCATCAAAGTGCCGAACAGCGTCACTCAAAAAGACGACAAGAATATTACAATCTCGATTGACTCAAGCCAGAAGAACGCCGCCGGAACAGCTTGGATGATCTATAGCATCACGCAAGCTGCCTGGCACGGCGAAGAGTTCAAGAAACTTTTTCCCGAGGAAAAACTGTACCGCCATTCACTTCCAGAAGAAACGCAAGCGCTCACCATGGCCGCGGAATCACTCACCGCCAAAGACAAGAAAAAATCTCCGAAACTGCCCGAGGATCCGGACCTGGCTTTGTTGCTGAGGATTTATCAGGCCGGAATGATCGAGCCTTATGTTTTGCTGAGCGCACCCGACGCGGGAATCATGAACGACTACGATGCCTATCGCGAAAAGAACCGTGCGAAACTGGAAGAATATTTGAGCGCCTTCGTCGTGCCGCCCGCTCCAACCGCGAAATAAAACCCAGTTATTCTGCGATGATGCGCAGGAATTTCTTTTTTCCCGCGCGAAGCAGGATTTCTTTTTCTGCGGTCAGATTCACTGCGTGCTTCACATCTTCAATTCGTACGCCATCGATTTCCACTGCGCCCTGTTTAATTAACCGGTCGGCTTCGCTACGCGAGGGCGCCAATCCTGTTTCAGTCAGCAGCGCGTGCAGCGCGCGCTGCCCAGCTTTCAATTTTTTCTCCGGCACATCCGATGGCGCGCCGCGCTTCTGAAAAACTTGTCGGAATTCGTCGGCCGCGTGTTTTGCGGCAGCTTCACCGTGAAATCCGGCAATAATTTCCTGCGCCAATCCAATTTTCACTTCCATCGGATGCGCCGCGCCTTCCGAAACCTGCTGACGCAACTGCACAATTTCCCTGGGCAACCGATCCGTCAGCAATTCCATGTACAGCCACATTTGCTCATCGGAAATACTCATCAGCTTGCCGAACATTTCCTGCGGCGCTTCCGTGATTCCCACATAATTGCCAAGGCTCTTGGACATTTTGCGTTCGCCATCGAGCCCAACCAGAATCGGCATGGTCAGCGCCACTTCGGAAGGCACGCCGTACTCGCGTTGAATGTCGCGATGAACCAGCAAATTAAATTTCTGTTCCGTCGCGCCAATCTCCACATCCGATTTCAGCGCGACCGCGTCGTACGCCGTCAGCAGCGGGTATAAAAGCTCGTGCACCGAAATTGGATGGTTATTCGCCAGGCGCGAACGGAAATCCTCGCGCTCCAGCATGCGCGCCAGCCGGTAATGCCCGCACAGCCGCACCACATCGTAACTGGAAAGTTTATCCAGCCACTCGCTGTTGTAACGCACTTCGGTTTTCTCGGGATCCAGAAGTTTGAAAACTTGCTCAAGATACGTCTTCGCGTTCGCGTTCACCTGCTCGCGCGTTAGCGGAGGACGCGTCTCTGATTGTCCCGTCGGATCGCCAATCATCGCCGAAAAATCGCCAATCAAAAAAATTGCCGTGTGCCCCAGATCCTGAAAATGCTTTAGCTTGCGCAGTACCACCGTGTGTCCCAGGTGAATGTCCGGTGCCGTCGGATCCACGCCCAGGTAAGCGCGCAATGGCGTGCCCGTCTTCGCCGAGCTTTCCAGCTTCGCCTTCAAATCCGCTTCCGGAATCACCTCCGCGGCGCCTTTTTTCAAATAGGCGAGCTGCTCTTCCACCGGCGGAAAATTTATTTTTTTACCTTCAGGCTGCGCGGTCATTTCTTATTTCCCGATCCTGTTGCAGAATTTGTCGCGGCGTTTGTTCCGTAATTCGCCGCCGGCAAATGAATCACGCGACGGCCTTCCATCCGGTAGCGGCCTTCCAGCACAAGCCGCACCGCTTCCGTATAAATCCGGTGCTCCTCTTTCAATATCCGCGACGTCAAAGTTTCCGGCGTGTCGTCGTCCAGCACCGCAACGGTGGCTTGCAGAATAACAGGCCCGGCGTCCAAATTTTCATCCACAAAATGTACGGTGCATCCCGAAAATCGCACGCCATATTCCAAGGCCTGCCGCTGAGTTTCCAGGCCCGGAAACGCGGGCAGCAACGACGGATGAATATTTAAAATGCGTCCGCGATACGCTGCCACAAAAAACGGCGATAGCAATCGCATGTAGCCCGCCAGGCAAACCAAATCAACCTTATACTCTGCCAAAACGGCCGCTACCTGACGGTCGTACGCTTCGCGCTCCAGTCCCTTGCTGGGAATCACTTTCGCCGGAATCCCGCGCTCCATGGCGCGTGCGATTCCCGGAGCGCCTTCGCGATTGCTGATCACCACCGCGATTTCCGCGCCGGGAATGCGTCCCGCGGCCACACTTTCAGCCAACGCCTCAAAATTCGATCCGCGCCCGCTCAGCAGCACGGCAATCTTTTTTGTCATGACCATTGAAAGTTAGCACACGCCGCGCCACCAGCAAAACGCGACCGGCACGAATCGGAAAGCCAGGCCAGCCGCCGCGATATTGGAAATATTTTGGCGTGGAAAATTAGACCGGCGGATGTATTATTCCCGGCAACTGCCCTGGAGCGGAATGGTTGCAGCACACTTCCTCTGGTACGCCGCTGCCCGGGTTCACTCGCAAAGGAGATTTCACGTGAAACGATCGATTGGTTTTCTCGCGATTTGCGTATTGTTGCTGGGAGTTTCGCTCAAGGCGCAAGCTCCGGCAATGCCGAAACCAGGTCCGGAACAAAAGCGGCTCGCCTATTTTATCGGCAACTGGACAGAAAAAGGGAAATCGACGATTCCCGGAATGTCTGGCGACATCTCGTCAACCGGTAAGTGGGAATGGATGCCCGGCGGATTTTTCATCGTGGCCCATACCGATAACAAATCAGGGATGGGCCCCTACAAGGCCATGGGCGTGATGGGCTACGATCCGGACGCAAAAACTTACACCTACAACGAATTCGACAGTGTCGGAGGAGCGATCACAGCCAAAGGCACAACCGATGGCACCACTTGGAATTGGACCTCCGACATGATGATGGAAGGCAAGCCCATGAAGACGCGCGTGACCATCAAGGAAGTGTCGAAGACCGAATACACTTTCAAGTTGGAAATGTCTATGGATAACGGCAGCACCTGGACGACCGGCATGGAATCAACGTTCACCAAGGCCGCGGCGGCTCCGGCGGCAACTCCGAAGAAGAACTAGCCACTCAGAAAACCTAACACCCTGCATTTTGAGACGCGTGGCGGGAGATCCTTTATTTAATTCCCGCCACGCGTCCTTCCAGTGCCAGTCTTGATCGGAACGTGTAGCTCGGGTTCTCCGAACCCGAGTCTTTTCGCCGCAATGTCGCCTGACGCGCTACTGAGTCGGTCGAATTCCCGACGCAGTATGTTTAGTTCTTTTTGCGCAAACGCTTCTGCACAGCCGCGCCGGCAAGTTCGCGAATTGCGTCTGCGGCGATCCATCGCGCGGTGGCGGAATCAAGCGCGTGGATTTCGCGCGCGGTGCGTATGGCCGCGCGGTTCAAAGCGCGATTGCGTTTGCCAATGTTCCGCAGCGCCCAGTTCACCGCTTTCTTCACAAAATTGCGGTCGTCGCGCGATTCGCGCTTGATGACAGTAAGAAACCGAAGAAAATCTGCGTCAGAAGAAACTTTATCCTTGTACGAAAGATACGCCATCAAAGAAAACGCCGCGCGTTTCACAAATTCTTCCTTGCGGCGGCTCCACGTGAACGCTTTCTTCCACGCCAGCGGCGAATACGCGAATAAATAACAGCACGCGCCGTCCACCACATCCCAGGAATCAAATCCCCGCGCCCAGCGTTCCATCTGCGCGTCGGTAACTTTTCGAGGCTCGCCAATCATCGACGCCAGATTTTTCGCCTCATGAATCCCAGACGCCCACAATTGATCCGCAAGCTCGTGATTCTTGCCAATTTGTTTCGCCAGTCGATGAAGTTCCGGCGTCGAAATTCCGTGCGCCTTTTCCACACGCACGCCAAAATACGCCATTTTCGCCCGCACTTCCGGGTCAGCCAAAGCGCGAAGATCGCGCAGGACGGATGACCTCGTTTGCGTAGGGACTTTCATTTTTACGGATGGTAGCACGGTGGCGGGATGGTTAAGATTGCACGCGCAGTGGACTGCGCGGTGCACGGTGTCCCCCAGGCACCGCAATTATCGCACCGGTGTCTAACCCGCCAGAACAGAATTGCTGCCGTACGAATAAATAACTTCGCAGCGGAGAGGCGGTGCGCGATGCCCAGACAGGATGTAACAACAACGTGGGACATAAGCACGATGACCCATTCCCCTTCCGGGCCAACGAAGCTCTACATGCTCCTCCTTCTGATTGCCTGCATCGCGGCTGGAGTGAAACTTATCGAAGGCTGGCGAAGGGCCGCGCGTTTTAGAAAAAGCACGCAGCCCGCGCAGCCGGAATATTTTCAGTTCTTGATTTCACATATCATCAGCCTTAAACGTTGGATTCAGTTAGCGATTCTTGCTTGGGGAATTTGTCTATGCCTCAACGTGGGCGACAATTTGACCTACCTGCGATCAAGTATCAGCGAGCTTCATCATCCGGTGATACTACTTTCGATGTTAAGCGACTATCTCACTTTTACGACGATGGCGATGTTCACGATTACGTTTATTTATTTAGTTCGCTGGTACCTGTCGACGCGATTGGAACGCGCGCGGTAGACATTTTATCCGCAAGGTTGCGAGCTCAACTTGAATAAGTCATTTCGATTTTGGCGATGCGTAAAGTATGTAGCGATGTCACTACTGTTGCTGATTCTTCTGCCCGCGTGCGCGATTCACGTACAGGAGCGCATCCTGCGCCATCGGGCGGAAAGTCTATTGGACGACATTCGCTCGTTGGAATTGCGCAAGGCGAATTTTGCAGATGCGCAGAATGTCTTCCAACGTTGGAAACGGTGGGCGAAGTACGACGGAGAATGTACCGAGGCACATTGTGCAATTCGGATTTCGCTTCAGGATTTTCCGTTCGATCTGCCAGAAAAATACGCGTGGCGGATGAGTTGGCCTCGCCACGCATCAATGGTTATCGGCGGCCATCCAGCGCAGGTCATAGCAGAAGTTTTTGTAGATAATGGGATCGTTTGGGGAAAAGAATATGACATAGCGGTACTCTCGCCGACGTATTCTGGCGCGCCCGGGTTGGCGTCAATCGGCGATTATACGGTGATTGGCACGGCCGAAAGCCGGTCTCGATTTAGTGAGTGGGAATGGAATGCAGGTGGTTACTTCCATCCTAACTATTCTATCGTTGTGCCAAGCGTCTGTGAAGTTTGTGTGACGACGATGGTGAAGTTCACACCGTATGCCGATTCAAAAGACATGAATCGCTTGATGCAGTTTGATTTCTCCTGTCTTACACGGTGGAAAACTTGTCGAATGCCGGTCGATATCATGCCTGTGGCTTGGAATGAGCATTTGGCCGACAAGGCGCGAATGGCAGCAACACCGACACTGCCTGAGTGTGGCGGCGATCGCATTGAATTGATCGGACGAGATTCAGAAAACGCGGCGATCGTGGATGTGATGAGTATCGTTGCGAATCGAACCCGGCCGGCAAGCGATCACGACGGGTATCAGGATTTTGACCTTCGACTTGCAATGCGAATAAAGAGAGCCGAATTCTGGGATGTTGGCACCGATAGTAACGTGAGATTTTACGAGTCCCAAGCGCGTCTTGTGGGATCCTCAGGATTAGATTCAATTCGCGCGGGTATTCGGCTCATTGCTCTTTTCCGGAACGGGCAGGTTGACGGGGTCACGTTGGAAGAATGTGGGGCGCTGCCGTTTACTCCAGAGAATTTGGCAATTGTGACGCGCGGGGCGCAACAGGACCATGCGGCGTTTTTGCCGGATCGTGAAAAATAAAGCCGGTAGTATGTCTGAGTAACGGGACGGCGCCTGTAATATTTCAATTCGAAAAGCTTTCGAAATGTCCCCGCAAAAGTATTTAGTACTAAGTACTTTTATTTAATTGACCAACATACCCGAGCCGCGCTACCCTAAACCGCAGACTTGGACGATCCGCCGAAGCGGTCCTTCTCTAAGAACGACTCACTTCAGGAATGGCCCCCGTCCCGCCTGCCGGAACCAAAAATCTACCGATTTCTGAAGAGCGTGTAAGTGCTTCAAAGCAAACGATTTATAAGTCCTTTGTTTTCACACTGATTGGACGATTGAACGACCTAACTCCTTTGTTTTGACATTGATGCGCGTAACAGGGGGGAGGGGGTGGGGTATCAAACTGGTAACGGGCGCTGGGTCGGTCGGAACGGAACGGAGACGGACCCTATTCCGAGCGCAGA
>Ga0210410_10003198_pt1 | contig 14567 bp, 9 predicted proteins | sample IncBWC4MmetaG_FD_161058 | JGI IMG/M metagenome (GOLD analysis project Ga0210410, IMG submission 161058) | Forest soil microbial communities from Barre Woods Harvard Forest LTER site, Petersham, Massachusetts, United States - Inc-BW-C-4-M | ecosystem: Environmental > Terrestrial > Soil >... | reverse complement strand
AACAGTGCTGGCTTTTGCTGGCTCAGGACGCGATTTCCTCGCGTGCAATTTTACGCGTACCCTTCCGGCGCGTGGGCTCAAAGCTTGTTTCTAATTTTTCAACGGGGGCTCGCTCCCCGTCAGGCGTTACTTTCACTGTCGCTTTCAGGTTCCGATCGTATTCGTAATATGTTCCATCGGGTTCTTCCGCATCGATGGGAACTGATTGCAATGCCGAAAGCCCCGAGAGCATCTGATGAAGCTCTCGACGCTCCGACTCCGACATTGTGTCATACGAACGTTGAGACGACGGCCGTCCTTTGGGTGTTTTCTTGAGTTTGCCTGCTCCATTCTTCGAGTAGTAAGCCAGAAGAGCACTATTCACGAGCTGATTCATCGAACAATTCCGCTTTTTGGCGACTTGATGAATGCGCTTACGAAGTCGTCGCAAGATGACGACCTGCGTTTCTCTCCCCGTTTGTTTCTGTCTGGACTGAAGGGTCACGAGCCCGACAGTATTCAGGTCGACCGCCAGAAGCGCATCGTTAATCGAAGTCGACAGTTCTCCCATGTATCTCGGTTTGTCCCGCAGGAGTTTATCGAGGGCACTTAACAGCCGGACATTGTAGACTCCGAAATGAATGCTTCGCCGCTTGGGCACGATTCCCTACTGTCTTCAGGATGGGGTTGCCGCGACTGAAGATACGTCACGGCCCGTACATGCGGATATATACACCGCCCTCACCTCTTGTTCAACGCCCCCTACAATTCTGTTCCACTGCTTCCATCACCGTTTGTCATTCGTGCCCCTCCGTTCCACGCACCAAAGTTTTCAAGCTTCGTGTACCCCGCCAGTGAAAACCAGGCCTGTCTTCCTCCAATCGCCTTAGATTCGCAAATGGGTCCCGCCCTTCAACTGTTTCCACTTTTGCTTCCTGCAGCCCTTGCGACTCAGAAGGTTTATCCTGTTTTCCCCAGGAGCTGGTTGCAGTTGAGTTTCTAGTTTTTCTCGCGCGCCAAACGGTCATGTGAAAAACGTGATAGGTCATCTGCAAGCCTTCGTTTCCCAATGCTTCCCAAATATCTTTAAGACTCTGCCCTGAGTGCAGTGCTGCTTCTATCCCCGGTAGAAGAGATCGAATGAGCGCGGCTTTTCTCTTCGGGGGAGCGCCGGCCAGTTTTTCCAGACAGGGGCGGTAGTCTTTTTGCATTGACGCGCCTTCTCACACTGCTGTACATATAGCAGCATGACGTACTTATGTAACCCATGAAAAGGTTCTGAGTCAACAGAAATCAACAAAAGTCGTCAGAAGTCCCCAAATCTCAACGCGGGTCAACACTTCTCAGCAAAAGTCGGCGCAAGTCGACAGAAGTCAACACTCTTCAACAGCGGTGGGGACAACATGCATGAAATGGAGGCGGATCATAGGTGAGCGACACACGTATTGGAACATAAAGGGATGTGGCCACTTCGTGTTGTTTTTCTTCGTTAACCGCTTATCTTTCAGACTCTTTGCAGAGGGCCGTTTTGGGCACATTGTGGCACCACTTTGGTACCACTCCAGAAAGGTGATTTTTCATGGCTAGAAAAGCGATTTCGCGCAACTTTCGATACACTTCCGCAGAACTACGGGAAAAAGTTCGCATAGCTGTCAAAGAACGTGGCTTCCGTTCCGAGCAAGCGTTCCTGATCGCCGCTTGTGAGCACGAACTTCGGCAGGGCGATAACACCGAAGCCGTAACGCAGTTTGAGGCTCGCGTGGCGGCCACGCTTACGAACATGGCGCAGCAGGTGCAGGGGCTTCACACGCTTGCGCAGGCGCAGGTCGCCCTAACGGACGTGCTCCTGAAGTACGTGATTACGTGTGTCGTGGAACCCCCAGAAGATGCGCTGCCAGCGGCGCGCGTTCGCGCCAGGTTGCGCTATGACAAGCTGATACGCGCCGCTGCGAAAGAGATTTCGAATAAAAACAGGGACACTCTCAAGGCGATGGTAGCCGATGAATGACACACCGCCAGGTCGAGTAATACGGACGTGCCTAAAAAACACTTCTCATGGTGCTATATGTATAGTATGCTGAAGCGCGCAAGTCTTCTGTCTATTTCGCGCATCGGAAAAACGCTGAGGTAAGCCCAGGCCGAATTGGCGGGGAAAAGACCAAGTCCTGAGAGAACTGAAAACCGTAGCGATCGAACAGAACTGAAACCAAAGGCGCGCGCTATGACTCGAGAGACAATTCTTCAGATCGATCGACACAATTCCACGCCATCCGATGATCGTCCTCTATCCGTAAAGGAGGCGTCCAGATATCTTGGCGTCAGCGCGCAAACTGTGTATCTTTGGGTCGAGCGGAAGCAGATTCCCCATCTCCGCGTAATGGGTCGCAATATCCGGTTTCTCAAATCGGATCTCGAAACATTCCGCGCGTCGTTCAGACAGGAGATGGAGAATGCCTAGAGCACTAAAATACGACGGGGTTGTCTACCGGCGGAATGGAACCGCTATTTGGTGGATTCGCTACCGGGACAGAAACGGGAATGCCCGAAGAGAATCGAGCCAGTCCGCTGATTGGCATGAGGCCCAGAAAAAGTTACGCGACAGGCTTCAAGCCAGAGACGACAACGTCCTAGAAGTCACACGTAAAGGCGAAACCTTGGCATACGGACAATGGGCGGATTTTTTCCTGGAGAACTATTCCAGACCACCCGTACGCGCGGAGAAGACTCACGCAACGAACGGCCGCTGTGTGAAGCACCTCAAGTCGGCATTCGCAAATTGCAGACTTGTGGACCTCACAGCGGATGCGATTGAACTCTATTTGCGTGACCGGCTCCGCCAACGTGTCCGAATCAAGAGCCAGCGCGGTTACCGGGAAACGAACCTCCTAAAGCCTACAACCGTCCATCAGGAGTTCCGAGTCCTGCGGCGTATGCTCAATATCGCCGTCCGGAAAAGACTCTTGGCGGCCAATCCGTGTTCGGGAGTGGAGTTCCCAGTTGCCGTGAAGGGCATGTTTCGTCCTCACTACGTTCCATGGTCCGAACAGCAGCGTATCGAATCCCATGCTCCGGAATATCTTGCCAATATTGTGCGGATCATTACGGAGACTGGCCTCCGAATCTACAAAGAACTCACGCCCATGAGAAAAGACAATGTGGATTTGGCCAACGCTGTTGTTTGGATACCCGATTCTAAAACCCCAAACGGAATCGCTGAGGTTCCACTAACCCCTTTGGCCGTTCAGGCTTTTCAACGCCAGTTTGCCATTTCTGGCGATGGTCCGTTCCTCTTTCCCAGTGACCTCAATCCGTCGGGGCACCACAAGAACCTACGGAAGGCTTGGAAGAGAACGCTGTCTAGAGCCAAAGTAACGTACTTTCGCATCTACGATCTCCGTTCGACCTACGCGACCAGGTTGAGCGCGGGTGGAGTAGCCGACGAATGGGTCACACAGATGCTTCGTCAGGGAGATGCGCAAGTCTTTAAGAAGTATTCGCAAATGAAACTCCAGATGAAGCGCGAAGCTCTGGAGAAAATCAATCGTCAAGCCAACGAGATGCAGGTGTTGGGCGCACCGGCGTTATGCACAGCCCTTATTCAATAGCCTCATTCGTGCACAGTTCGTGCACAGTCGAGGGCGAAAATGATGGTTCGGATTAGGAGTAAGGTTGGAAAGTGCTTTAGAATGAGTAAAGCACTGCATGTCGGGGCGTAGCGCAGCCTGGTAGCGCGCCTGCCTTGGGCGCAGGAGGCCCCCGGTTCAAATCCGGGCGCCCCGACCAAAACAGCTCCAGTTATTTCAAATGCTTAAGCGAACTCCCGTTCACCCAAACTTCACCTTTCGAAAACGGACAGACAGGAGGTTGCGTCATGCAAGTTGTCCGATATCAGAAGATTGGATCACGCTGAACTACGCGGTAGCAGCAAACAGACAGGCGTGCATCAGTCAAAAACCTAAGAAAAACAGCGATTTGCGAATCGGAGAAAAATCCACTATGGGGAAAATTCAGGGGAGTCAATGCACGATACAAAACGAATCGAATTTAATGCGCTGACGGTGTGATTTTTGGCCAGAGCAATGTCGCAAAGCTGGAGGCTCCTCGTGACTTTCGCGGGATCACCGGCGTCGATGCCGGAGGGCGCCATAGGGAGGGGGTGCTCGATCTTGTGCCACGTTTCCAAGCTTTTGAACGCGAGTGCAACTAATGGCGGAGATTCGGAAATACTAGATTCAACAATAAGCGGCGGAGCCACCTGCTCGGCGAACGGAGGACTTGCGACGGCTGGAGCGGCCATTGATCCAAACGCCCTGATTCGCCATGCTGGGGGCTCCGGCAATGGAGCAAACGCCGGCACTTGGCAGCCGACAACCGTCCCCCCGTAGGTACTTAGGGCTGCGATGCCGAACGCCTGGGGCTATGGGTCAACTTCGAAAAAACGAACTCTTGAAGGACACCAGCGAGAGACGTCTCACCAAGTCGGATTAGCGCCGAAGAGACGATGAATCCGGATCCGCGGCGATCGTTCGCGGGAAGGTAGGCAGCCTGCAATCCGGCACCAGCAAAACTTCCGATGACATTCGAATAATTCGGCTGCCAGTGTCCGTTGTCCCCTTTGCACATAACCGAGCTCGCCACGGCATAGAGAATCCTGGATCGCTTGCTACCGCTTCCTTTGTAGAAGTAGCGTGGATCCTGCTTGAGAAGCGAAGGCATCACCGCTCCTCCGATAAACGTCGCGGCAAACACGTTGGCGTATGTTGCGCCATAGCGCTTTGCAAATCCTTCCGCTCCCTGTCCGTACGCGCCCCAACGATCTCCAGCCTGGCTAATTCCCGCCAGGACTCCAACCCCGACAAGCGTGACCGGGTCGCTAGCCGATTTCCACGCAAGCTCAAACTTCTGTTTCGCAGTGAGAGGAGCGGGATGCGCGTCGTAGCTGACATAAAAGTTGGGGATCAGCCCGAACACGCGCTGCTTTTCTTCTTCCTTGACCTGTACGTCTGCGACTTCCTCCGGCGTCAGTCCAACGTGCACCTCTGTCACCACAGTAGGGATGACCAACATAATCAGTGGAGTGACGTAGGCTTCTCCAGATTGCAGAGTCCCGGAGAAGTCCTGGGACGCGAGGCCCGGAGATGAAATCGTCAGCTGGAAGGGGCCCGGGACGACATTGGAAAACGCGAATAGCCCGTCCTCGTCCGACGTTACATCCAAGCCCGAAGATTGCCCTTCACGCGTCAGCTTCACTATGACTCCGGCAATGTTGGTTCCGGATTGATCAACAATCTTGCCGCTGATGCTCCCTGCTCGGTGCTCAGCGTCTTGCTGTCCGGTTGCGGAAGCCTCTGTTCCCTGTGAGTCAGCTAGTGCACCCTTCCCTGTTTGGTCGATCGCAGGCTGTTGAGACCGTGCGGGAAAGCTGCAAAGGAACAGTGGCAGGCTCAGCCAAAGCAGCCTTCCGAGGCCAAGAATCAAGCTTTCTTTCCCAGAACCCACGGACATTTCTTTCCTGCACCTCCCCTTCTATGTCGGTCGTCCAAATTTCGATGCTGTTGCGACCCTCTCAGATACATACTTCACGCCGCTCACAGTTCCGAGAACAAGGTAATCGCTAACGAAGCTCTCAGACATTTTTGGGCTACAGACTCGCGGCTGGGCCCGCTCTTGGGAAGCTCCGATCCTATCCAATCGAACTGATGAAGAAAAAGGGCCTTCACTACCCTTTGAAGGAAGCACTGGCAAGACGGAGCGAAATTACACAGTTGGCCGTCGGGCCTGTGGATTTCACTGCCGCTCGCCCCACTAGTTCCGAAAGCCTTGGCGAAGAATGGTTTGCGCCTCATTGGCGACACCTTGGCAGAGGCCGAACGGTCCAACCGAGGCCCGCGGCCCCACGAGCCATGCCCTGACCGGCAAAACCCACTTGCGGTCCGCCTTCATCGGCGGTATAACACTCATGGTAGGCCAGATCTTGGAATGGCGCAATCGACATCGCCGATTCGGTGAATTGAACGCTGATTTTGTTTGGACCATTTTCGCTTCGACGCTCATCTAAGCGTGCGGGCGCCAAGATTTCGACGTCCTAGCTCAGTCTCCGGGGTTTGGATGGCGTTGGTTCGCAAACCGGAAGGAATTGGCTGGACTTTTCGTCCAACATCTTCGTGTGTCTTGCCGTTCGAAGCGTTTAGCGGGTCTTCAGCTTCACTTTCATCCACGAAAAGCATTACTTCTTCAAAGTTCACTTTCAAGCACAACCAGGAAAATTCAACACACTGGAGGACTTTATGGCGTCGAATCTCGTCCAGATTGCGACTGAATCGGAAATCAGGGAACGCTTAGAGGCAGAACGCGCACGCCTGCGCAAGATTGCCGGCCTTGACGAGCCCGAGCATTTCCACCGGCCAGTCGAGCGAGCCTTTACGGCCGAAGAGCGCAGCCGCGTCACCATTCTGTTCGGCGGCTTCACCTGGAAGCATGAAGACTTGATTCGCGCGGTGTTTCAAGGGTGCGGTTACAACTGCGAAAAGCTTCCTGTCCCGGATGTCGCCGGCTTCCAGACAGGAAAAGAGTTTGGCAATAACGGTCAGTGCAATCCGACCTACTTCACGGTCGGGAACCTGGTGCAGTATCTCCAGTTTTTGGAGAAACAGGGTCTCTCACGCCGGCACATTCTGGATAACTACGTGTTCTTCACGGCAGGCTCGTGTGGCCCTTGCCGCTTCGGCATGTATGAGGCGGAATACCGCTTCGCGCTGAAGAATGCTGGTTTCGACGGCTTCCGCGTGCTGTTATTCAAAGACAGCGACGGAATTAAGGCCGAGTCCGGAGAGCCTGGGTTGAAGTTCACAGTTGATTTCGGCTTCGGAATGCTGAACGCCATGCACTTGGGCGACGTGATCAACGACCTCGTGTACCAAATCCGTCCCTTTGAGGTGAAAAAAGACGAGACGGATCGCGTCTTTCGCGAAACCGTGGATGGATTGTGCGAGGATCTGAAGAAACGCCGGGCTTTCGAGATAGAACAACTGGCACCGGACTGGGCCAAGCCCAAATTCAAGAGCAACATGATCCTGCGCAACACCTTTAATGTGTTTGGCAAATGGCACGAGCACATGTGGGGCAAGGATTACTTGAATGCGTTAAAGACCGCGCGTGAAAAGCTGAACTCGATCGAAGTCGACCGTCTCAAAGTGAAGCCGGTGGTTAAAATCACCGGCGAATTCTGGGCGCAGCTTACGGAAGGCGACGGCAACTTCCACATGTTCGATTTTCTGGAACGCGAGGGCGCGCAAGTCCTGGTCGAGCCGATCGCTACCTGGGTGGCTTACCTGATGTACCAAGCGAAGGCCCATGCCATAGCGAAATGGCCGGTGAATCGTCCGCATGCCAACCCGAAGTGGTACGACGTGAAAAAGCAATTCGCCAACTACATCGGATTGCACAAGAAGCTGTGGGGAATCGGCGCCGGCCAGCGCATGTGGAATTTCTTCTATCATCGCACCATCAAGCAGCTCGGTGGAATTAGTCACCACCTTGTGCCGCAGACGGAGCTGGCCGAACTGGCGCATCCTTTCTACAACCAGTTCGCGCGCGGCGGAGAAGGACATCTCGAGGTAGGTAAAAACGTTTATTACACGATCCACAAGCTGTGCCACATGGTGCTGGCGCTCAAGCCCTTCGGCTGCATGCCTTCGTCGCAATCGGACGGAGTGCAATCGGCCGTCATCAACAAATTCAAGGACATGATTTTCCTGCCCATCGAGACTTCCGGCGAAGGCGAGGTCAACGCGCACAGCCGCGTACAAATGGCGCTGGGCGAAGCCAAGGTCAAAGCCAAGGCCGAATTTGAGCAGTGTCTCAAGTCGACAGGCAAGAGTCTTCAGGATATTCGCGGCTATATCGAGGAGCATCCCGAGCTGAAGCGACCTTTCTACCATGTGCCGCACCGCGAAGGGGTTGCCGGCACAGCCGCGCAATTCGTCTTGCACGTCAACGATCGAATCAACCGGGACACGCGGTTCTGGAAGCGCGCACGCGTACCTGGAATGGCGGTTCCAGCGGCTTCCGGCGACTGAAGAATAATTCCCATACAAAGTTTCGAAGCCCTGAGTAGAGCAGTCCACTTTCTTAGGCGTACGCAGCTATTGGTCGCGAAAGAAAAGACGATGGCCGATAGGAGTTGACGCCGGGTTTTTAGCAGAGGGGAAGAAATGCACGATCATAAGGCTTCGCAGTTAGTTCAAATTGGAGCTCCGCTTCTGCCGTCCGTCCGGCAAGCTCCTCATGCACAGAAGCCGTACGATCATGTGACCCAGTTCTTGGTCGGCCTCGATGTCGGCTCAACGACGGTGAAGGCCGTCGTTGTGGACGCGGCGAGCGACAAAGTGCTGTGGCAGGACTACCAACGACACGAAACGAAGCAGCCCGAAAAGACTCTCGAATTCTTGAAGCGTATGGAAGCCGAAGTCGGCATCAATGCGCACAATACGCGTATGTTTATGACCGGTTCGGGCGGAGGCACAATCGCCGAGCAAATCGGCGCGAAATTCGTGCAGGAGGTGACAGCCGTTTCCTTGGCGGTCGAGAAACTGCATCCCGAGGTCTACTCGGTCATCGAACTTGGCGGGCAGGACGCCAAGATCATCGTCTTCAAAGATGATGAGGAGACCGGCCGCAAGAAAAAGATCCCTTCGATGAACGACAAGTGCGCGGGAGGCACCGGCGCGGTCATCGATAAAATCAACGCCAAGCTGAAAATTCCAACCGAGTTGCTGGCCCTGCAGAAATACGAGGGAGTTAAGCTGCATAAGGTCGCCGGCAAGTGCGGGGTGTTCGCGGAAACCGACATCAACGGGCTGCAAAAGGTCGGCACGCCCCCAGACGAGCTGATGGCTTCGCTTTTCGAGGCCATCGTTTTGCAAAATCTGAGCGTCCTCACGCGCGGCCATACGCTGAAGCCTCACGTGCTGCTCCTCGGTGGCCCCAACAGTTTCATCGCCGGCATGCGCGAAGCCTGGCAGGCCAACATTCCGCGCATGTGGAAGGAGCGCAAAGTCGCGGTTCCCGAGGGGATGACGCCCCAGGAACTCATCAAAGTCCCGCAAAACGCGCAATACTTCGCCGCCCTCGGCGCTGTCGAATTCGGACGCAGCGAGGATGACGGCGTCGGATGCTATCGCGGTTACGAGAGTCTGGTTCGCTACATCAATTTCGGCCGTCAGGAAGAAAAAGCCAAGGCGGGGGGAAAGGGCCTGGTCGACGATCCCGCCGAACTGGACGTTTTCAAGGAAGCCTACAAGCGCAAGAAGTTCACGCCAGCGACATTCCAGAAGGGCAGCACGGTTGCCGGGTTCATCGGCATTGATGGCGGTTCCACCTCCACGAAAGCGGTCTTGCTGGATGAGAACGGCGACATTCTCTGCAAATCCTACCAGCTCTCGAACGGCAACCCGATTCAAGACACTATCGAGATGTTTGAGAGTCTGCGCGGCCAGGTGGAGGCGCAGCATGCCAAGTTGGAAGTACTCGGAGTGGCGACGACCGGATACGCCAAGGACATCCTCAAAGATGTTTTAAAGGCGGACGTCGCGCTCGTCGAAACCGTCGCCCACACCGAATCGGCGCTCAAATTCTACGAGGATCCTCACGTCATCGTCGACGTTGGCGGGCAGGACATCAAAATCATCATCCTTCACAACGGCCGCGTGAAAGACTTCAAGCTGAATACGCAATGCTCCGCGGGAAACGGATATTTCCTCCAGTCCACAGCGGAAGGTTTTGGGCTGAACGTAAATCAGTTCGCCGACTTGGCGTTCTCCGCTCAATCCATGCCCGTTTTCGGTTACGGATGCGCCGTGTTCATGCAGTCGGACATCGTGAACTTCCAGCGGCAGGGCTGGCAAGCCGAGGAAATTCTTGCCGGGCTGGCCGCGGTACTGCCGAAGAACGTCTTCCTTTACGTCGCCAGCATTCCTAATCTTGCGGCGCTCGGCACGCGCTTCGTGCTGCAGGGCGGCACGCAGAATAATCTCGCGGTCGTGAAGGCGGAAGTGGATTTCATCCGCAACAGCTTTCGCGCCACCGGAAAGAAGCCGGAGATTATCGTGCACGAGCACTGCGGGGAATCAGGAGCCATCGGCGCCGCGCAGGAGTCGCTGCGGCTGTGGCGCAACGGGCAGCAGTCCACGTTTATCGGACTCGAAGCCGTGCGCAAGATTGAATACCGCACCACGCGCAATGAAGCGACGCGCTGCTACTTCTGCAAGAACAATTGCCTTCGGACGTTCATCGATGTCCGGACCGAACCAGTCAAGAATCTGGTTCCCATCGAAAAAGTCACCAAAGTTCCGCTGATGTTCGGCGAACAGCGCCTGATCATCGCCACATGCGAAAAGGGCACCGTGGAAGACGTCAATGACATGAAGGACATCAAGGCCGGGCTTGACTCTATTCGAGACAAGCACCCGAACTACGTGGACGTCGCCTCTAAGGAAGTGTTCCGTCCCACCAACACGAAAAACGTTTCCGACCCAATTCCCGCAAAATCGTGGCTGCAGTCTGCGCAAACCAAGCAGCGCATTGAACTCATGCAAAAACGCGGCAAGCTGCGCATCGGCATCCCGCGCGTCCTGAACATTTACACTTATGCGCCGCTCTTCAACGGCTACTTCGAAAGCCTGAGTGTCGAACCCGAAAACGTCATCTACTCGGACTACACTAGCTCCGAACTGTATCGCGCGGGCGCCAGCCGCGGCGCCATTGATCCGTGCTTCCCCGCGAAAATCGGCATCTCCCATGTCTACAATCTGATTCAAGAGAAGCACCGCAAGAAGCCGCTGGACATCATCTTCTTCCCGATGTATGACGTTTTGCATTCGCCGCTCGTGAAGATTGTCGGCGCCAACGCGTGCCCCACGGTCACGGCAACTCCCGAAACCGTCAAAGCCGCGTTTACCAAGGAAAACGACTTCTTCGCGGAAAACAACCTGAAGTATATCGACCCGGTGCTGAACTTCGCCGATCGCAAACTTTTCGCTTACCAGATGTTGCAAGCGCTGCAGCCTGTGATGGGTCTCTCGGCTGAAGAAAACGACCGCGCCGTCGCGGCCGGTTTCGCGGCGATGCAAGACTACGAAACCAGCATTCGCAAACGCGCTCGCCAGACTCTTGATCAACTCGAACGCGAAGACCGCATCGGCATCGTCATGCTGGCGCGTCCCTACCACCACGATCCGGGTCTCAACCACGAGATTCTGGATGAGTTCCAGAAGCTGGGCTATCCCATCTTTTCTCAGAACACGCTTCCGCTCGATGAGGATTTGCTCGATCGTCTCTTTGGCGAAGAGGTCAAAGCCGGCATCATCAGCAGCCCGCTCGATATTACCGACGCCTGGAAGAATTCCTACTCGTGTAGCACGAATCACAAGGTATGGGCCGCCAAGTTTGCGGCCCGCCATCCCAATCTCGTGGCGCTGGAGATTTCCAGTTTCAAGTGTGGCCACGACGCTCCCATTTACGGTGTGGTCGAAGGCATCATCGAGCAGTCCGGTACGCCCTACTTCTGCTTCAAGGATCTCGACGAGAACAAACCGTCGGGTTCGATCAGGATTCGCGTGGAAACCATTGATTACTTCCTTCGCCGCTACCGCGAAGAGGTGATCCGCAAGCGCAAAGCCGGAGAAAACATCGAAGCGCAGCTCGCCGCGCTCGAAGCCGAGTTGCGCGGCTTGCGTCACGAGGAAGGTGAAGTACCCAGCGAGTTGGTGCAAATCGCCGGCGGCAACTGGCAATCAGGCTCCCAGGCGAACGCGGCGGACTAGCCCGACGGAAGTTTGCATCCAAGGCGTGGTGAGCTGAATCGAACATTGGCGAGCGGTGGAAACGGTTTTTTCAAGGTGCTTCGTTCCGGTTTTCGCCTGGCACTAAGCGAAATGTGATGGAGGGGAAGGGAGAGACCTGTGGCTACGGTACCTAAATTTCGGATTGATGTGGATATTCACAATCTGCTCATGAATTCGGCGCCGGGACCTGTGCCCGTGCCCCCGCCAAAGGGCATGACGTTGCCCGAGCCGGTCTTTCCTCGTTTTCCGGAAAAACTGAAGGATCCAGGCCCCGCCACCATTCCCGACAAGCGCGACTGGACGCTCCCAGAAGTGTACCGCAAGATGCGCGGCTGGCTTTTTCCGTACGTTCGCTCACGCGTGTTGCCGGGCGACTTTCATCCCATCACCGCATATCTGTTTGTCGAATACAAATGCAATCTCGATTGCTGGTATTGCTGGGCCTACAACAACAAAGTAAAGGGCATGACCGAAGATGTGGCCCGCCGTTCGATTGATTGGCTGCATGACCACGGATGCCGTGTGCTGGCCCTGATGGGTGGCGAGCCTCTGTTGCGGCCCGACTTTGTGCACAAAGTGGTGTACTACGCGGCGAAAAAAGGATTTTGGATTTATATAGCGACGAACGGGCGTCTGCTGCGCCCTGAGGTCGCCGATCGCTTGGGAGACGCGGGTGTCGCTGTTTTCAATTTCGCGGTAGATTCCTGGGAAGAAAAGCCCAGCCTGCCCAAAGCCGTCGTGCCGTCCCGCAAACACATCGAATACATCATGAAGAAGCAGTACGCGCACGGTTACATGGTCTTCTTCAATATCAACATCTGCCGGAACAATACCCAGGACGTGCGGCAGATCACCGAGTTCGCGCGCGAACACCGCATCGCCACGGACTACCACATCAATGAAACGCCCATGCTCGAGCAGGACGAGCACTTCAAGCACATGAGCGACAATCCTACCTACATTCGCCCCGAAGATTGGCCGGAAATCGATTCCCTTGTGGATTGGATTATTGAAAAGAACAAGGCGGGATACCAGATGGTAAATTCCGTACAGCGCTTGCAAGAGATAAAGGCGTTTATTCGCATGGCGAGCGGCAGCGACCTCAAGCGCCTTGGCTGGAACGGCGATGGAACCGGCACCAACGGGGATATCGCCAAACAGCTCGCCGGGACGCCGGGTTTTGTTCAAGACGCCAACGGTGAACTTCATTTCGCCGAATGGAATTGCCGGGCCGGCCAGAACAACGTCATCATCCGCACCGATGGCACCGTAGCTCCTTGCTTCCCCATGTATGCTTCCACCTTCGACTGGGGAAACATCGATGCTCACAAATTTGAATCCCAGCAATTGGCCGGTATGAAGAAAACCTGCCAGCAACACTGCTTCTCGACTCTCAATCACAACCTCGCTTATTGCTACAACGACGCCCGTGTGATCAAGTTTGTCTGGACGAACTTGGTGAAGAATCGCATGAAGGGCGGTGGAGCGCGCAGCTTCGAAGACTGAGCCATCGGCGCGGGCACATATGCCAGCCCGCGCTTCATTGTTTAAATTTCATTCGAGGATCATGCCCGATGCAAATCTCTATGGCAATAAGAGCAGTACTCTTTGCGGCGCTCCTGGCTGTTGGAATCACGGCGGCGGCAACTCCCGCCATCGGGCAGTTCATCGAAAACAATCAGCCGCTCGCGGGATCAACGCCGGTCGATCCGTCGCAGCCCTCTGCAATCGGCGATCAGTTGTTTGCTGACCTCGTCAAGCGCAACGAACTCCGTAGCGCAGGATTGCGGGAATATTCCGCGGTAAGAACCTATGCAGTGACGGATCTCAACGGCAAAGTGCATGCCAAGGAAATCGTGCGAATGGAGTATATCGCCCCCGACAAGAAGACGTTCGTGACCGTCAAAGAGGAAGGCTCAGGTCTGATCCGCAGTCTAGTGCTCAAGCGCTTGATGGAAAGCGAAGTTTCCGCTGCGGCGGGAAAGGAACATCACGACAGTTCGATCACTCCCGCGAACTATACGTTTCAGCCCGTGGGCGAAGAAGACCTCGGCGTTCACCACTGCTTTGTTGTTGAGGCCATTCCCAAGAGAAAGGACAAGTATCTCTTTGAGGGCAAGGTCTGGATTGACAGCAATGATTTCGCCGTCGTCAAGATTGCCGGACATCCGGCGAAAAAACTTTCATTTTGGATCACGCGCGCCGATTTCGTGCGCCAGTACGAGAAAATTGGTGATTTTTGGCTTCCAGTCAGGGACGAGACCACCGTGGAGGTCAGAGTCTACGGCAAGAAGATTTTCAGCATCGAGCATGACATTAAGAGCGTCAACGGCGTGACGAGTACGGCATTGGTGGGGCAAAATCCGCACGAGGTCGAGTCCACGATGCACAGCAATTAGCTTGCCCGTCAAAAGCAGAGGAGGAGCAGACCAAGACAGGTTCCATGGCGAGAACCGGCTGACGTTTCACCCACCAGCGGTGGAAGACCAGCGCTGAAAAGATCGACATTGACGTAATGCTGAAAACAATCAATAAGCACCAACTCGAGGCGACATAGGTCTTGGGCTTGAACCCAGGATTTGGATGAAACGCCATTCTTTCGGACTGCCCTTCCTTGCCCTGATCCTCAAAAACAAAGGCCCCGGGAATAACGCGGAATAGTTCTTCCATCTTTTTATCCTCATCGTCCTGCTGTTTCCGGATCGCTTGCCTCCGAAATGCGTCGTTCAGCAACCTTTGGTGCCG
>Ga0210410_10003197_pt1 | contig 14572 bp, 16 predicted proteins | sample IncBWC4MmetaG_FD_161058 | JGI IMG/M metagenome (GOLD analysis project Ga0210410, IMG submission 161058) | Forest soil microbial communities from Barre Woods Harvard Forest LTER site, Petersham, Massachusetts, United States - Inc-BW-C-4-M | ecosystem: Environmental > Terrestrial > Soil >... | reverse complement strand
TGAATGGTGCCATCCCCACCAATGATGAGTATGGCGTCGGCGTCGTTGGAAGCGGCGGGCAGGCCGTGGAGCCACTCGGTTGTAGAGCCGGTCAGAAACGGCTTTAAATCTGCCGGTGAAGTTCCCAACCCGAGGATGACGGCGGCGCGCATGAACTCGGCGTTTAGCGTTCAGCATTTATGGCGAAATACAGAGTTACTCTGGGCGCAGGCAACTGCCCAGCTGCGCTCGGCTTGGACCCTTCGACTTCGCTCAGGGCAAGCTCGCGAGGGCGCCCGTCCCCACACGAGCCTTTCCAGCCCTATTTCGGCAGGCATTTTTCCATGAAGTCGACCAGATCTTTTTTCATCTTGTTGTGCTCGGCGCGATCGATATACACCATATGTCCGGAGTTGTAAGTGGCGTACGAAACATTTTGGCGGAACTGCCCATCGAGGTTCAGGTGATCCATAGTCCAGTTGGCAGCGGCGAAGGGCGTGGCCAAGTCATAATAGCCTTCCATCACCAGAATCTTCATGTACGGATTTTTGATCATGGCCGACCGCAGGCCGCCAGCCGTACTGGGAAAGCCTTCTACCGCGTTGCCCCACTCCCACTTCTGGAATCCGGGTTCGTCGTAGGCGAAGACCCGATAGGGCATGTCGGACTTGTAGTTCAGTTCGGTGCGCAAGTAGCCGTTGAACGCGGAAGTGTAAGGCGGCAGAATGGCGGCGCTGGTTGGATCATAGAAGAGACGATCTTCGTCCGGATTTGGACTGCTGAACCGGCCATCGAGGCGGCCGGCGACCAGTTTCTGATCGAGCAGCAGTTCGTGGGTGAAGGTGGGAACATCGATGCGCAGGCTATGCGCTTCGATGACTTCCGGACGCAGCCCTATGTAGCGTGAAAGTTGGTCAACAATCTTACGGCGTTCTTCCGCTGTCAGGGCGTCGCCTTTGCCGAGAGCAAGGGCGTAATCATTGGTGGACCAGCGTACGACTTCGTCGCGCGTTCTCGCCATATCCTGAGTGAGATCGGCCGACAGTTTGTGGTGGTAACCGGCGATCATGTTGAATGTGGGCACCAGCAGAAAATAGGGCAGGTCGTTCGATTTATTCCATTCGAGCGTCTGGAAATCCACGGCCATCGAGAGCAGAGTCACGCCATTGAAAGCGATACCGTGGTCGGCTAAATATCCGGCGATGCCGGCGGCGCGCGTCGTGCCGTAGCTTTCCCCCAGCAGAAACAGCGGAGAGCTCCAACGATCGTAGCGGGAGATGTAGAGGCGGATAAATTCTCCGAAGGCTTGCACGTCGCCTTTTACGCCCAGAAACTTCTTGGCAAGTTCGGCGGTCGCAGCGCGCGAGTAACCGGTGGCCATGGCGTCCACCATGACGATGTCACTGCGATCGAGGAGCGTGTTGGGATTGTCTTCCAAACGATAAGGCGCTGCCGGCATAAAGCCATTCGGCTGCAGGACTACGCGCTTCGGTCCGAGTGCTCCCATGTGCAGCCAGACCGAGGCGGAGCCAGGGCCGCCGTTGAACGAGAACGTCAGCGGACGCTTTCCGGTTTCCTGCCCATCGAGCGTGTAGGCGACGAAAAACATTTCGGCTTCTATCTTGCCGTCGCTGCGCTTGATGGGAAGCCTCCCGGCCGTCGCCGTGTAACTGAGCGTCTTGCCGTTCCATGCGACCTGGTGATGCGTGACGATGGGAGGAACTTCTGCCACATCGTAATGTTCTTCCTTGTCTTTATCCTTATCGCCGGCTTCGCCGGACTCGGCTTTGGGCGGTTCCGCAGTCTTGCCGCTATCCGCGGACTTGTCCGGAGTTACGGTGCTCGCCGGCGCCGGCTCCTTCTTGCCCCTATCTTTCCGGGACGTGACCGGTATCGCGCTCGCGGGCGTCGTGTTCTGTGATTGGTTTTGTTGCGCCAGTGCAAACGGAATCGTCAGCATGGCGAAAAGGAAAACGATCAGAATTCTCATCTTTGTCTCCGGGAGAAAAGAGTTGGACCAGCATTATAAAGCGTGTTCGCTATTGCACTTGGAAAAGCCTCGTCCGAGGTCTACAATTTCGCTGGCCCTGGACAATCACAGCACAATTTCCAGGAGTTCGTGTGCCCAAAGACCATTCCAAGGAGCATCTGAACATGAAAAGAGTACTCGCCTTGCTGTTCGCCGTTGCTCTCTCCGTCTCGATGTCGTCTTTTGCCTTTGCCCAAGGTGACAAGTCGGCCTGCAAACCGATGGACAAGATGGACAAGCCGATGGATAAAAAAGAAGACGCCAAAGCAAAGCGCCACCACAAATACCACAAGAAGGAAAAGAAAGAGGAAATGAAGAAAGACGAAATGAAGAACGACCAACCGAAATAAGCTCACCATCCTTCTCGTTTTAGGCCCCGGCACTGGCCGGGGTTTTCTTCTTGCGGCGACAAACCCCGCGTCCCGCTGGAGACTACTCCAGACGTGCTAGAATTTGTTGCGCCTGAAACGCTTCCACCGGCTCGTGGCACATCGAATCTCTCCACCCCGGCAATGACGGACTGAACAGTGGCCCAGCGTCCCAACCCACAAGGCGACTCGATCACCTACGCCGATGCCGGTGTCAGCCTCGATCGGGGCAACCGCACCAAGCAGCGCATTAAGTATCTTGCCCACAAAACCTTTACCAAGGGAGTACTGAGCGAGATTGGCGGCTTTGGCGGCTTGTTCTCGGTCGATAAGAAGTATCTGGATCCGGTGCTGGTTTCGAGCGTGGACGGCGTGGGCACCAAGTTAAAAGTGGCCTTCGAAATGAAAATGCACCACACCGTCGGCGCCGATCTGGTGAATCACTGCGTGAATGACATCGCGGTGCAGGGTGCGGCGCCTTTGTTTTTTATGGACTACCTGGCCACGGGCAGGCTGGATCCGGAAGTTGCAGAAAAAATTATCGGCGGCCTCGCCGAAGCCTGCAAGCATAACGCCTGCGCCCTGATCGGCGGCGAGACTGCCGAAATGCCGGGGTTTTATCCCGAAGGCGAATACGATCTTGCCGGATTTATTGTGGGAGTGGTGGAGCGCGACCGCATCATCAGCGGCAAAGATGTGCAGGTGGGGGATTGCGTCCTGGGGTTGCCCTCCAACGGCCTGCACACCAATGGATACTCGTTGGCTCGCAAACTGCTTTTTGAAATCGCGGGGTATTCCCTCGAGACCTTTGTCAGCGAGATCAAGAACAAGGTCGGCAACGAACTCATGCGGACCCATCGCAGCTACTGGTCGATCATTCGGAAGATGATCGCGGGCGAGTGCGTCGCGGCGCTGGCGCACGTTACCGGCGGCGGCATCACCGAGAACCTGCCCCGAGTGCTGCCGAAAGGCACGGCGGCTGTGATCGAACTCGGTACCTGGCCGGTTCCGCCCGTTTTTGAGCATCTGCAGAAACTCGGCAACGTCGCTGAAGAAGAAATGCTCCGCACCTTCAATATGGGCCTCGGGATGCTGATCGTGGTTCCCGCCAAGAAATTCAAGAAGGCGCAGACGCTGCTGGAACGCGCCGGAGAAAAATTTTACAGCGTCGGCCGCATCGTAAAAGGTGATCGCAAAGTGATGTTCAGCTAGACTCAGTCCGGTAAAGACGCGGCTTGCCGCGTCCCCCGCGCCCGCGTGGATGCTGCATCCAAAAGTGACGGGGCAAGCCTCATCTCTACTCCAGATGGTGAATAATGTTGTCCTATGAAGAATCTCGGCATACTTCTTTCCGGACGAGGCTCCAATTTTGTGGCGATCGCCGACAGCATTGCGGCGGGCAGGATACCCGATGCCCGCATTGCGGTCGTGATTTCGAACCGCGCCGATGCTCCCGGTCTTGAAGGCGCCCGTCAGCGAGGGCTCAATGCGCTTGTCATTTCATCGAAAGGTAAGCGACGCGAGGAGCACGACCGCGAAGTTGTAGCTGCACTCCGGGACAACAAAGTCGATCTCATCTGCTTAGCCGGGTATATGCGCCTGCTCTCACCCTGGTTTGTGCAGCAGTTTCCGGCAAAGATTCTCAACATCCATCCGTCATTGCTCCCTGCCTTCCCGGGTCTGGAAGCGCAGCAACAGGCTTTTGCCCATGGGGTGAGAGTGTCAGGCTGCACCGTGCACTTCGTGGACGAGGAACTCGATCACGGCGCCATCCTGGTGCAGAAGACCGTCCCCGTGCTGGATTCCGACGACGAGCACACGCTTGCAGCGCGCATTCTTGAGCAGGAACACATGGCATATCCCGAAGCGATCAACCTTGTGCTGGAAGGGAAATTTGAGATCGCGGGCAGGCGGATCGTGAGAGGTCAGAGGTGAGAGGTCAGATGGCAGAAGCAAAAGCCAAATTCCAGCACGGTTGGGTTTTACTTCTGCAATCTGACCTCTCACCTCTGCAATCCTACATGATGAGTTCGTTGCTCATCCGCGCAATCGGGTGCTGCATCACCTCGAGTTCGTTCTTCACCAGATTCAGTCCATAAACGCACTGTTCGAATCTTTGCGAGAGTTGCGCGAACAAAGGCGCCACCTTGGCATATTCGAAGTGTTCGAACTTTGAGACGATGTAATAGCTTTCTTTCCCAGCTTTCATCCAATCCACGAAACTCTCGACCCGCTGACGGCGCAGGCGGTAATGGTTGATGCTCTCCGGAAACATGCCCGCGTAAAACAGGGTAAAGTCGCCAATGTGCTTGCGGACCTGGCGTTCACGATCGAACGAGGGCGCTGGACCATAGATCGGGTCCGATTCGATCAACAGCTCGCCCACATCGTTCAACGGTTTCCCCGCCGCATTACGGATTTTCGCCAGTTGCGCGGCATCGCAAAACTCCGACAGCAGATGTGCGACGTAGTTCACGAGTTGCGGATCGCGAATTCCGATCTCCTCGGCATAGTGACGGCCGACCAGTTCAAGAAACAACTGCTGCAGCGGATGCGTCTCCGGAATCATTTCCATGTCCATGGTCCCACTTCCCCCTCAAACCGGACCTCTAATGGTTCCAATCGGCACAAAACCTTCTGCGGATTAGATACCGCGAATCGGGATCCAACGCAAGTGACCATTGGAGTCCTGCGTGTTTAGAGGCACGCTCGGGGCGAGGGGTTTTCCTTGTATCTACTGGCAGCCAAAGCAGGCGGCTGCTAATTTAGGATTCCGTGGATCGAAAATTTGGTTTCCCGAATCTATCTACACAAGAAGAACAGGAAAAGCGAGGCAAAGTGGAGCGCGTCAACATTTCGAGCGGAACACCGTGGGAACCGATCGTCGGTTACTCTCGTGCGGTTCGCGTGGGTGCGTATGTCCACGTTGCGGGCACAACTGCAACTGGAACCGATGGCAAGATCGTCGGCGCGGGCGACGCGTATGCACAGGCGGTTCAGACCCTCAAGAACATTGAACGCGCGCTGGAGCGGGCCGGAGCTTCACTGAAAGATGTCGTCCGCACCCGCGTGTTCCTCGCCAACATTGCGGATTGGGAAAAAGTAGGAAAAGCCCACGGCGAGTTTTTTCGCGAGATTCGTCCCGCGAGCACCATGTTGGCGATCACGGCCCTGGTTTCTCCGGAGATGCTGCTGGAAATCGAAGCGGACGCAATCGTGCCCGACGGAAAATAAATGAGATAGCGGAAGCCCGGAAAGAGCGTCGGACTTCCCCCAATCATTCGGTCTGATGGCGTTAACCGCTATCGGCGACGGCTCTTCTTGCGTGCAGTTTTTTTCGGAGCCTTTTTCGCAGCCTTTTTCTTGGCCGGCTTCTTCGGCGATTTCTTCTTCGCCTTTTTCTTCGCTGCGGGTTTCTTCCGAGCGGATTTTTTCGCGGCCTTTTTCTTGGCCGGCTTCTTTGCCGCCGGTTTCTTGGCGGGCGCCTTCTTCGGAGGCCCACCCTGGCTACCGCCACCGCCCGACGGTGTTACCGGCACAGGTGCTCGCACAGGTTCCCGTGCTGGCGCCACGGGAATCTCGTCGTCCTCCTCTACGAGAACGGGTTCTTCTTCCTCTTCTTCCTCTTCTTCCAAATCCTCTTCCAGCGATTCGCCGTAGGCGCCGCTGTCGCTGTACTCATCCGTCTCATCGTCCCGACCATACAGAGTCGGATCATTGAAGCGCATATCTCCTCCTAAAGTATTTCGTCACCCCGCGCATCCGCGCGCAGGGCTAGGGAATTAGGACAACTCGCTGCGAAACTGCATTGCCTTCGGGTACGGGGCGTGATTATAGCACGGCAGTTTCACGGGCGGTATCGTGCATTCTCAGCCGATTTGCGAGAAAAAATTATGACCAAATTATTAAGAACGGAAAAAATCGCGCGAGCCCAGGCGAACCAAAACCGAAAATGGGGAATCGATGCTTTCCGTTTGCCCTATTCGTACGCCAACGCGTCGATGGGATCCTTCTGCGCCGCCTTGAAGGCCGGATACAGCGCGCCGGCAATCGCGCCGGCAATCGCAATCAGGGTGGCGCGCACGATCCAGCCACCGGCCACCACCACCTGCAGCAGCGGGAACTTCTGTGCCAAGGCTGCCCGGGCTGCCAGACTTACCACGATGCCCAGCACGATGCCAGCGAGCGCCAGCAGCACCGTCTCCCGCAGCACCACATTCACGATGTAAAGCTTCGACGCGCCCATCGACTTCAGGATGCCGATTTCGCGTGTCCGCTCCATCACGGCCGTGTACATGGCTTGGAAAATTACGATGAATCCAATGACCACGGAAATACCGACAACCACGTCAATGAAAGTTGAGAGCCCTGGATAATTGCTAGTGGTCATCATCGCCAGGTAGGAAGCCATCGAGGTCGCCACGTGGCGCTCCATGCCCGGCACGTGCTTGATCTCGTCGACCACGGCGTCCGCATTCGCCGGATCGTCGAGCTTGAGATAGAAGATCGTGGCCTTGTCCTTGGCGCCGATGAGGTCCTGCAGAGTGCTCAGCGGAATAAATTTACGGGCTCCCTTGCCCCTTTCCACGATCCCGGAGATGCGAAACTTGTGGTTCAGAATCTCAACCGTGTCACCCACCCTGGCGTGATTGGATTTGGCAAAGAGATCGTCGACCAGCAGGTCGTACGGTCCCTGAAATGGACCGCCTTCCAAATAGTGGAAGCCCGCGGACATGCTTTCATAGCTGGGCAAATCGATACCCGCGATGATCTCGAGCGTCCCGGTCGAAGCCACTTGCGTGATGACCGGGGCCACGCTGTTCACGTGCGGCAACCTGGCCAGCACGTCTCCGACCTTGACGGGCATGGGTGCGCCCGAAAACGCACCGATGAATGAAGACCCCGGCGGCCGTACCAGCACATCGGCCCCGATCCCAGCGGTTCGCGTGCGGCTGTCTTGCAGCATGCCCAGGGAGAGGCCTACGATCAGCAGGATCAGCGTGACCTCGAGAGCCACAGCCACGACGCTGATCAACGAGCGCAAGGGCCGATGCACCAAATTCCCGACGATCATGCGATTCATCATGTTTTTTGGCCCTCGGCCCTAAAGGGGTGTCTGATTGCGGCGGCTTTCGGAATCGCTGGAACGACGCTCTGAATCGAACCGTCTGATACGAATTTTTTTCCGGCCGCTTGAAGAGTCCCTTTCTTCTTCGACAAGCCTGATTCTATGGGACGCGTTCTACTTGCTTGGGCCGCTCAACGCCTTCGCCGCGCTCGGACTGGGCGGATCGAGATGCACCACGTCGGCCCCTGTTGGCTGCTCCAGCGCAAACTGGTCGTCGGTCAGCGCTTTATTGATTTCCAGCTTGATTATGCTCAGGGTGATATCGTAATTTTCCCGCGGCCGTTCGATCTCGATCGTGCTCGGGAATGTGGTTCCCGCGTAGTCTTTGTAATCCTGATAGTGTACGTCGGTCACGACGTTTCCCTGCTGGTCATAGATCCTTTGCCGGTGCGGCAGCAGATCCGTCCGACTGAACTCGATACGGCGCGATAGATACCAGCCCTTGGGACCGTTGCGGATGACCGCCAATTCGTAATCGGGCTGCTCGACCCGATGCTTCTTCGCGTCCAGAACGGTTTCGTATCCGTTTTCAAGCACCGCAATTTCATCCTGGCCGATTGCCGGAATGAGCAGCGCGTCGTAAATGTATTGCGGCCTCATGTTCTCCAGCCGCTTGTCGGGCTGGTAGTTGTCGGCATTATTCGCGCCAACGACGAATTTATTCCTGGTAGGAAGCCATAGTTTGAATTCCTGCCCATCGCTAACCATATCGAAGGCCGTGTTCCGCACCAGCGGAAGCAGTCCCTTCATGCGCAGCATGGCCGGCTTGCGCGCCAGCACGTAGCCGCGAATCTCTTTGTAATCTGTGACCCGGCCATTTTTCAGGTCGGCGGCCGAAGCGTCAATATCCACAGTCGCCTGCATGGACTGAATCTTGGTGGCCTCGTTGTTGACGTATTCGATCAGATCCTGCTGGGTCGCGGCTTTCAGCGGCCGGTCGGAAAGCTGACGGTCCAGAGTACGTGTCCGGAACAGACATCCACCGAGCGGAAAAGTAGCCGTCGTCAGCAATAAAAGCAAGAGGATGCGGAGATGAGGGCGATACATTCCTATGCCGGTACCCAGAAAGACTTTTCCCACATTTGTATTTGATTAGTATATGGCAGCGAAGGGTTCCGCGTTTAGTGCGGGTCGCGTGGTAGGCACGGTTCCTATCGGGCACGCCTTCGCAGGCTAGCTCTACAGCTTGCTGCAATCGATCATTGCGGGAATTTCCCTGGTCTGTTTTGTCAGGGATCTGCCGGGTTTCCGCTAAGTTATTCTAATTAAATGACTTAATTGTAAAATATTCCGGAATAAGGACTTCGGGAGAGATTCCCCCTGTTGTTATCAAAGATCGTCCCCGCCCAAGCGGGTCCTCCTACGAGGTATTTTCGAAGCAAAGAGCGCTGAAAGATGGGTTTGAGGCAGCTTCGAGGGTCGCCATGGCTGACGGGTGCACCCGGTCTGCCCCAATCCGACGAATCTTGTCCCACGGCGCGGATTCCCTGTCGGTGACCGGGCGTCACACAACGTGGTTCGTGATGAAAGAGGGCGGAGTGCAGGCGTGAAATGCGACAAACTGCAACCACAGGGGATACAAGGAACCACAGGGACACACCCGCCGGGGAGGGCGGAATCTCGACATGGGCTGCTACCGCAGGCCGAGTGAGTGGCGATAGGCGACCACGTTGCGATTGTGCTCTTCCAGGCTGCGGGCGAAGCGGTGGTGGCCGTTGCCGTCGCTGACAAAATAAAAGAATTCCGTGCTCTCGGGGTGCAGAGCTGCTGCCAAAGAGCTTTTTCCGGGATTGCCGATTGGCCCCGGTGGCAATCCCGGGAAACGATACGTGTTGTAGGGCGAGTTCACGGCCAGGTCGGCGTGATGGAGGGTTCCCTGGTAGGTGCCCGCCAGCAACTCCGCGTAGATCACGCTTGGATCAGCATCGAGCGCCACGTTTCGCGCCAGCCGGTTGTAGTAGACGCTGGCCACGCGGGGCCGTTCCTCGGGAGCAGCCGTCTCTTTTTCGACAATCGAGGCCATGGTCACAATCTTGTGCACATCCTGGGGCACATTCGAGTTTGAACCCGAGTTGGAGTTTAGCCCAATCTGTTGCGCCACCAGCCGGAACTGATGAACCATTGCCGCCGCCATTTCCTCAAGGCTCTGCGTGCGCGTGAACTGGTAGGTGTTGGGGAAGAGGTAGCCCTCGAGCGACTTGGCCTCCGGCGCCAGATCCGAGATGAGCTGGGTCTGGGTTTCGGCAATATGCACAAAATCGGCAGCCGGCCCGAGCCCGGCGTCCTCCATCGCCTTGGCGATGTCGAACATCGTGTAGCCTTCGGGAATGGTGACTACGTGGAAGTAGATATCGCCGCGCGCGATGCGCTCGTAAACCTGTGGCAGACTTGCGGCCCGCTCGAAGCGATATTCGCCGGCCTTCAGGGATGGCTTGGGGTGCAACACGTGCCACAGCCCGAAAACGAGCTCGCTGCGGATCACTCCCACCCTTTTCAGCTCCGCAGCAATTCGACGCGTCGAATATCCGGGACGCAGCAGCAAAGAACTATTGGCCGGCGGCGTGAGCGGGACATAGAGTTGCCAAGCGGCCCAGCCGGCAACCGCGAGAACGACAATTAAAAACAGTTTGATCAGCGTGCGCAAGCTTCTAGTGTAAAAGGTTTTCAGGACCCCAGATGGAAAACATCTACGACCACAAATGTCCTGCGATTCAGGAGCACAACGTGTCCGCCGATAAGGACATGCCCGCCATTCGGAGGAGGCGGAGGCAGATCCCGTTCAAGATCGACGGGAACAGCATAAATCCTCCCCCTTAAACCCGCCTGACGTGGGCGACCCCAACGACGAGCCCGGCCGGGAACGGCCGGGCTTTTTGATTGTTCAGCGTGTTTCCTACTATTCCCCCAGCCAATCCGCATACGGTTTCATCGACTCGACGTGGTCGAAGACAATCTTGATTGCTCCCGTGATTGGAATGGCGAGCACCAGTCCGATTGCTCCCCAGACCGCTCCCCAGAACAGAAGGGCGAGCGTGACCGCCAGGGGATTGATTTTCAGGCGGCTGCCGAGCAGCTTCGGATAGAGAACATTCAGCGCGAACAGATGCAGGCCCACCACGCAAAGCACCACCACCAACAACTCTCCCGGCTCCAGTTGTCCCAGGCCGACCAGGATCGGCGGAACCATTGCCAGCACAATTCCCAGGTACGGAACCAGACTGAGAAAGCCGCTCAGAAAACCAACGAAGTAGAAGAATGGAACGTGCAGCAACCCGAAAATCGCCACGCTCACGCCCGAAATCAGTAGTCCGATCATCAGGTTTCCTACGATGAAGCTCTGCAACATTTTTCCGATCAGCCCCAGCGTCACAAATGCCGTGTGCCGGTGATGCAAGGGAAACAACATGACGGTGGCGGAACGCGCGTGGCTTTGCCAAGTCAGCAAAAAGTACGCCAGGAACGGAATGAACGACGCCGCCAGCAGGATGTCGGTCAAAGTACCGGCTCCGTGGGTAAGCACCTCGGACCAGCTCTGCACCTGCCGCACCGGCACTACATTCGTATCCTCGGAAGCGCCGACCACCTCGCCCGTCTTCTCGAGCCTCTCCGCTTCCTGGCGGAAGGGCTGGAGGATGGAGCGGATTTTCTGCGAATACTTCGGAACATTGTCCGCGAAAATGACGGCTTGGTTGTATGACGCGGCGCTGATGCCATAGAGCACGGCCAGTAGAACGACCACGCTGATCAGCGCCGCCAGAGCTCTCGGAAGGTGCAAATATTCTAACGCCTGCACCACCGGAGAAAGCATAAAGCTCAGCAGAACGGCGAAGAACAGTACCGCCAGCACAGACTCGCCGTAATACGCGAACATAATGACCAGGGCCATGCCAAGTAGTGTCAGCGACCAGTGATGCCCGGGTTGTGTTTCAGAGATTTCCATAAGGGCGTTCTGTGCCCCGCTCCGACTGGGCAATAATTCTGCCTTACTGGGGCGGGAATTGCACTATTGGAATTTGAAATTGCAGATTGGACATATTCAGCATTCTAGAAACCTCACCACGGGGAGAGGTTCACAGGGGAACAGAACACAGGGGGACGCGGGGCGCTCCGCAATCTACAATTGACACATGGGTGCACCTGGGATGATCGGCCATCGGCGCATCATGGCTCTGGATGTTGGTTCGAAAAGAATCGGAGTTGCCGTTTCGGACCCGCTGGGGATCACCGCGCAGGGGTTGAATACGATCCAGCGTCAGAATAAACGCCGTGATCTGGAGGCCTTGGGACAAGTGTTGGCGAAATACGACGTCCGGGAGATTGTGGTCGGGCTGCCGCTGCGCTTGAGTGGAGCCGAAGGCACCCAATCGGAGAAGATGCGCCGGTTCGCCGACGATCTGCACGCGCATTTCGGGTTGACTGTCCATTTATGGGACGAGCGTTGGACGTCAACCGAGGCCAACCGGCTGCTGAGGGAAACCGATCTTTCGATTAAGAAACGGGGGCTGGCGGTCGACCGGATGGCCGCCATTCTAATTCTTCAATCGTGGATGGAAGCGCACACCGGTCTCCGGTAGAGACAGGGGCCTGCCCCGTCGATTTTAACGCCTGGATATGCTGCCCGAAAAGCAGGGGCGAGCGCATGTGAAGATCAGAGGCGAGGGTGAGTGCAATTAGGAGGCTAGTTCGCTAATTTCCGGGAAGCGCAGATTACACTTTGTCAGAGCCTTGGTTAGCGCCTGTTCAATCAGATTCTCCTCGCAGTTCCGCGAGATGGCGATTTCGCTGACCAGTAAATACCGGGCGCGCTCGAGCATCTTTTTTTCGCGGAAGGAAAGCGACTTGCCTTGGCCGAGGATGAGCAGGCTCTTCAGCACTGCGGCTACGTCAGAGAGCGACCCGGTGCGCATGCGATCGGAATTTTCTTTAAAGCGGTCTTTCCAGTCGGCCGCGTTGATGCATTCGCCGGAGGAGAGGTAGTCCACGATCTTCTCCACCTCGCCATTGCGCACCACCGGACGCATCCCTACGTTGCCCACGTTGGCGAACGGCACCATCACTTTCAGACTGCTGGCTGCGATTTTTAGCAGGTAGAATTTCTCGACCGTGGTTCCCATGGTCCGGCTGCTGATTTGTTCAATAATTCCGACGCCGTGGTTGGGGTATACGACCTTATCGCCGATGTGGAAAACGCCGTTGCCGTTCATGGAGGGGCCCTCGCCCGAGGGAAGCTGGAGAACTTCATCTAGTCTAGCCGACGGGCGCTCCTAAGGCAATCGAGAAGCGGCGCCCGGAGCCCTGTTTAACGTAAGTCATTTCGGTTGAGCAGGTTGGGCCGGCGCCTTCAGGCGTGAACCGGGACCCGCGCGCCAGTTCGTGGCGGTCGAGGGTTATAATTCCCAAAGCGATGACGGAAGAAATCAAGAAGAAACTTCGGGAAGAGTTGAACACGCTCGAGCATGAGCTGGCTTTCGATATCCCGAGAGAGCTTAAAAAGGCGGTGGCGCTCGGAGACCTTAGCGAGAACGCCGAGTATCACACGGCCAAGCAGCGTCAGGAGTATTTGAAGGCGCGCGTCCGGCAGCTCGGTCAGCGGCTCGCCGACCTGTCCCTGGTCAACATGAACAATATCCCGAAGGATAAAGTTGGCCTAGGCTCGACCGTGACGATCTTCGACGGCACCAAGCATGAAGAAATGACATATGAGTTGGTGGCCAGCGAACAGTCGGACGTGGCTGCGGGCCGAATCTCGACGACCTCGCCGATCGGGCGCGCCCTGTTGAATAAAAAAGTTGGCGATACTGCCATGGTGGTCACGCCGGGTGGAAGCCGTGAAATGGAAATCCTTAAGCTCTCGACGATGCACGATCTCGCCGAAGCCAAGCTGGAAATGGAATCGAAGCCGAAATCAGAATGAGTTCGAAAGCGACGAGCTGCAAGACAATGAGTTACAAGAGTCGCGCGCTATGAGCTGGACGTTATGACCTGGACCAGCGGAGTTGGACGAGTCTGCGGCGTTCTGCTCGATGCCATTGTGCGCCTGCTCGCGCTCTCGCGCATCAATCCCAATATCCTGACCCTGATGGGGCTGGTGGTGAACACCTACGCCGCGTTTTTATTTGGATATGCCAACGGCAACAACCAGCGCCGCATGTTTTTCTATGCCGGCCTGGTCATCATCGGATCCGGATTCTTTGATCTGGTGGATGGCCGCGTGGCCCGCGCCTCAAACAAGGTCACCCGCTTCGGAGGATTTTTCGATTCCATAGTAGACCGGTACAGCGATGCGTCGCTCTTCCTGGGATTGCTGGTTTTTTACGGTCGCGGCAACCGATTCTTCTACGTCGTGCTGGCCGCATTGGCGATGATCAGCGCCATTATGGTGAGCTATGCCCGAGCCCGCGCCGAGTCGCTGATCGGCACCTGCCGCGTCGGCTTCATGGAACGCCCGGAACGTCTGGTGCTGCTGATTATCGGCGCTCTGTTCAACGTCATGGCTCCGGTGTTGTGGGTGATTGCCGTGCTGTCGACGATTACCGTAATCCACCGCATTATTTACACCTGGCAGCGGACGACGGAGATGGACGCCCCCGCGCGGGCCGCCTGATCCGGTGCCGATGGAGCGACAGGCGTCCTCGCCGGTCCCACCGCAAACTACTCTCCAAATCAGTCGCTTGCGCGAACTCCATTTGTTCAAGTGCCAGCAGGCCGCGGGAAAACGGATAATGCAACTTACGTTCCTTTCCAGCTTGCAAAATTCTTTTTCCTTGCCTGTGTCTTCAGCTCAGCTACACTCACCCACGTGTATTCGGCACCGGCGATAAGGCCAGCAGGTTGGCTCGCGACAACGCTTCTGTTCGGCGTCCCGGCCCTGGTCTTCGCGCTCCTATTTCATTGGCTGGGGCCGGATCTCTGGCGGCGAGGGACTTCATGGTGGTGCATTTTCCACCTGGTGCTCGTTTTGCCGCTTGCCCTCATGCTGGTCGCCGCGCTTCTAGGCGCGGCGCTTGACCTGCGTTCTGTTTCGTGGAAGGGCCTCCAACAACGGCTGCGCCTCGGAATTCCAAGTGG